>Ga0126381_100002914_pt1 | contig 18593 bp, 15 predicted proteins | sample PanSoiMetPlot_28_FD_96465 | JGI IMG/M metagenome (GOLD analysis project Ga0126381, IMG submission 96465) | Tropical forest soil microbial communities from Panama - MetaG Plot_28 | ecosystem: Environmental > Terrestrial > Soil > Tropical forest > Bulk soil | place: Panama | collected 2016-02-17
AGCAACGGAAAAACAAAAAGGCCTCATCCTCGCTGGAATGCGTGATGAGGCCTAAGCGAAAACCAAGCTTAATTGGATTTCGGTTGCTCCGGTGGCTGCGGAGGACTTGTATCCGCAGGCGCCGGACTGGGCGGATTGCTTGTCAGCGGCCGCGCATCGGTTCGAGGCGTAACGTAGGGAACAGCCGGCATCTTCGTGACCACGCCGCTCTCTGCATCCGCCAAATCCACGCCGTTGTGCTCAAGCAACAGACCTGTCGCACGATCCATTTCCACGCGCGACTTTTCATACGCCGCACGGGCCGCCACGAGGTTTGACTTCGCCTGCGTCAACGCGCTCGACTGCTGCAGAACGAGTGTGGTGGTCGAAGCCCCCAACGCGAACTTCTTCTGCTCGGCGTCGAGTGATTGTTGCGCCAAATCAACCGCCGCTTGCGACGCCGCGACATTGGCCCGGTTCTGCTGGAGTTGGAACTGTGCGTTTCGCACCTCGATGCGGACCTCGTTCTCGACCTGCTGCAGCCTTAGCTGTGCTTGCCGGAATTCCAGCTGCGACCGCACCTGGTTCGCTTGGGCGGTGCGATTACGGAGAGGAATGTTTACGCTTAGCCCTATACCCTTATCCGGCGCCGTGCTATTGAAAAGCTGATTAAACGCGTGTCCGTAACTGGTCGGCGGTTCCACCTGATCCGGTGGCGTACAAAAGATCGGGTTGCTGCCGGGATTGCCGCAAATCGAAGCCGGATTCGCCACCCCCGCCAAACCCGATCCGCCGTAGTATGCAAAAAGATCGACTGTTGGTAGCAGGCTGTTCTTTATCGCTTTCAAGCTGACTTCGCGGCTGCTCAAGTCGATCCGCGATTCCAGCAGTTCCGGCCGATGGTTCAGAGCGTCGGCTAGCAGGTCCTGACCTTCCGCCGCCGGTTCGTCGGCCGCCATGCGCATCGTGTCCGTCGGGATCACTTCTGCGTCAATAAGGCGCTGATCCACGAGCGTCCGGCTGAGAGCATTCTTCATGAGCAGTTGCTGAAGCTCGAGGCTGGTTTGCGCGAGGATGAGCGATTGCTGGTTCGTTGCCACCTGACTCTGCGCGCGAACGATTTCAATCGGTGCCAGCGTTCCGATCTCCACTTGCTTCTTGTTGTCGGAAAGCGTCTTGTTGGCCAGCGCCAAGGCATCCTGCTGCACCTTCAGGTTCTCGTACGCGTTCACCAGATCCCAATAAATATTCTGGATCTGATCGACCGTCGTTATGATTTGCAAGCGGAAGGCTACGTCCGACAGATTGCGATTGTTCTTCGCGATGATGATGAAACGCTTGTTAGGTAGGATCCCGAAACCCTGGAGCAAATGCTGGGTCACGGTGGCCTTGAAACTTGGCTGGATCGCAGGGCTGAAGTTGCTGAACTGCGAGTTGGTCGTCTGCCGGGTGTTATTGAAACCTACCGACAGGTTCGTTCCAGTCACGAAGCCCTGGTTGTATGCGAAGTTCGCGGTGCTGGTGTTTTGAAACAGAACCGGCACATTTCCGGAGAACGGGTTGGTCGGTTCTTGCGAAAACCTATCGATCTGCAACGTGCTGGTCAGGATCGGATCATACGAGGTAATCGGAGATCCCAAGCCGAGGGTGGAACTTACAATTCCTAGCGTACCGCCGCCGGCTCCGCCGCTGCCTTGTGTGGTTCCTCCGGCGCCACCAGTTGCCGTGGTCGCACCGCCGAAACCGCCGACGCCTCCACCCGGCGTGCCTTGCACTACGCCGGTGTTCACGCCGAGCACGGTCGCACCCGCTTTGGTCCGCAGCACGTCGGTGTCAGCGATATTCAGGTTGTAGCGCGAGATAGCGATATCGAGGTTGTTCTCAAGCGCCAGCGCAATCGCGTCATTCATCGACAACATCAACTTCCCGTTCTGGAACAACTGCTCCAGACGCGGCGTGTTCGTCAAACTCGGCAACGGCACTTTCTTGCCGGCGTAGGGAGCGATGGGATTGGGAAAATGCGAGCGCCCGGTCGAATACTCTCCCACCTTAAAGGCCTGCGGTGCTGCAGTTGCGGGAGGCTGGCTGGCGGAAGGCGCCGGTGGGATGGATTGCGTATCTTGCGCGCTTGCTCCAACGGCGAATGCGCAAAACAGTGTCAAAACTGCAAAGAATTGGGCGTTGCCGCACTTATTAGACAGTTGCATTCACGATCTCCGTCAAGAACTCGCTAGAATTGCTCGGTAAGAATCCGAAAGCACGGGACGGACACTGGTCCGCACCTTTTGGTACGGCAGCCGGAAGGGAAAGGTTCCTTCCTTTTCTCGGGTTGCATAAGCCGAAGAGCTTCGAATCTGTGGAAGCACCATAGTATAGACGAGTCACCCTTCCCCATTTCGACAGGGTGGAGGCGAAAAACCTCGTCGGCGACTGCGCTTTAAGCTCGATTGGATGAAAAATCATTCGCAAAAGACTCTGAAACCATGCGAAATCTCAAATTGATTTTGTCCTACGACGGTTCAGAGTACTCAGGGTGGCAGATCCAGCCCGACGCGGCCACAATTCAAGGCACACTTGCCTCAGCCATTGGACGACTTACGGGGGAAAAGGTCCTGCCGCAAGGATCAGGTAGGACAGACGCCGGCGTGCACGCCCTCGCCCAGGTGGCGACGTTTTCCACCGCTTCGACCGTACCCGTAGAAAATTTTGTGAAAGCGCTGAACGATGTTCTTCCGCCGTCGATCCGTGTTCTCGAGTCGGTCGAAGTTCCTGACGATTTCCACGCGCGTAAATCGGCCTATGCGAAAACCTACCGCTACCGCATCTTGCGCTCGCCGATTTGCTCGCCATTTATCGCCCGATACGTTTGGCATTTTCCCTACCCACTCGACGAGCCAAGCATGGCACGGGCGGCCGCCCAAGTCCTGGGCGAGCAAGATTTCACTTCCTTTGCCGCCGTCGACCCTGAACGCGGACGCGAGGACTCTGAACCATCCAACGTAAGAACCATCATGGAGTCGTGCTGGAAGCGCGACGGGGAACAGTTCATTTATACCGTTCGGGGCAACGGGTTCCTGCATCACATGGTGCGCAATCTGGTGGGCACCTTCGTTCTGGTCGGAAAAGGAACTCTGCAAGTCGAAGAGATTGTTCGTATTCTCGAATCGCGCAACCGTTCCTCCGCGGGCCCAACCGCTCCCGCAAGCGGCTTATGCTTGGTTGCCGTCGAGTATTAAGCCTTTACGAACCTTTACGCGGATTGACCGAATCTTTACCCGGCGCCATCGTCTCGCAGTCGAAAATTGTGGAAGCTTCGGGCGTTCCCTGCTGTCGTGGCTTGTGGCGTCACAGCGCAGCTCTTGTCATTCACGGGACTGCTTCTCCAACCGGCAATAAGAATGGCCTACATAATTCTTGCGCAGGTATTCTGAATGGCGAGCTCTTGTTCCAGTGAAAGATTGCACTATATGGGGAAACACATGGGTTCGTTTATGCCAAATCTCAATGCACGCCCCGTCGCGGTTCTCGGACTTCTGGTTTTCTTGGCCACTTACGGATGGTCGCAGCAGTCGTCGAATGCCGTTCTGGCCGTGCCGCCATCGGCGCAGTCGAGTGCGACCCCGTCAGCTCCTCAACCCCAGTCTAGCGCTCACGAATTCATATTGAAGGATTACTCAAAGGGGCATAAAGCCTTCCCGAACGTGATCGCGCCCTACACGGCCGAACACGTTGAGCCTCCCACTCTCACCAACACGCCTCGCATTGATGAACTACTGCATGACGGCAAGATCATGTTGTCGATGAATGATGCCGTCGCTCTTGCGCTCGAAAACAACCTCGACATCGCCATCTCACGCTACAACCTGAACATTGCTGATACCGACATCCTGCGCACCGCCGCAGGCGCCGTCACCCTTGGTGTGAACTCTGGAATTTTGCAGGGCACGCCGGGCGGAGGCGTTGGGGGGATTAGTGGGACGGTCGGTTCCGGCGCAGGTGGCACCAGTGTCGCGCCGGGCGGTGCCGCGACCGGCACGGCGGGAATCGTGAGTTCTACTCTGGGCTTAGGCTCTGCGATCACCAGCTTCGATCCGATCCTCGGTGGGACGGTTCAATTTGACCGCGCAACCACGCTCTCAACCAACGCACTCGTAGGCCGCACTATAGTGAAGGGCGACACCGATACAGCCGATTTCAACTATGCGCAGGGTTTTCATTGGGGTACAGATATGTCGGTGACGTTCAATAATTCTCGTGCGGTCACTGACCAGACAACGACTACCTTGAGCCCCCAATTGAACTCGAGCTTCAGATTTCAGTTGTCGCAACATCTACTGCAGGGCTTCGGATTTACGCCGAATACTCGGTTCATCCGCATCGCCAACAACAACCGGCTCATTGCTGACACCGCATTCCGTCTCCAGGTCATCACCACTATCGACCAGATCGAAAACATCTATTGGGATCTCGTCTACGCCTTCGAGAACCTGAAAGTGCAGCAGGACGCACTCGCCTTCGCCCAAAAAACACTTTCCGACACGCAGCGGCAAATCGGCGCCGGAGTGAGCGCGCCGCTGCAACTCGCCAGCGCGCAAAGCACCGTTGCGAATGATCAGCAGACGTTGATCCTGGCGCAGACGAACCTTGAGCTTCAGCAATTGCTCATGAAAAACGCCTTAAGCCGAACGCTGGTCGATCACACGCTCGATGAGGCACAGGTCATTCCAACTTCCACTATGGATGTGCCTGAGCAGGAATCCATCCCGCCGACTCACGACTTGATCGAGCAAGCGCTAAACCATCGTGGGGAACTGGAAGAATCACGCGTCGATCTCAAGACCCGGGAACTCAACACTCGCGTTCTCGGCAATGCCCTGTTGCCAACGACCGACGTGTTCGCCTACTACGGTGGTTCGGGCGTGGGCGGCGATCAGAATGCGGCGAACATTTGTCCCCCTCCGCCCGCGCCCCAGCCTTTTGGTTGCCGGCAGCCGGGCACGATACCGTCTCGCGGCATTACCGATACTTGGAAACAACTTGTAAACTCGACCGCTCCTGACAAAGGAGTTGGCGTCACGTTCAGCATTCCACTGCGCAACCGTGTAGCCCAGGCGAATCAGATCCGCTCGGAGTTGGAATACCGCCAGGCGCAGATGCGTTTGCAGCAACTTGAGAATCAGATCCGCATCGAAGTGCGGAGCGCTCAGTTCACCTTGCAGCAGAATCGCGCCGCGGTGGCGGCCGCAAAAGCTGGCGTCGATTCGGCGCGGCAGTCGCTCTACGCCGAGCAACGAAAGCTCCAAGCTGGAATGTCGACACCGACCCTCGTTCTGCAGAACGAGTCGCTACTCGCCACGGCGGAGTCCAATCTGATTTCTGCGATGGCGAATTATGAGAAGTCGAGGCTCGAGCTCGACCGATCAACGGGACTCCTGCTCGAGCGTTCCAACATCGAGATCGCCGACGCCAAGCGCGGGCGTGTGACCCAGCAGCCGAACGTACCGGACGTCGCTCCCATGCAAAATGCGCCGGATGCCAACGCTCCGCAGCCGTGACGCGTCACTGGCGTGAATGATCCGGAGTATCATGAGTTCGACTCGCACTTCCATCGCGCCCATGGCCACAGATCTCCAAGTCGCAGTGCGCAAGGTCGCGTCGATCAATCCCGCAACGGGTGACGTTCTTCGCGAAATCGATTGTGCTTCCGACGCGCAAGTGCAGCAGGCGGTTGCACGCGCCCGTTCCGCACAGAGGCAATGGGCAGCTCGCGATGTTGGCGCGCGCATAGAGATTCTCAAGCAGTTCCAGCGCACGCTCCAAGACATGAAAACCGAAGTCGCCCGCCTTATCACACGCGAGGCGGGCAAGCCTTATGTCGAAGCCCTTCTGACCGAGGTTCTAGTCGTACTCGATGCCACTCGGTTTCTGGTCGAAAACGCTCGCAGTTTCTTACGCGACCAGCCGATTCCGCACGGAAGCCTCGCAATGAAGACGAAGGCCGGCCGGCTTGTGCGCGAGCCGCGAGGTGTAATCGGCATCATCTCTCCGTGGAACTATCCTTTGTCGATTCCTGCGGTCGAGACTTTAGCTGCGCTCGTCACTGGAAATGCGGTCGTTCTTAAGCCTTCCGAATTTACCTCGCTGATTGCGTTGGAATTCGAATCGATGCTGCGCGCGGCGGGCGTCCCCGAAGCAATCTTTCAGGTTCTACCTGGAGACGGCGCGACCGGCGCGGCGTTGCTCGAGTCCGAAATCAACAAGCTCGTTTTTACCGGGAGCGTTCCCACCGGCAAACGAATCGCCCAGGCCTGCGCAAAACGACTGCTGCCTGTGCTGCTCGAACTCGGCGGCAAAGACCCAATGTTGGTTCTCGACGACGCCGATTTGAATGTCGCTTCCAGCGCCGCTGTTTGGGGAGCGTTCGTCAACGCGGGCCAGGCGTGCCTGTCGGTCGAACGTTGTTACGTGCATCGCTCACTGTATCCGCGCTTTCTCGAAGCTTGCACTACGAAGGCACGAAAATTGCGAGTCGGCAACGGCCTCGATTCGGAAATCGATATCGGGCCGATGATTCACGAACGCCAGCTCCGTATCGTGGAAAGCCAAGTCGAAGACGCGAAGGCCATGGGCGCTCGTGTGTTGACCGGTGGCACGCCTTTGCCAGAACTGGGACCAAACTTCTACGCGCCCACAGTTCTCGCCGATGTCACTCCGCAAATGCAGATCATTCAGCAGGAGACATTCGGTCCGGTCCTCCCCATCGCTCCATTCGACACTGATGCACAGGCCATCCAACTCGCGAACGATTCCGAATTCGGCCTCGCGGCCAGCGTATTCACACGAAACACCCCGCGCGGAGAAGCGATTGCTCGAAAGCTCGCAGCTGGCACCGTCATGGTGAATGACGTCATTTCTTGCTTCGGAATCAGCGAAGCACCCCACGGCGGTATTAAGGCCAGCGGTATCGGCCGTGCCCACGGTCGCCAGGGAATGGAAGAGATGGTCCGGCTCAAGTATCTCGACGTCGACCGCATGCCGCGCACGAAGAAACTTTGGTGGTATGGCTACGGAGAATCGTTCGCACGCCACATGGAAGCCTTCGTGGACTTTCAGTTTGCCCGCGGAATGGGTAGGCGAATCAAAGGGGGCCTGCAATCCGTCGGCGTCGTAGGTGGCAAGAAGCTGTAAATCCCGCCCCCACTCGCGTCTGGTCTCCACTAGACATGGTTCAGTAAAATGAAAGCTGCAGGCTCGGGCGCGGCCAGAATGCTGCGCTGATCAGGGAGGGCATTTGGCGACAGGGGAAACCACCATCTCACATGCTGCTCAACAACTTTCCAAGCACAAGGTTAAGACCAAACAGAGTGGTCAACGTGCGTGCAATGAGAAGGACGACAAGGGGAAGTTTTGCGGCGGCCATCTAAAACGCTGGTTTTATGCGTCTGATGCGATTGAGCAGGAATGCGGCGATATCGAAAAAGCATGGGGGAAGAACGCCGAGATCTATCGCTGCGAGACCTGCAAGACTCTGTATCTGCCATCTCCCGAGGATGCGCGGGGCGTGAATGTTGCCGGAACCGGACGCATTTCGGTCTTCGGTTTGACCATTCCTCCCAAGGAAGAGAAGGCCAAATCGTAAGGGGCACGACCTACAAACTCGAACGGCGCATCGTCGGAGAAATATCTGTGAATACGTCTGAACTCATCTACGACTGGAACGCGATTCATCCGAAATCGCTGCGCCCTGCTGGCGACGTTCTTCTTAACGACGAAACCCTGCGCGATGGTCTCCAGTCGCCTTCAGTTCGCGATCCTTCGATCGAAGAGAAGATCGAAATCCTCCACCTGATGGAGGCACTCGGTATCAACTCGGCCAATCTCGGATTGCCGGGGGCGGGACCGCGGGCTGTCGAGCACGTGACGGCGCTCGCGCGCGAGATCGTGGCGCACAAGCTCAAGATCCGCGCCAATTGTGCCGCGCGCACACATGAAAACGACATTCGCCCGATTGCCGACATCGTGCAGAAGACCGGCCTGCGTATCGAAGCCGCGACTTTCATCGGTTCCAGCCCGATTCGACGCTTCACCGAAGGGTGGACCGACGACTTTCTGCTGCAGGCCACCGAGAAAGCGGTAAAGCTTGCGGTCGCGCTGGGCCTCGACTCGATGTACGTCACCGAGGACACGACGCGCTGCGATCCTGACATGATCCGCAAGCTCTACTCGACCGCGATCAGCAACGGTGCGCGTGCGATCGTGATTTGCGACACCGCGGGCCACGCTACACCGATGGGAGCATTCGCGTTGGTACGTTTCGTCCTCGATGCAGTTGTCAAGCCGTCGGGAGAGAAGATTCGTGTCGACTGGCACGGCCACTGCGATCGCGGACTAGCCATTGCGAACTCAATGGCGGCATTGGTCGCGGGTGCTGACTGCGTGCACGGGTCGGCGCTCGGTGTTGGCGAACGCGTCGGCAACACTCAAATGGACCAGATGCTCGTCAACCTCAAATTAATGGGCATCGAGCCATGGGCGAATCAGGATCTCACCAAGTTGAAGGAATACTGTCTCGCCGTTTCACATGCTACCGGGATTCCGATCCCGGCAAACTATCCCGTTGTTGGTGAAGATGCCTTCCGCACGGCCACGGGTGTGCACGCTGCCGCCGTGATCAAAGCCTACAAGAAGAACGACGTGGAACTCGCCAACGCCGTCTATTCGGGCGTGCCTTCGCACGTGTTCGGACTGGAACAGATCATCGACGTCGGACCCATGAGTGGAAAGTCGAACGTGCTCTTCTGGCTCGAGCGACATGGCATTCCAGCAACGGACGAAATCGTTGAACGCGTCTTTGCCCGCGCCAAGTCGTCTGACCACACTCTTACCGAGGCCGAGATTCGCGAGTGCGTCCACACCGAGAGTTCTGCCCGTTCCTCGTAGTCCATCGATTTCGCTCGCCCCAGGACACAAATCACGAAACGATCGCGCGGGTTCAGTCCCTCGTCCGCGGGTAACCAGCACTCGCCCGCCGGTAATCACGGTACCCTGCAAAAGCAACCCAATCGGCCTATTCGACGTTGTAAGATGACGCAATTGGCCCCCATGCCTTTTGGTTCCAGTGCCGAAGTGTCGGATCGCTATCCCACCGTGCAAGAAGAAGTTGCACGCCTTTCGGCTTCGCTGGAAATTCGCTCTGCCTTCAATTGGTTTCGCTCGCAGGAACCCCAACTCGCCCACTGGCAACTTGAGATGGCTCGCATTTCCGCGCCGCCTTTTGGGGAAGCAGCTCGTGCTGCCTGGTTGGCCGAACGTTTTCGCGAACTCGGCCTGGATGACGTACGTATCGACGACGTCGGCAATGTCTTCGGAATCCATCCCGGTTTTGGTCGCCGCTACATTTCGCTGAGTGCACACATCGACACAGTTTTTCCAGCGGGAACGCCGCTCAACGTCCGCCAGCAGGGCAGCCGCCTGTTCGGACCCGGAGTCTCCGACAACGGCGCCGGAGTCGCCGCGATGCTAGCCATCGTCGCTCTCCTCCGCTCGATTCGCCTTCGCCATGCGCTGCCGTTTCTCTTCATTGGAAACGTGGGTGAGGAAGGCGAGGGCGATCTGCGTGGCATGCGCCACATCTTCGCGACTCCGCGTTGGAAAGATTCCATCGCCTACAGTCTGATTCTCGACGGCGCGGGTTCCGACACGATCGTCGCCGAAGCGCTCGGCAGCCGCCGTTTTGAGATCATCGTCCGCGGTCCGGGCGGCCACTCCTGGAGCGACTTCGGCGCGCCCAATCCGATCGTGATTCTGGCGCGTGCGATCGAAAGCTTCTGCCAGACGCCTGTATCCTCCACTCCGAAGAGCACGTTCAACATCGGGGTGATACGCGGCGGCACGTCGGTGAATTCAATTCCCGAGTCTGCCAGCATGCGTGTGGATCTGCGATCCACTTCCAAGATTGAACTCGAGCGGCTAGAACGCTCGCTCCGTGTCTGCCTCGACGAGGCCGTGAGCGCCGAGCAACATCTCGGCGAGTCACGTGGCACGGCGCAACGCAAGACCCACGCCGTGACCAGTGAAGTGGTTGTGATCGGAGATCGCCCAGCGGGTGAACTGGAAACCAATGCCCGAATCCTTCAAGTTCTTCGGGCGGTGGATGCCCATCTCGGCAACGTCGCGCAGGTACAGCGCGCCTCGACCGACGCTAATATCCCGCTATCTCTCGGTCGCGAAGCGGTCGCCATCGGCGGCGGCGGCTCCGGTGGCGGCGCTCACACCCTGCAGGAGTGGTTTGACTGCAATGGCAGGGAACTGGGACTGAAGAGGATTCTTCTCACATTACTCGCACTGGCCGGAGTTGGGGAATGAAATGTAGAACGGGCCTCATTCTGCTATGTGCCGTTTATATGCAGGCGCAAGAGCCACCCGCGAAGCCGAAGGCCGATGTCATCTTTACGCACGGGAACGTCTACACAGGCGTGCCTGTAATGTCGGCATTCAAAGCAATCAAGCGCGTCGAGGCAATCGCCGTCCGTGGAGATCGAATTGAAGCGGTTGGTGAGAATGCCGAGATTCTCAAACTCAAAGGCCCCGACACGCAGGTCGTCGATCTTGGCGGTCATTTCGTAATGCCCGGTTTCAACGACGCCCACGCGCATCTCATCGACGGCGGCTTCGAGAAGATGAACGTCAACCTGGTCGGCGTGAAATCTTTGGATGAATTTCGGGAGCGCATCCGCGCGAAGGTCGATACCGTTGCCCCCGGTGATTGGATCTTGGGTGACGGCTGGGACGAAAATCTCTGGCCAGTGAAAGCATTGCCGTCCCGCTGGGACATCGACGAGATCACCACCGATCATCCTGTTTTTCTCGGTAGAGTCGACGGCCACATTGCGGTCGCAAATTCTCGTGCGCTGCAGCTTGCCAGCATCACCATCGCCAGCCGCGATCCGAAAGGCGGCAAGATCGATCGGGATGCCAACGGCCAGCCCACCGGAATTCTCCGCGAGACTGCGCGCCAGGCCGTACAAGATGCCGTTCCGAAACCCACGCATGACAAGCGTCGTCAGGCCATGGAACTGGCCCTCGCCGAAGCCGCATCGTGGGGTGTAACCTCGGTGCAGGACAACTCCGGCAGCTGGGAAGACTTTCAGGTCCTCGAAGAACTCGAGAAGTCAGGCAAGCTGACCGCGCGCATCAGCGAGTGGTTGCCGTTCGACGATCCGGTCGACCAACTCGACGAGAGACGAAAATCGCACCCTGCATCCGACAACTTGCTCCACACCGGGATGCTCAAGGGCTTCATGGATGGGTCGCTCGGCTCCCACACTGCCGCGATGATTGAGCCGTATTCCGACGACCCCAAGAATTCCGGCCTGCCCCGCTACGACGCACCCAAGCTCAACGAGATGACCCAAGAACGCGTGCTGGCCGGATTCCAGGTCGGCTTCCACGCAATTGGAGACCGCGGCGTGCAGATGGCTCTCGAGGCTTTCGCGGACGCTGAAAAAGCCGGGAAAGATAAGAAAGTGAAAGCCGCCAATGGCGGCGACGACTATCGCTTGCGCATCGAGCACGCACAGGTGGTTACACCTCTCGAGATCGTGAAGTTCCGCGACCTGAAAGTCATCGCCTCGATGCAGCCCAGTCATGTCCTGACTGACATGCAGTGGGCGGAGGCGCGACTCGGACCAAAGCGTGCCGAACATTCCTACGCCTGGGCGGAGTTCCTGAAGCGGGGCGTCACACTTGCGTTCGGAACTGATTTCCCCGTTGAGCCCATCTCGCCGTTCCGCGGTCTCTACGCTGCCACCACGCGCACAAGCGAATCCGGGAAGCAGCAGTATTATCCGGATCAAAAGATCTCAATGGATCAAGCCATCGCCGCATACACGACGGGTTCAGCCTTTGCGGAATTCGCTGAAAAAGAAACAGGCCTGATGGTTCCCGGCATGCTCGCTGATTTCGTCGTACTCGATCGCGACGTCACCGCCGTCGTTCCTCAAAAACTTCTGCAGACCAAGGTCCTGAGAACCGTAGTTGGCGGAAAGACCGTCTACGAGGCGAAGTAATCTCCTGCCCTTGTTAAACTTGATGCGTGGACGGGCGCAGTCGAGAGCGGTTGCTTTACTGGGGCGCTCCGCTGGCGATTGTTCCCGCTCTGGTATTTCTCCCCGCGTTTGCGGCTCTGGTCTTCTCTCATCGCATTCCCCACGCCGTCGTATGGAGCGTCGTGCTGTTCCCGATCCTGCTGGCCGCGGAAGTCGCCGGCATTTGGAAACTGGCGCGCGGATGCGTCGAGCCGCCCTTCAACCTTCTGACCATGTTGTCGTTCGGTGCAATGCTCGTGGTGCTTGTGATCGTGACCTACACGGGAGTGTTTCTGGTAGCGCTCATCGACCGCATGTAAATGTTGGTAGCGATGAAACACTTTCCAGTACTAGGGCGTCTAATAACCACATTCTGCAGCTTTTGACAGATCCATCACGGCTGCTACGACCCGCTAAACAGGTATAATTAGGGGGGTTACGAGTTTTCCGGAGGAAGTACCTTATGGAACCGCGCGAAAGCGCTTTTTGGGTGAGTCTCAAGGCCAATCGCTGGCTCTACTCGTTGAGTATCCTGGCCACGCTCACCGTGGGCATTCTCATTGGCTCAGTCGTCTCCTACGGCGTCAAGGGAAAAGAGGGGCAGAAGGGCACCGAAGCCGCGCCCCTGACCGTGCCCGAGGTCAAACAGCTATCCAACGCGTTCACGCAAATTTCGAAACAAATGGAACCGGCGGTCGTGAACATCAACACCGAATCCACCATCAAGAATCCGCACCGTCGCCGCAGCCGTCCCGGTCCGGGCGACGATGACAACGATAGTGGTCCTGGCGGTGGCGGCGGGGGTAGCCCGTTTGACGACTTCTTCGACCGCTTCTTCGGCGGACAAGGTGGACAAGGCGGTCCCGGCGCTGGCGATCTGAAAGAGCGCTCGCTCGGATCTGGCGTAATCGTCGACTCCAAAGGCTACATCGTCACGAATCGTCACGTGATTGAAAAGGCTGATCGCATTCGTGTGCGTCTGCAAGACGACGCTCCCGGTGTGCAGCACGATGCAAAGCTCATCGGTTCCGATCAGGAAACCGACCTCGCCGTCATCAAGGTCGAAATGGAACGTAATTTGCCGACCGCGAAGCTCGGCAACTCTGACGGCATGCAGGTGGGCGACTGGGTCCTCGCGATCGGTAGCCCGTTCGGATTGCAAGCCACTGTAACGGCCGGCATCGTCTCGGCGAAAGGCCGCAATATCGTTCCCAACCGGCAGTTCCAGTCGTTTATCCAGACGGATGCAGCCATCAACCCCGGCAACTCTGGCGGCCCGCTGGTCAACATGGCGGGTGAAGTCATCGGCATCAACACCGCGATTCTGACCGAAACCAACGCCTACGCGGGCGTCGGCTTCGCCATGCCATCCAACACCGTGGTTCAGGTCTACAACCAGTTAATTGGTCCGGAGCACAGAGTCACGCGCGGATCGATCGGCGTTGAGTTTGCGGCGCAGCCCGTTCCCGCGATTGCCCGCGTTTATGGCGTGCAGTCGGGCGTCACAGTGTCGAACGTCGTTCCCGGAAGCCCGGCAGATTCCGCCGGCCTGAAGGTGGGTGACACGATCACCTCGGTCGACGGCAAGGACGTTAAGAACGGCGACGAACTCGTCGCCGACATCGCGGCCCGCAAGCCCGGCAGCAAGGCAAAGGTGGGCTTCGTTCGCAACGGCAAGAAAGACGAAACAACCGTTACGATCGCCGATCGTTCCAAGCTGTTCGCGGCCCGGCTGGGTGAAGATCAGCAGGAGAATGACGAACAGCAGCCGAAGGAGAGCAAACTCGGCCTGACCGTCCGGCCGATTACACCCGATATTGCGGATCGGCTTGATCTACCTGCCGGCAAGGGCGTCATTGTGCAGGACGTGAAGGGCGGTTCCTTCGCCGATGACATTGGCCTGAATCGTGGTGATGTCATCCTCGAAATCAACAAGCAGCAGGTAAACACGGCGGAGGACTTCACCAAGATTGAAGGCACCCTCAAGAGCGGCCAGGATGTTGTATTCCTCGTCCGCCCGAGAGGTGCTGGCCGGCAGGATGGCACGATCTTTATAGCCGGTACACTTCCGTAACGTCGCTATCGTCCCACGGTCACTGGCACCGGAACCCCGATTCAAGGGATCATCATTCCGGTGCCGGATCCGTGGGCGTAGTTTTTGCATTTGCACCTAGTTTGGTGTACCTTGTCACGATTTTCGGGAAGTCGTTTTCGTAGTTGCGGTGTTTGATCTGGTAGCAGGTGTGACGAATTCAATGAAGATTGCCAATGGGAGAATCGTGAGCGGTCTCGTAGCGACGCTGCTTTTCGTCTGCTCCCTGGCGTTCGCTGATTCGGATCAACCCGCAAGTAAGACAAAGTCGTCGACTGCGTCCACCAAGTCGAAGTCCTCATCGGTCAATCACAGCTCAAGTTCGAAGAGTGCCAAAACACGGACCACGTCCTCGACCACCTCCCGAAAGGGCAAGAAGTCGCGAAAGTCCGCCAAGCGTGGCCAGCAGAAGATAGATTCCGAACGCGCCCAGCAGATTCAGGAAGCCCTCATCAAGCAGCACTACATGAGTGGCCCGCCCACCGGAAAGTGGGACGCGAATACTGAAGATGCTCTGCGCAAGTTCCAGGCTGACAACGGCTGGCAGAACAAGACGGTCCCCGATTCACGGGCACTGATCAAATTGGGACTCGGTCCCAGCCACGACCACCTCTTGAACCCCGAGAGCGCGATGACCAGCGTCCCCGACACTTCTTCAGCATCGAACGCGCCCGCTCGCAACGAGGGCGCACCTCAGACCCAGCCGCAGCGGTAGCTGTTCATTTCTTCCTGACAATTAGCGCTTGATAACCGGTTTTGGAAAATAAGGAAGAGGCTGGCCTGCCAAAACGGCTCGCGGATTATCTTCCACAAGCGCCTGTGCCAGTTCCGCCCCGTGCGTCGCCGCTACGGCCTGGCGCGCTTTTGAGAGATTCGGTGTGCGGTGCTTCGTATCGTGAGCGTCGGATGCGATGACATGAACCGCTTCGCGCTCGAGCAGCCACGCTGCAACCCGTTCTACGCCTTTGCCCCAGAAACCGGTCAGCGCATTCGCGGTGACTTGCACCACGCAACCAAGTTCCACCCATTCCAGCACCCGTTGAGGTGTCTGCCGAAGGATTGCGTTCCGCTCCGGATGCGTGATGATCGGCGTCACCCCGACATCGCCCAGCTTCAGAAACGTGTCTCCGATCTGCACTGGGATGCTGAAGTCGCTTAACTCCACCAGCAAATAGCGCGATCCCGAAATTGTGTACCGCTCCGGATCCGCAAGCAGGTTCTGCAAATTGTCGTAGGAAAGGTGGAAGTCGCAACCCAGGCTCAGGTTCAGCGAATCCCCGACCAGTTCCTGCAATCTGTAAAGACGCTCTGCGTGGCTTGCGCGGTCATAGGGATAACGATCATTGGAGTGAGGTGTAGCGACCGTGTGCGTAATGCCGTCGGTCGCTGCCATCCGGCACATTTCCACGGAGACATCCCATGTCTTCGGGCCGTCGTCAACCTCGGGCAGGATGTGGCAATGGATATCGATCAAGGCGGGTTTAGGTTCCTTCATGGAATTTAAACAGATTCTGGCAAGAAAGACCAAGTCATGCAGTTGCCGTGCATCGCAACGATGCCGATAGTCGTTAAGTCGGCTTGCCGCTTTATGTTCACGATATTAAGATTCCGTTTCTTTTTGGGGGAGCTCATGAAAAGCATCGCGGCTGTTCTGTTCCTGCTATGCACCGTCAGTCCCGCTTTTTGTGCGAGGCAGTATTCCTATTTTCGCGTTGGGAACCCGAGCGACATCGTCACCGCAGCTACACCAGGAACTGTTCTGATGGGAGGTGGCACCGATGTCGATGCCGCGTTTCAATGGATGTGTCAGCGCAGCGGGAATGGCGACTTTCTTGTCATTCGAGCCACCGGAACGGACGCCTATAACCCCTATATCCAACAGCTTTGTCCTGGGGAAAACTCGGTTGCCACATTGATTATTCCGAACCGGGCGGCGGCCAGCGATCCGTTCGTGATCACCACAATTCAAAATGCAGAAGCACTTTGGATTGCCGGCGGAGATCAGTCGGACTACATCAATGATTGGCAAGGAACTCCCGTCGAGGACGCGCTGAACGGCCTGATAGCCCGCGGCGTCCCGATAGGAGGAACTAGTGCCGGAATGAATGTTCTCTCAGAGTTCCTTTACTCCGCCTTGGCAAGTCAAGGAGTTACCTCCAGCCAGGCCTTGGCCGATCCATTCAATAGGTACATCACCCTCGCGCGTGACTTCGTCAACATTTCCGTATTGCAAGGAATGATCGATGACCCCCATTTTGTGACACGCGACCGCATGGGACGCGATCTCGCATTCATGTGCCGCCTATTCACCAACGGCTGGTCCTCGGCACCCCGCGATATCACGATCGATGAGCAGACAGCGTTGCTGATCGACAACCATGGCAATGGCCTAGTGGTCGGTTCGAGTACCGTATATTTCCTGCAGGCTCCTGGCGCGCCCCAGGTGTGCCAGTCCGGAGTTCCGCTGACCTATCAGAATGTCGCCGTGTATCGCATCAATGCCCATGGATCATTCGTCCTCCCCACGTGGAAAGGTAAGGGCGGCATTTCTTATACCGTCTCCGCGAACTCGGGCGTGTTGAGTTCGACGCAACCCGGTGGTTCCATCTATTAAAGCGTCGCACACGTCCTGTATAGAATCTGAACGGCACGGGTAGGGCCAATGGCCCTTATTTGCGTTCTGCCGAAGGTCGGTGACCCGTGTCACTGCGCTTCTTCCCACCAATGTGGGATCAATAGGGAAAACCAGAAGTGCGAGGTGAGTCTGAACGACAGCCTCTTCTTCGCCCCCTTCGATCCCCTCTACATCAATGCTCCGGATGGGTGCGGTCTTTGCATCGCCCAACCTCCGGCCTTTAGCTATGAGTACTGCCTGGAACAACAAGACGGCGAACGGCACCACAGCAAAAGGATATTGCTGCACCGAATGTGCTACCGGCTTGTTGCAGAAGCTCGCCGGTCGCGAAGCGCGCGAGTGGGCCGACGAGGAGGCCGAACTCGAGGCCGGCAACATGGACGTTACGGATTTGCAGAAACGCAGGCTTGCGACTTTCGGAAATCTAGCGGTGCGCTGAGCAAAGTGAACAGAACCTCAACCGGCTTGGCGCCTACTTGTAGCGCTTCTTCATGAAGTCGGCGATTGCTGCGTATGCGGTGGTCAACGTCTGCTCATCAGGCAGAAACACAATCCGGAAGTGCTTCGTACCCGCCTTCTGCCCGAAACCCGAGCCATGCACGACGAGAACGTGTTTCTGCACAAGCAATTCCTTCACGAAAACATCGTCGCCTTCTTTGATGTCCAGGCGGGGAAAGGCGTAAAACGCACCCTTCGGCGAAACGCAGCTGACGTGCGGCGTCGAGTTGCACCACTTCACCGTCAGGTCTCGCCGCGAGCGCAATTTGCCCAACACCTCGCCGAGATGATCCTGCGGTCCTTCGAGTGCTGCCTTGATCGCGTACTGTTCCGGATGATTCGCACACAGCCGCGATCGCAGGAGTCGGTGAATGCCTTCGATATACGGCTTCACGGCAGCCACGTCGCCGCTCACAATTCCCCAGCCAATCCGCCATCCAGGCGCAAGGTAATTCTTCGACAATCCGCCGAACGTCACGATTGGAACATCCGGCGCCACCGATGCCAGCGAGATGTGTTGATCTTCGTCAAGGATCAGCTTGTCGTAGATCTCGTCGGCGAAGATGATCAGGTTGTTCCGCCGAGCCAACTCCGCAATTGCTTCCAGCATGCGACGCGAGCACACTGCGCCGGTGGGATTGTTCGGATTGATCAGCACGATCCCGCGCGTACGCGGGCCGATCTTCTTGTGAACATCGATCAAGTCAGGCTGCCAGCCGTCGTCTTCATTCAGTGCGTAGGTGTTGAGTTCCAGCCCCGACTTCGCCAGAACCGCCGAATACAGCGGATAATCCGGGCACGGTGTCAGCAGGTTGTCGCCCGGATTCAGCAGCGCACTCAGGCAGATATCGACCGTCTCGCTCACGCCCGACGTTACGAACACATCCTGTACACTCGTGATCCCCTTGCGCTCCGCCTCTCCGCGTATTGCATCCAGCGCTTCTTTGATTCCGGGCGACGGGGCGTAGCCGTTCTTGCCGTCTTTCATCGCTTTGTAAACGGCTTCGATCAGGTGCGCAGGAGTCTGAAAGTCGAAATTGATCGGGTCGCCGATATTCAACGGCAGGATCTTGTGGCCCTTCTTCGCAACATCGTCCGCAACGCACGCCAAATCTCGAATCGCGTAGCGGACATTGTCGAGTCGATGAGCGGCGGGCACTTCACGAATGGTGGTGGCTGGCATTCAGACTCCGGAGAGAATGTACGGCGCTCGATTCGCGCCCTCGGAAACTAAGAAGCTTAACCGCAAAATCCGCAAAGCACTACCGCAAAGATCAGAACGAGAAAACACGGAAGTCTGTCG
>Ga0126381_100002915_pt1 | contig 18592 bp, 16 predicted proteins | sample PanSoiMetPlot_28_FD_96465 | JGI IMG/M metagenome (GOLD analysis project Ga0126381, IMG submission 96465) | Tropical forest soil microbial communities from Panama - MetaG Plot_28 | ecosystem: Environmental > Terrestrial > Soil > Tropical forest > Bulk soil | place: Panama | collected 2016-02-17
CCGACAACCGACAACCGACAACCGACAACCGACAACCGACAACCGACAACCGACAACCGACAACCGACAACCGACAACCGACAACCGACAACTTCCCTCGCCATCCCGCTTTTTTTATGCGAAACTCTGGCGGTCACGATCTCGGGGGAATTGTGGTAGCTACTCAGGCGCGAGCGGCGGCGCCGGACCGCCTCAGCAAAGCGACCATCCTTGGCATGGCTGCCATGGGCGTTGCCGTTCTGGTTGTTGCGAACGACTTCACTGCGCTCTCGGTGGCGCTGCCGGCAATCGAGCGCGAACTTCATACCGACGTCACCACCGTGCAATGGGTCATCAACGGCTACGCCATGGTGTTCGGCGTGCTCATCGTGACCGGCGGACGCCTGGCCGATATGTTCGGGCGGCGGCGTATCTTCGTCGCGGGCGCGGCGATCTTCGCGGCCTTTTCGCTGATCGGCGGCTTCGCGCCGAACGCGGCGGTGCTGCTGGCCTGCCGCTTCCTGATGGGCATTGGCGGCGCGATGATGTGGCCGGCCATCCTCGGCATGACTTACGCTCTGCTGCCGCGCGAAAAGGCTGGGCTGGCCGGCGGCCTGATCCTGGGCGCGGCGGGATTCGGCAACGCAGTGGGCCCGCTGCTCGGAGGCATGCTGACCGACAGCGTCGGCTGGCGCTGGATCTTCTTCGTCAATTTGCCGGTCGCGGCCGTGGCAATCGCTATCACCATGGCCGTGGTGCGTTGCGATGAGACGGTGAAAGATCACGACGCGATCGACTACGCCGGCACCGCCACGCTCAGCACCGGATTGCTGGCGATGCTGCTTGCGCTCGGCTGGGCGCTCGATCTCGGCTGGACCGCGCCGCTGATCATCGGGTTGTTCGTCGTCGCAGCGATTGCGCTCACCGGTTTCCTCTTCCTCGAGCGCCGCGCCGGCGACGGTGCGCTGGTGCCGCCGAGCGTGATGGCGAATGGCGGCTTCCTCGCCGCCGGCATCACCACGCTGCTGGCGTCGGCGATCTTCTTCGCCGCGCTGCTCTACATGCCGCAATTCATGTCGAAGGAGCTCGGCTTCTCGGCCGTCGGCTCGGGCGCCGGGCTGCTGCCGATGATGGGGACGTTCATGCTGACATCGTTCATCGCCGGGCGACTGTATCAGATTCTTGGACCGAAGCTGATCGTTACGCTGGGCGCGCTGATGCTCGGCGCGGGAATGTTCCTCCTGTCGCGTTTGACCGCGAGCACAACTTACAACGAGCTGATCTTCGGCTTGGTCGTGCTGGGCATCGGCGTCGGGCTGTTCTACTCGTCGATCACGACGGCGGCGATCACCGCGCTCGATCCCTCGCAGGCCAGCCTGGCGGGCGCGATCGTTTACATGTTCCAGGTAGCGGGTGGTTCCATCGGCGTTGGATTCAACACCGCGATCGTCGTCTCAGGATCATCACTGCCGGGGGGAATTCATACGGCGTTTCTGGTCGACGGCTCGCTGGCGATTGCGAGCGCGGCCGTGGCAGCGATTTTCGTCGGAGGCGAAGTTCATGTCGAGCGCCTTCGCGAGCTACGGCATCATCATCGCGCCCACGCTTAATGCCTCCTTTCCGCGGCCCGATCTGTCGAAAAAGAGCGGCACGGGTGTACAATTCTGCCCTTCGTAGGATCAACTCATCCGTCACGGAGCTAAACTCATGCGCAAACTCTTCGTTGCAGTAGCCGTCGTCCTCCTGACCTCGGCATGGGCCTCTGCGACCGACCAGACCGACGTCATGGCTAAGGTCAACCAATTCGTCGAGGGCTTCAACAAGGGCGACGTCAAGATGGCCGTGGGCGCCTGCGCCGATCAGACCTTCATCATCGACGAATTTCCACCTCACCAGTGGCAAGGCATGGGGGCGTGCTCGGCATGGGCGACCGATTACGAGACCGACTCCAAGAAGAACGGCGTTACGGATGCCGTCGTCACTCTCGGCAAGCCTCGCCATGTCGATGTCACAGGCGATGTCGCCTACGTCGTCGTTCCAGCCAGTTATGCGTACAAGCAGCATGGCAAGGCCATGAAAGAGGTAGGCTCCACGCTCACTATCGTTCTGAAAAAAGGCTCTGCCGGCTGGCTGATTACGTCGTGGGCATGGGCGAGCCAGTGACGCCTGGATGACCGGCTTAGGTGCCGGGGGCGCTCGGCGCCATTCGCCATTCGCCAGAGAGGCTGCACGAGGTCAACCATTGTCTCCCCGTACTCTGGCGATGCGGTGATGCTCACCAATTCGCCAAAAACCCAGGCGTCCAAACCATGGTCCATAGCGAAGATCCAACGCGAATGGCGAAAAGCGAATGGCGTCCCGCAGCGACATTCAGCCGCCCACAACGCCGCTCAACCGCCAAAATTCGCCACACGCTGACGCCGGTCATCCCGCCGCACCTCAATATGGTCTAATAGATATAGCTTAACTATGCGGACTTCCTCTCCAGGGACACGCCGGCGTCTGCTGGCGGCAAAACGTCGGGCAAGGGAACTCAAGATGATCGCCAAGGGGCTGGCCTCGACCGACCACCCCATCATGGCGCAGATTATCCCTGTCCGCCGCTGCAATCTTTCCTGCGAATACTGCAACGAGTACGACGACTTCTCCAAGCCCGTGCCGCTGGAGACGATGAAGTCGCGCATCGACCATCTGGCGCGTCTGGGCACGTCGATCATTACGTTCAGCGGCGGCGAGCCGACCCTGCATCCCGAGCTCGATGACCTGATCGCGCAAATTCGCAAGCGCGGGATGATCGCCGGCATGATCACCAACGGCTATCTGCTCACCGCCGATCGCATCCAGCGGCTGAACCGCGCCGGCCTCGATCACTTGCAGATCTCCATCGACAACGTCATGCCCGACGACGTCTCGAAGAAGTCGCTGAAGGTGCTGGACAAGAAGCTGCAACTGCTGGCCGAGCACGCCGAGTTTCATGTGAACATCAACTCGGTGGTCGGTGGCGGCATTCGCAACCCGCATGACGCGCTGGTCGTCGGACGGCGCGCGGTGCAACTCGGCTTCACCTCCACCATCGGCATCATTCATGACGGCGACGGCCAGCTGCGGCCGCTGGGCGATGACGAGCGCGAAGTTTTCCTGAAGATGAAGGCGCTGGAGAAGCGGCACTATGCGCGCTTCAACTGGTTCCAGAACAACATCGCCAATGGCAAGCCCAACGAGTGGCGATGCCGCGCGGGCGCGCGCTATCTCTATATTTGCGAAGACGGGCTGGTGCATTACTGCTCGCAGCAGCGCGGCTATCCCGGCATTCCGCTGGAAAAGTACACCACTGCCGACATCCGCCGCGAGTTCCTCACCGAGAAAGGCTGCGCGCCGAACTGCACCGTGTCATGCGTTCACCAGGTGTCCTATATGGACCACTGGCGCGCCCCTCAAACCATCCGCAATCCCCAGCCGCCGGTAGACCTCGGCCAGCTGGTGCAGATCGACTAGGCTCAGGGAGAACTGGCATTCAAGCCAGCGTGCCAGCCGTTTTTTAATGCCTTTTTGTCATTCCGAATTCTTTTTGCCAACCCGAATTTTCTTTGCCACCCCGAATTCTTTTTTGTCATCCCGAGCGCAGCCGAGGGATCTGCGGTTCGCCTCGAATCGCTAGCTCGCTCCCTTCACCGCCGACAGAAACGCGTTCCCAAACTTTTCCAGCTTGAACTCCCCGATCCCGCGCACGCGGGCGAGCGCGTCAAGCGTCTGCGGCGCCGACCGCGCCACATCACGCAACACGGAATCGTGCGCCACACAAAACGCAACCATCTTGTGCTCGCGCGCAAGTTCCAGCCGAACCGCCCTCAGCCGCTCAAAGCGAGCCATGGCAGCGCCATCCAGAGGAGCGTCCTCGGAAATCGGCGGCTTGCTGGAGCGGGCCCGGCCCGTCGACAAAGCCGGCATGTGGTCCCGGGAACGCAACCGCACATCCCCGCGGCAGACATCGCATGTGCAGCCCTCCACCTGTGAGTTATCGCCGAAATAATCCAGAATGGCGCGCCGCCGGCAGCGAGGCGCATAAGCGTACTGGAACATGCGCTCCAGCTTCTGACGAGCGTGCGCCTGAAGCAGCTCGATTTGATTCACGCTTAGCGACTCGTTGTTCTCCCCGATTTTGTCGATGAAGAACTCCTGCGTGTGCCGGTCGACCAGGCTGCAATACAAAACGCAATGCGCGGCACGCCCATCGCGCCCGGCGCGTCCTGCCTCCTGGTAGTACGCTTCCAGACTTGCCGGAATGTTGTAATGCACGACGAAGCGAATGTCAGGCTTGTTGATTCCCATGCCGAAGGCGTTGGTCGCCACCACTACCGCGTCGGCATTGGCCATGAAATCGTGCTGCGCTTTCTTCCGCGCGTCTGTTTCCATGCCGGCGTGATAGGCGCGAACCGTCCGCTGAGGAAATTTCTCGTGCAGGATCGCCGCCAGATGTTCCACCTTCTTGCGCGTCGCGCAGTACACAATTCCGGTGCCCGCCTGTTTCTCCAACCCGCGCACCAGCGCCTCATCCTTCTCTACTTCATAGTCGATTTGCCGGCAGGCGTAGGTGAGGTTCGGGCGATCGAAGCCGGTGACGTGCACCTTCGGCGCACGCAGTTTCAGCATCCGAATTATGTCGTTGCGAACCGCCGGCGTGGCCGTTGCGGTCAGCGCGATCGTTACCGGCGACCCAAGCTGCTCCCGCACCTCGGCCAGCCGCATGTAATCCGGACGGAAGTCGTGTCCCCAGAAGCTCAGGCAGTGGGCTTCATCTACTACCAGCAGGCTTGTTGTCAGCTTTGGTATCAGGCGCTGGAACGACGGCGCCGCAAAGCGCTCCGGTGCAACGTAAAGCAGGCCCTTGAAGCCGTCACTCAACTTCTTCAGCACCTGCGACTGCTCGCGCCCCGATTGCGAGCTGTTCAGCAACAGGGCAGGAACTCCCAAGGCCTCCATGTGATGCACCTGGTCCGCCATAAGCGAGATCAACGGCGAAACCACGACCGTGAGGCCCTTCATCCGCATCGCCGGCAACTGGAAGCACAGGCTCTTGCCCGCGCCCGTCGGCATCACGCAAACGACGTCGCTACCGCTGACCACATCCTGAATGATTTCTCGCTGGCGAGGACGAAACTGTGACAGCCGGAACACCCGTTGCAGAAGGTCGTCAACTTCGTCCATGGAAGGCAGGTCCTAAAGTTAATCTATCGCAATCCCGGCTTGATCCGGCGTCGGCGGCTTCTGAGCGAAACAAAATGGCGCACGATTTCCCACTCCGAAACTACACCCCTCTGTCCGCCCATTGTCTAAAAACTGTACGGGACCCCCGTCCCGCCCACTCGCCAGTCCCGTAGGCGTGGCACGCCCGCTGCCAACTCCTGCTACACTGAAAACGTAAGTTCCTTCTGCCGATGGACGCTCCAATCTACAAGCGCATTCTGCTGAAGCTCTCAGGCGAGGCGCTGGCCGCCGGCCAGGGCTTCGGTGTCGACAACCAACGTGTCCACGAGATCGCCGCCGAAGTCGCCGAGGTCCACAGCCTCGGCGTCGAGATTGCGATCGTGGTCGGTGGCGGTAATTTCTTCCGCGGCGTTGCCGAACAGGCCAAGAACATGGACCGCGTCTCGGCCGACCACATGGGCATGCTGGCCACGGTCATCAACGCTCTAGCCTTGCAGGATGCTCTCGAGAAGCAGGACGTCTTCACCCGGGTGATGAGCGCCATCGAGATGAACCAGGTCGCCGAGCCGTTCATCCGCCGGCGCGCCATCCGCCACCTGGAGAAGGGCCGCGTGGTGGTCTTCGCCGGTGGCACCGGCAACCCGTACTTTTCCACCGACACCGCCGCGTCGCTCCGCGCCATGGAGATCAAGGCCGACGCCATCCTCAAGGCGACCAAGGTCGACGGCATCTACACCGACGATCCCGTGCTGGTGAAGGACGCGACTATGTTCGACCAGATCAGCTACATGGAGATCCTGCGGCGGGGCTTGCGCGTGATGGATGCCACTGCCATCGCCATGTGCCGCGAGAACAACCTCCCCATCGTGATCTTCAATCTTAATCAACATGGCAACATTCACCGGGTCGTCATGGGCGAGCGCGTTGGCTCTCTCGTAAGCCAGCAGTGACGGCTCCTCTTCGGTGACAGCACAGCAGCACTTTGGTTTTACGATTTCCTGGTTGGCAACAGTGCTGCCGGTTTACAATCACCACTGTTTCCCTGAAAAACATTTTGTATGGCTGAGCACGTTTATAAGCCATCGGAGCAAGTCCCAGTCTCAGGGGTGTACAAGGTCGATCACAATGGTCACCGCGAAACGCATGAGGCGACGTTGCTGGAGGGCGAGGTTTTTCCCTCGTGCGCGGTGTGTGAAGACGGGGTGCGGTTCGCCCTGAAACAGCGCGCGAACAGCATTCATCTGGACAAGGACTTCCCGCGACGGTGAGCAAATTGGGCCTTACGGCAGCCTGGGGGAAGAAGGCTTTTCATTTTTTCTCCCGCCACTCTTCACAAATTCCCCGACTTACGCTAACTTTTCTAGCAACAAAGTAAGCCAACAAAAGATGTCGGGGGTTCCCCAATGGTTCTACCCGCGCGCCTGCACAGCCTGCGCTACAACTCTGTTTCGCGCCGCAACTTTTCCAGCGGGAGGCCTTTCTTCCGCCTTCAGGGCGGCGCTTTCAAGAATGCGGGTCATGGCGGCCGCCGGGGCAATGGCCGGCGATATCGCGCCGGCGATTCCGTTCGCCAGTCGGGCATCTACGAAGTTATCCACGACCGCGACCACCGCGAAGCCCACGAAGTCGTCATGATCAGCGGCGAGTACTTCCCCGACTGCGAAACCTGCAAAGACAAAGTCCGCTTCCGCCTTGTCCGCACCGCGCCGTATATCTTCCAGGACGAAGATTTTGGAGAAGAAGTGTAAGAAGAGCAAGCAGCAGTCAGCGCTCAGCATTCAGCCAGCAGCTTTCATTTGTTGGCGAGACCCGGCCCATCGAATTTGATCGCACAGCTCGAGTCGTCGCCGCCCGGCCGCAAAAAGTGTTACGCAGGACCTCCTTTCTCCGTGCATTTTCCCGCGATGGCTGAATGCTGAGTGCTGGCTGCTGAATGCTGGATACTGACTGCTGAATGCTAAGAGCTTATAATCAATCGTTTCGTGACTTCATTCTGAGGCGACCATAATGGCTCAAACGTCAATGGCGGCGATTCCCGCCCTGAAGGACAGCTTTGCGCAGCTCCGCACCCGTATGGACAAGGCGGTAGAAGACTTCCGCAGGGAGATGGCCTCCACGCGCACGGGCCGCGCATCGGTTCACATGCTCGACGGTGTCACCGTTGATGCCTACGGCTCACAGATGCCGCTCAACCAGCTGGCCAATGTCAGCGCCCCTGAGCCTCAGCTCATCACCGTGCAGGCCTGGGACGTCAGCCTGATAGGCGCCATCGAGAAGGCCATCCGCAGCGCCGACCTCGGCCTCAACCCGATGAACGACGGCAAGCTGGTCCGCGTACCCGTTCCCGCCCTCACCGAAGAGCGCCGCAAAGACATGGTGAAGCACCTTCATAAGGTGTTGGAGGAACATCGCACCGCCGTCCGCAACATTCGCCGCGATGGCAACGATCTCATCAAGAAAGCGCTGAAAGACAAGAAGATCACCGAGGACGAAGAGCGTGGCGCCCTGGAGCAGATCCAGAAGCTCACCGACGACGAGATCAAGAAGATGGAAGAGCTGGCCAAGGGCAAAGAAAAAGAAGTGATGTCGCTCTGAGTGGCGGGAGCTCCGGGCACCTGATTGAACTGGCTCTTAGCTCTTAGCTATTAGCCCTTAGCGAACATGTCAGCCGTTTGCTAAAAGCTAACAGCTAACGGCTAAGAGCTTTTTCATGCTGCTCGACCTTGGCGATCTGCGGGTCCGCGACTGGCGCAAAGACGATCTCGACGCGCTGCTCCGCCACGCCAATAATCCCAAGATCGCCGCCAACCTGCGCGACCAGTTTCCCCATCCCTACACCCGTCGCGATGGCATCGACTACCTGAACTATGTGCGATCCATGGACGTCCCGATGTCCTTCGCCACGGAGTACGGCGGGGAAGCCGTCGGCGGCATCGGATTCAAGCTGGGGATCGACATTGCAAGGCTGAGCATCGAGATGGGCTACTGGCTCGCCGAGCCCTTCTGGGGCCGCGGGCTGACCACTCGCGCCGTCGCCGCTACCTCCGAGTGGGCCTTCGACAACTACAAGGTCGTTCGCATCTTCGCCACGGCCTTCGCCCAGAATGTCGCTTCCATCCGCGTACTTGAGAAGTCCGGATTCCAGCGCGAAGGCACCCTGCGCCGCAGCGCCGTCAAGAACGGCATCATCCTCGACCAGATCATGTACGCCAAGGTACGTTGAGCCAGGCATTCGCTCTGCTGATCGGCGCAGTCGCCGACGAACCGGGCGCCCCGTTCTGTCATGCCGGGCGAGCGCAGCGAGTCGAGGACCTTGTTTTTCACCAATCTTTTGGCTGGGGCAGAGCATTCGCGCAACAATCCGTCCTCGCCCTGCTAGCATTACTTTGTGCCCGTGCTTCTCGACGTCCAAGGCCTCAACATCCAATTCGCCACCGCCCAGGGAATGCTCACCGCTGTTCGCGACGTCAACTTCCATATCGACGCCGGTGAGGTGTTTGGTCTGGTCGGCGAATCCGGCTCCGGAAAATCCGTAAGTGCCCTCGCCATCCTGCGCTTGCTGCCGCCACAGGCGCATCTCGCGGGTAGTATTCAATTCCGCAACGAAGATCTCCTGACGTTGCCGCTCCAGGAAATGCAGCACATCCGCGGCGCCGGGATCAGCATGATCTTCCAGGAGCCGATGACGGCGCTGAATCCCGTCATGCGCGTGGGCGATCAGATTGCCGAGGCCGTCCTGGCGCACTCCACCAACGGGCGAGTCACGAAATCCGACGCCTGGAACCGCGCCGTCGAAGCCCTGCGAACCGTCGCCATTGCCGACGCCGACCGCCGCGCCCGCGACTATCCGCACCAGCTCTCCGGCGGCCAGCGCCAGCGCGTCATGATCGCCATGGCTGTTGTCAATCGTCCTTCGCTGCTGATCGCCGACGAGCCTACCACTGCCCTCGACGTTACCATCCAGGCGCAGGTGCTGGACTTGCTCGCTGAGCTGCGCGAAACCTTCTCCCTTGCCATGCTCTTCATCTCGCATGACCTCGCAGTGGTCTCGCAGATTTCGCGCCGTATCGGCGTGATGTATGCGGGAAGCATGGTCGAGATGGGAACGGCAGCCGAAGTTTTTCGCAATCCGGCGCACCCTTACACGCGCGGCCTGCTAAACTCAGTGCCAACCTTGCGCTCCGATCGCGCCAAGCCGCTCCAGACCATCGAAGGCACCGTTCCGGCGATTGCCGCTTTGCCGCCGGGCTGCGCCTTCGAGCCGCGCTGCGATTTCCGCGTCGCCAGCTGTTCGGCCGCGTTGCCTCCTCTGCTCGAAGTCGCGCCTGGACATTTCGCCCGCTGCCCCGTCGTCGCGCCGGAGGTCCGCTGACATGCGCCTGCTCGTGATCAGCGACATCCATGCCAATCTCGAGGCCTTCGAAGCCTGCCTGGAAGCCGCTCCTGCCCACGATAAGGTCGTGAATCTGGGCGACGTCGTCGGCTATAACGCGTCACCGAACGAAGTATGCGAACGCGTCCGGGCCATGGGAGGTCAGGTCGTGCGCGGCAACCACGATCGCGCCTGCTCCGGCATCTCCAGCCTCGCCGAGTTCAATCTGGTCGCCGCCATGTCGGCGCGCTGGACCCAGACGGTGCTGGAAAACGATCACGCGGAGTGGCTTCGCGCCCTCCCGCAGGGTCCCTTGCGCGACGATGACCTGCCTGCCGTGGAATTCGTCCACGGTTCGCCCCGCCATGAGGACGAGTATGTCCTCACCGCCTCGACGGCTTTTCTCGACTTCGAAACGCCTGGTCATGCCGACGCCATCTTCTTCGGACACACACACCTTCAGGGCGGATTCGCATTCAAGGACGGCGAGGCCCGCTCGCTCGAGCTGGAATACGAGAGCCATGACGGCATCGTGGAGTGCCGCATTGCGCTCGAGCGCGGCGAACGCTACCTCATTAATCCCGGCTCCATTGGTCAGCCGCGCGACAATGACTGGCGCGCAGCTTTCGCCCTCTACGAGACCGATCCTGAAACCCTGGGCAGCGTCACTTTCTACCGCGTCCCATACGACCTTGCGCAGGCCCAGGCCCGCATCCTCGCGGCCAACCTTCCCGAGAGACTGGCAACACGGCTGGCGGTTGGACGATGAGCTGATGGGCCACCTGAAAACTGTGTTACGCTGACCTTTTCATGCCGAGACGTACGAGGCATCGATGAAGTTGTTCGCGCAAAAGCCCGGCCCATCCTTCCCGAAGTCCGTATATCGGTCAAGCAAGACAACCGCAGAACCCGGCACGATGACCGTCGCGCCCTCCTATCCTGCGCCACGCGTTAGCTTCGACTTCGCCGACGTCCTCATCCATGCTCCATCAGAAGCCGCGGTGCAGCCCAAGCTGGAGGTGGGCTCCGCCGCTGATGCTCACGAAGAAGAAGCGGACCGCGTAGCCGACGAGATCGTCATCCCAACAGGCTCGACAAGCACACTGGCCGGCGCCGGCCCTCGACTCTCACAAGCGCAGTCAGCGCGAGAAGGCGCATCAACCGCCCAGATCGCGACTCCTGTCGAGACACACGCCTTGCTGGGCCCGGGCCAGGCGCTGGACCCGCGCACGCGCTCGTTTATGGAATCCCGCTTTGGCCATAGCTTCGGCGATGTGCGCGTGCATACCCAGGCTGCTGCCGCTGCTTCGGTGCGAAGCCTGAATGCGGGTGCTTACACCATTGGCCGCGATATTGTCTTTGCCGGCGGGCACAATGCGCGCGGCGCCCAGGGCGAATGGCTGCTGGCCCACGAGCTGGCTCACATCGTGCAGCAACGCGGCATTCAACCAGTGATTCAGTGCGGCCCCGGTCCAGATCAACCGGCCAAGTCGCCCCAGGCTAAGGCGGAGACCCGAATCTCACGCCTGCGCACGAAAAGCGCTGAAGTACAGGCCAAGTTGCAGGCCTTCGCCGAGGCGAAGAAATGGCGTGGAGAATTCCATGCCTTTATCGCCGAGAAATTTCGACAGCTTGGAGAGCTAAACCGCCAGTATGTAGAAGCGCAAAAGGAGTTTGATAAGTCGAAGGAGGGGTTTTATATCTTCGAGCACGAATCGACCCCGCGAATCGAACAGAAGCTGGTTGAGGTCCGCGATAGATTGTCTGCCGCAGTTTCAGCAACGAGTGACGTCAGGAAGGCGGAGGAGGCCTACGAGTTGGAAAGCCGCAAGCAGGAACTGCGGATTGTGACGGAACAGGCAGCCATCGTTGCCGAGATCGGAAAGTTGGAAAAAGCCCGCAAGGAGCCTTCGCAAAGCCAGTACGATTCGCTCATGGCGCGACTCGATAAGGCGAGTGCAGCGGCTGATCAGATGTCGAGCGCCGAGGAACATGCGCAAACCCAGTACCCACACCCAGCCCCGGTTTCCCGCGCAAAGTGATGGCATCCGCCTCTGCGGCGTTCGTAGCTGCTGCCTTCCTGCATCAGCTACTCAGCCGGCCTCGCTGCATCGAAATGGTTAGGGGTAAACTACAGACCATGTCCATTCGTCCCTTTCCGGAGAAGTCGTCCCGTTATCGTTCACAGGAGTTTATAGGCGCGCCTATCACCAGCCTCGATCAGGGACACCTTGTTGCCTTTATCGACGGCGGGGCCCGCGGCAATCCCGGGCCTGCCGGTTATGGGGTTGTGATCGAGGACGAGCTGGGACGTCCTGTCGCGAATCTGAGCGAGTTCCTCGGCCGGCAGACGAACAACTACGCCGAGTACTCCGGACTGCTGGCGGCGCTGAACTACGCCCTGCGCCATGGCTTCAAGGCACTCAAAGTCATCAGCGACTCCGAGCTGATGGTCAAGCAGATCAATGGCCAGTACAAGGTCAGCAGTCCCACATTGAAGGAGCTGCACGGCCGGGCCATGAAGCTGATCGACCAGCTCGACTGCTTCGAGATAAGGCACGTCCTGCGCGAGAAGAATCGCGAGGCCGACCGCCTGGCGAACATGGCCATGGACCGCGGTATCGCTAAACGCGCGCCTGCCGTTTCCGCTACGGATGTGGGAGGCGTTGCCTCGGTCGTTCCCGAGGTCAACGGCGTGGTGCGCGACGGCGTCGTCCACTTCATGGGAGAGCCGCTCCCCGACGGCACGCTGGTGAAGGTACGCGCGGTCAAGCCGTAGCGGGCCTAGTGCTTCTTCTTCCCGCCCAACAACTGGTCCAGGGCATTCTGTATCTGCTGGTTCTGCTGATTCTGCTGGTTCTGTTGCGGCTGGCCCGGCTTCGCCGCCTGTCCCTGCTGCTGCTGTCCTCCAAGCAATCCGCCGACCAGAGATCCCAAATTGTTGTTTCCGCCTTTGCTGTTCAGGATCCCGCCGGCCGTTGGCAGCAGATTATTGACTTTCATCTTCGCGATCTGCTGAACATCCGGGGCAACGACCGGATGATTCATATTTCCTGTGATCAGCACGGGCAGAACCAGCTCGCCATTCTTGTTCGCCAGCGCGGTATTGAGATAGCCGCCAACGCCTGTGCCTCCCACCTGCTGGCTGAATCCCTTGTTCAGCACCGCCGTGACGTGCATGCTCAGGCCCTGGCTGACGAGATTGATGGTCCCATTCGCCGCCATGGTGCCGATGTCGAGCGCGGCCTTCATATCGTTCGTGTCCGCCACACCATTGCGGATGTTGAACGTGCCGCTCATCTGCGAAATCGCGGTGTACCCCTTGGGCTGCACCCCGCCGAATTTGCCGATCTTCGCCAGCTCGCCAGGCAAATCCAGCTTCATGAGCTTGCCGTTCGCCAGCGTGATAGCCATCGTGCCATTCAAGGTCTCTGCGATATCGCCGGACGCGGGTGTCGCAAAGGTCACATTCGTCGTGGCGCCCATCGTTCCATACAGCGTATCCTTCACCGACGACACAGACGAGAGCATCTTGTTCGCGTCCACGTTCGCCAGCTTGATATTCGCCGCGTAGGTCATCGGGTTTGGCCGCGTGTCAACCGTGACGCTGCCGCTCTGCTGGCCGCCGAAGACCTGCGAGGTCAGCGGATTCAGCTGAACGATGCCGCGATTCAGCGCCACATTCGACTTCACGTTTGTCAGCACCGTCTGCTCGTAGGTAAGGGTGCCGATCGAGATTGTGCCGTTGCCGGTAGAGCTCTGCAGCATACCCGGCTCCGCCCCGCGGCTGGGTGCGGCCGGCGCTGCATCTGCCCTTGGAATCAGGCTCCACGAGGCATCCGCCTTCTTCTTTTGCGGCGGGGCCTTTGGCTGCGCATTGGAACCGCCAGTGATCTGCTCCAGTTCGGTCACATTCAGCTTGTCGATCGCCAATGCGAAGGTCAGGTGCGGCGCCTGAAAGTTGGTCATACTCATGTTCCCGGTGGCATTCGATGATCCCAACGCCGCCGCAAGGTTCGAAATGTTCATCGAGTTCTGCGTAAACTGCAGGTTTGCGTTGCGGACATACAGCGGCTTGGTCAGCGACGGCATGCTGAGTGACGCATTCTGCAACGCCCCCGAACCGCTGAACTTCATGGCTTCCGTGTTCTTGATCGGTCCGGTGGCATGAACATCAAGGGTGATGTTGCCGCTGCCGTTCATGCCATTGGCCGCGCTCACACCGTATGCCTTCGCGATGTTCAACAGCTCATTCACCTTACCGTTGATCGTCTTCACCGTTGCGTCGACATCCGGCGAAACGGTGGCATAGTTCCTGACCGTCGCCTGCACCGCCAGCGATGTCCCGCCTGAGGTCGCGGTGAAATTGTTGGTTTGAATCTGTTGCGGACTCATCGTCAGCGCGATCTCGGGCACCTTTACCGGCTGGGGGATATCCTTGCCGCTCATCTCCAGATTGCGCGCGCTCACGTTCCCGTTGAACTGTAACTGGTTGGTCGGTCCCTGGGCATGAACGTTCGCTGTCAGCTGTCCGGAGATGTTCGCTTGCGTACTAAACGCCATGCCCGCCGCTGCTGCCAGCCGCGCCGCCTCGGAGATCGACGCGTTCGTAGCGGTCAGGTTGATATCCATCTGCGCCGGAGTCGGATGGCTGTTGAATGTCCCGTTCACCGACAAGGGAGTGGAACCCAGCTTCAGGTTGCATTTCTTGATCTGGATCACGTCGGTGTTCAGGTTGTCGGCGATGTCGAAGTCTGCGGAGATCGGATAGCCGACCTGCGTCCCGCGAATGACAGCGTTCTCCAGCTTCAGCGAGCCGGCCGCGCCCATATTGCCATTGGAATTGTTCAGGTCGGTTGAGCCTGAGATTACGGCATCTGTCCCCGCCAGCGCGCTCGAGTTCAAGAACTTCTGCGCGCCCGAGAGCGATACCTGCTCCAGCTTAAGCGTGCCCTTGAAGGGAGTGTTCGTCAGATCGTTGCTGTTGACCGGGCCCCCGGTTCCCTTGAGGCTCACGGTTTGCGTGCCTTTGCCGGGAAGATGTGCGGCCAGGGCCAGATCGAACGGCTTGCCCGGCGCATAGTCCTTCAGCGCTGCGTCAATGTGGTCATAAATGGCGCGCGATTGATGCTTCTGATAGTCGGTGACCGCGATCTGGCCGTCGGTAATCTTCAACTCACCCAGAGTGAAGCCCGCATTCTGCGGCGGAGCCGGCTGGGTTGGCGCGGGCTTGGCCTGCGATGGCTGCGGCTTGGATGGCTGCGCAACGGGAGGCGCCGGAGCGCTCGCAATCGTGGAAAAGTTCCAGACACCCTGGGCATTGCGAATCAATTCGATCTCCGGCCGCTTCAGCTCCAGGCTGTTCACCTCAACTTCCTTGCGCAGCAGGGGCAGCAGATTCACGCTCACATCCAGCTGCGAAACCTTCGCAAAGGGAGCATTGCTGTGGAAATTGGGGTCGTCGCCAATCACCACATTGTTGGCCTCGACGCGGATCGGAAATACCCCCAGCGAAAGCTCGCCCAGCCGCACCGGCCGGTTCAGCCGCTTCTGCAGCTCGCTCTGGATCTGCCCTCGATATTGATTGACATCGATGATGTGCGGCAGCGCAAGCAGCGCCCCGATGATGATGACGATGATGATGAGAATAGCAATTGCAAGCTTTCGCATGACAGCTCCTCATGTATAGCGACTGGCCTGTTTGCCGAAAAGGGGACTTCTTAGATAGAAGCCTGTCAGCAGGCCTCAGTTGCATTGTTTGCCGAGGTTGGCAGGGGAGCTGCTCCGCTCAGCCATATAGGTTGAATCGGCTGCTGCTTGACTGCCAACCATTCATGGCCAGAAAGCGAAGTGACGGAAGGCGGTGAAGTTGCTGCCCCTGCGGGCCGAAGGCCGCACTAAGTTCGCGACCCGACACAAACGGAAGACGGCTGGTTGCAATTCTTACGGTGTCGCCGCCGACGGCTCATCTTCTTCCGCCCGCATCAACCCGAACTTCTTTAGCTTATAGCGGAGCGCGTCACGGCTGATATCGAGGAGCTTTGCCGCGTGCGTCTGGTTGCCATTGGCCTGCGTCATGGCAATTTCCACCAGTTCGCGCTCCACTTCCTCCAGCGACGTGCCACCCTCGGGAATCTCCAGCCGGGGCAGGCTGCGGCCATCGGGCAACTGCTTGCCTGCGGCGCTCCCATTGTGGCCGGAAGAGATTTCGAATGCCGTCAGCGCAGATTGCTGTTGGGCCACGGCAAAGGGCAGGTAATCCGGATTGAGCTGTGGAGCTTCCTCCAGGATCATCGCCCGCTCTACGGCATTCTTCAGCTCGCGGACATTGCCCGGCCAGTCGTACTTCAGCATCAGCCTGCGAGTCTCGTCGGTGATGCCGGTGACGTTCTTGCGAAACTTACGGTTGTAACGTGAGATGAAGAATTCCACCAGCGGCAGAATGTCTTCTTTGCGCTCGCGCAGCGGCGGCAGAAAGATCGAGATGATCGCCAGCCGGTAATACAGGTCCTGGCGGAACTGGCTCTCGCGCACGGCGCGCTCCAGGTCGCGGTTCGACGCAGCGATCACGCGCACATCTACCTGCATGTCGCGCACGCCGCCCACGCGCCGGATCACCTGGTCTTCCAGCACCCGCAACAGCTTCGCCTGCAACAGCGGCGAAAGCTCGCCGATCTCGTCGAGGAAGAGCGTGCCGCCGTCGGCCATCTCGAAGAGGCCCTTCTTCATCGTCTTGGCGTCGGTGAAGGCGCCGCGCTCGTGGCCGAAGAGTTCGGCTTCCATCAGGGTCTCGGGAATAGCCGAGCAATTGATGGCAACGAATGGCTTCTCCTGCCGCCGGCTCTGGTAGTGGATAGCTTTCGCAATGAGGTCTTTGCCCGTTCCGCTCTCGCCCTGGACAAGGATTGTCGTTGCTTCGCTGGCTGCCACTTTGTGCACAAATCCCAGCAGCTCCGACATCTTCTGCGAGACGCCGATAACGTTGTGGTAGCCCGTACGCCGGCGCATCTCGCCGCGCAGCGATTCGACCTCGGAGCGCAGCCGCGTTGTCTCCAGCGCGTTCTTGACCGCGACCGCGAGTTCGTCGAAGTCCAGCGGCTTGCCGACGAAGTCATAGGCGCCGAGCTTGAGCGCCGTTTTCACATCTTCGAGCTGCGGATCGGCGGTGATCATGATGACCGCGCGGGCGTCGCCGGATTTCTTCAGCTGTTCCAGCAGTTCAATGCCGCTGGCATCGGGCAGGCGGACGTCGAGCAGCACGAGGTCGGGAGACTCGTTGTGGGCCACGCGCAGCGCAGCCGAGCCGTTGTCGGCCTCCAGAACGTGATAACCCCACTCCTCACATTTCTGGCGCAGAGACCAACGAACCAGCTTCTCGTCGTCGACGATTAGGACTTTTTCTGACGGCATTACTTCTGAGCATAGGTTACTACAGGAGATACACCGAAAACGGCCTCATCCCACTAACGGGGGACGTGGCCTGGGGCCGTGTGGTGAAGCCTTCCGCAGCAGAAAATTTTGTCTTTCCAGCGCCATTTGCCGGCAAAACTGGGGTATTATCCCTCGCAAGAAGTGGGGTGGGGGTGTTGTCGTGCGGGACCGAATTTCCTCGCCACTGCACGTCGCCTGGAAAGTTATCGGCAGTTTAGGCGCACAGGCGAGTCGCGCTTTGGGCGCGGTTGCGGGCTTTCGTGCCGGAGTGCGCGCGGGCCAATATGGGCTGCTTCTCAAGCTGCTCTGGCGGCTGGCCGATAACTGCTATGTGCAGCGGTCGGCGCTTATTACAGGCTTGTCGCTCGCCTTCTGCGGCCTCACCTTGGCCGGAATCGGCGAGTGGGCTTCGGGAGGATTCGACAGCTCCAGCGCCGACAACCGATCCAGCACCGCCTCAGCCGCGACCATGGCCGGACCGAGCGGCACTGCCCTTACCGCCTCGCTTCCTTCTATGCCCGGACCCGGCAGCCACCTTCCCGCCGACATTCCTGGCTATACCCTGCGCCGCAGTGTTCCTGAGGTTCGGCTGCAGTTCACGGTAGCCGATCAGCAGGGTCGCCTTGTGACCGATCTCTCGCCCGACGACGTTCGCGTTTTTGACAATCAGCGGCCTGTCGGTCACTTCAGCGCCTTTGAGCGAGATCAGGACCTGCCGCTGCATCTGGGACTCGTGGTCGACACCAGCGATTCGGTCAAGCGTGTGCTCGCCGATGAGAAAACCGCAGCCGCCGGCTTTCTGCAACGCGTACTGCGGCCGCAGACCGATACCGCCTTTGTCATGGGCTTTGGGGGAGACATGAAGATGTGGCAGCAGTCCACCCCCGACCGCCAGGAACTGCTGGATGCCATACAGCGTCTCAAGCAGCCGGGATGGGGTACGCGCCTGTTCGATGCACTGTACACGGCCTGCGCCAATCAACTGTCCGGTACCGACGACGCCGGGCCGGTCCACCGCGCCATCATTGTTCTAACCGACGGCGATGACACGGAGAGCTTTCGCAGCCTTGCTGATGTGATTGCGGCAGCCCAGCGCAATGAGATCCAGGTCTACGCTTTGACCATCCGCTCCCGTAAAGGCGCGGACGGTGGAGATGGCGTCTTGCAGCGCCTGGCCGATGCTACCGGCGGACGGCAGTATCTCGCTCGTTCCGGCAAGGACCTGGACGCCGCCTTCACCCAGATCGAGCGGGACCTGCGAACGCAGTATTACGTCTCGTTCCCTCCGCAACAATCAACTCCGGGATTTCATGCCCTGCGCATCGAAGTGCGTCCTCAGCAGAAGCTCGACGTACATGCCCGCCAGGGGTACTACGCCATGGCGGAGTGAAGCCGCTGTTCGCCATTCGCTATTCGCCTGAAACAATCGAGCTGCCTTTTGACCAGTCGCCAAATGATCTCGCACTGCGTCTGGCCAGCCGGCCAGTACGCTCTGGCGAATAGCGAATGGCGACAGCGAATAGCGTCCCATCAGCTATACTCGTCCAGCGAAGAAATACGGTGAGTTCCGTCGGCCTCCAACCTGATGCGCAAGTGCAATCCCAG
>Ga0126381_100002916_pt1 | contig 18589 bp, 20 predicted proteins | sample PanSoiMetPlot_28_FD_96465 | JGI IMG/M metagenome (GOLD analysis project Ga0126381, IMG submission 96465) | Tropical forest soil microbial communities from Panama - MetaG Plot_28 | ecosystem: Environmental > Terrestrial > Soil > Tropical forest > Bulk soil | place: Panama | collected 2016-02-17
GACGGCGACCGCGACCCCAAGGACCTGATCCGGACAATGCCGGCGAAGGGAGCCGCCCCGCAGACAGTATCTTCACGTCCCGCCCGGGCTGCGCGGTCCCGCCGTGCTTGTCCTGCACCCCCCGGCGGCGCCGCACACACCCCAGATGTTTCCCGCGCCCTTTGTCCTGTCAGCCGACGGCGCCGCACCGGTAACACCATTCCCAGGGCCACCAAGATCAAATTAACGTGGAGGATCCTCCGGGTTCTGACCCGGAGGATCCTCCACGTTATGGAAAAACAGGCTTGCACCGGCGGCGGCCCGGGGCCGCGGTACGCGGCCCCGGGCTCAGCCGTCCCTCCGGCACCGGCAGTTGCATCCGGTGAAACCCGTGGGCTTCAAATTCGCGCTCGCGCTAGCGCGCGAGCCCCTCGGCGGCGGCGAAGGCCGCCCGGGCGGTCCTTACCGCCGCCGCGAAGCGTTCTTGGTGCTGGCTGAGGAAGACGCGCTGGGCGGCTAGCTGCAGCCTTTCCATGACCGCGACGGTGGGCCGGGCGCACCGCACGAAGACCGCCCCCCAGTGCCGGTTCAGCGCGTTCAGTTGCGCGTCGGACGCGCCGCGGCTGCCCGCTCCGTCGATGTAGCTCGCTATCCAGTCGACGAAGTCCCCGAATGAGTTGATCGTGGAATTCGGCGAGCCATACGGCTCGGAGGGCCATCCGTAGCTAGCCGCGCAGGCGCGCAGCCCTGCCAAGGTCGAGGTCACGGGTGCTGAGGCCTGAATCCGGTCCACGATCGTGATCGAAAGGCTGAGGAGCGGCCGGGCTGCCCTGTCGATCGGCCGGAAGACCGCGTCGGCTGCGCTCATGCACTGGCCCAGTGCGCTCTGGTAGGCCTTGCTCTCTACGGGCTCCTTCGGCAGGAAATTGCTCGGCAGGGTGCCGGCCCTTTCGATCGCGCCGAGATCGGGGAACTGTGACAGGTCCCAGTCACCGCGCGCGAGTTCCGCGGGCGTAGCGGTCGCCGGGTACCGGTAACCGCGGCCCGCCATGCACCTGGACGCGATCTTGTTTTCCAGGGCTCTCATCTCGCCCAGGAACAGCGCCCCTGTCGAGTACTGGGCGCCGCTCGCGGGCAGGTAGAGCCCGATGACGCCGCCGACCAGGTTCGGCGGGTAGTTCGACGGGACGGCCTTGCGCGGTGTCGGCTTCGCCGTGCTGGCGGCCGGACGCGGCGCATTCGGATGTGCTGGCAGGACGTCGCCGAGCACTCCCGCCGCGGCTATCACGGCGACCACCGCGGCCGCCGCGGCCAGCGGCACGCCCCACTGCCAGGCGCCACCCCGGCGGCCGGGCCGTCGGCCCCTGCCCGGCGCGCTACCGCCCGCGCGGGCGCCGCCGGCCGCGAGAGGCAGCAGCGGCGGTACGTCGTCGGGAGCGATCTCCGCCGCGGTGGCCCGCACCGCGGCCCGCGCCCTCTCCTCCAGTGAGCTCATGATTCCTCCCCAAGCAGTCGTCCGAGCGCGGCGAGCGCGCGATGCGTCGTGGACCTGACCGTGCTTTCCCTGATCCCCATCAGCCGGGCGATCTCCGCGTCAGGCTCGTCGAGGTAGAACCGGAGCACGAGCGCCTCGCGCTGCCGGCCGGGCAGGCGCCTGATCGCGCGCATCAGCACGCGCTGCTGCTCGCTGGCGAGCACGGCCGTCTCGGCGGACCCGACGGCCGGATCGGTGTCGGCCAGTTCCAGGACCGGCCGCGTGCGCTTGATCGCGGTCCGGCACCCGTTCAGCACCGATGAGCGCAGGTACTGCGGTGCCTTCGTGTGATCGGTCAGCCGGGCCCAGCGCCGGTGCAGGCCCGCGAACGCGTCCTGGACCACGTCCTCGGCGGCCTGCCTGTCACCGAGCATGACGTAGGCGAGCCTGATCAGCCGCAGCGCGTGCACGCGGTACAGGTCGGTCAGCACGTCCGCTGCGGCCGGCTCGTCGCTGAGCCCGCGCTCTGGTGCGGCGCTCGCCGCGGTCGAATAAGGGTGCACGTAGGTAGTGACTCGCCTAACGATCGATCCGCTGCTCTTTGTGGCTGGAATTCTTCCAGCCACCTAGCCGGTGCAAAACGTGCCAGCGGCGCGCATAGTGAGTCCCATGGACGATGTCAGGGCTGCAGGGACTGGAGTGGCGGGGACGCTCAACTACCTCGCGGCGGGATCGACGCGGAACCGGCTGTACGTCGCGCCCGGCGGGCACATGACCACCACGCAGTACGACTCCCGCACCGTGTGGATCGCCGACGGGCGGCCGCGCCGTGATGATTTCGCCCTGGACAGCAGCGGGTTCACGCTGATCGATCACGACAGCGCCGTGGCCGGCTTCGCCGACGCCGACGAGATCGACCGGGTGTACGTGCCCGAGGCGACAGACCTGGTACGCCAGGTGACCGGGGCGGATCAGGTCGTCTCGATCGGCTGGGTGATCAGGCGGTCGGCGGAAGACAAGAAGGGCGCGCAACCGCCCGCGACGGACGTCCACGTAGACATGCACCCCGGCCGGGCCCATGCCAGGTTCGCGGCGATGCCGGAGTCCGGCGCCTACTCGCGGGCCGTGATGACCAGCCTGTGGCGAGCCTTTAGCCCGCCGCCGCAGGACTGGCCGCTGGCGATCCTCGACTACCGCAGCGTCGACGACTCAGAAGGCGAGCCCAACCTGCTGTTGTTCGTCGACTCGCTCCCCACGCCGGACGAGGTGCCCGACGTCATAGAGGACGCCGACTCCCAGCCGGCGGGAAGCATCTTCGCCTACCGGCCCGGGCACCGCTGGTGGTACTTCCCCGGCATGCGCGCGAACGAGGCGCTGCTGTTCAAGCTGCACGACAGCGACCACTCGGTCGCCTGGCGGGCGCCGCATACGGCCTTCCACGACCTCAGCACCCCGGCCGCTCACCCGCGCGAGAGCATAGAGATCCGCACAGTGGCCTTCTTCTACTAGTACGAGTATAATACTGGGTATTATACTCGTATCAGGGTGATTGTGGCGGGGGTCAGGCCGGCAGGACCTTGACGTCGTACCGCTGGCAGTTCTGGTCCCGCGTCACCAGCGTGAGGTTCTCGCATTGCGCCTGCGCCACCAGCATGCGATCGAACGGGTCGCGGTGGATCATCGGCAGGCGCCCGACGGCGGTGGCGTGCCTGGCGCCGACCGGCAGCAGCGTAAATCCGCTGTCCCGGATTAGCTCAGGCAGGCCCGCCGGCTCGGGGAGCTTGCCGATCGCCTGCTTGATCGCGACCTCCCAGATGGTCGCGGCGCTGACGCACACATCCGGCTCGTTGTCGAGGCGGTCCTTGATCTCGTCGGCGAGCGCCGGATCGTCGGCCAGCCACCACAGCACCACGTGCGTGTCAAGCAGCAGGCTCAAGGCGTCATCCCGAAATCCGCCGCGATGGCGTCGTTCACCTCGGCGGAATCCCAGTCCGGGGCCATGACCAATGTGCCGCGCAGCGAACCGCGCATCGTCCGGCGCGCGGTGCGCGTCAGCGGGACCACCTTCGCGACCGGCGTCCCCGCGCGGCTGATGACGATCTCCTCGCCGTGCTCGACGCGCTCGATGATCCGCGACAGGTTTGTCTTCGCGTCGTGGATGTTGAACTGCGCGGCGCCCTCACCAGCCATGGCCTCCTCCTTAGCTAACAGCTTAGTCCACCTCGCCACCCTAATCCGAGTCCAATGACTGTTCGGAACGAATAAGCGGCGGTAAATCTCTGGTTAGCGCGCCCAATGACAGAACCGGCCAGGCGCGTGATGCTCGACGGTAACGGACAACCGTGTTCCGGCTCATGTCTAAGGAGTCTCCATGACCGACACGCATGTGCGGTCCGGGCCGCCCGGCGCGACGCCGGAGTTCCGCAACCAGTGGCTTGAGGGGCCCTTCGCGCCAGTAGACCAGGAAGTCACCGTTTGCGACCTGAAGGTCACCGGGTCCATACCGGCAGACCTGGACGGCCGCCTGCTCCGCGTTGGCCCGAACCCGATCGACCCGGAGAATCCGGTGACCTACAACTGGTTCACCGGCAACGGGATGGTCCACGGGGTACGCATCCGCGGCGGCAAGGCCGAGTGGTACCGCAACAGGTTCGTGCGCGACGACGAGGTCGCCCGCAGCCGGGGCCTCGATCCGCTGCCAGGCCCTGGGCAGCTAGGCGGTGGCGCAGGCTACGTCGCGGACAACGTGGTGAACACGCACATCTTCCCGCACGCGGGCAAGACCTGGGCGTTCGCCGAGGCGGGCGTGCTTCCGGTCGAACTGTCCTACGAGCTCGAGTGCCTGGCCAAGTCGGACTTCGGCGGGACGCTCAACGGCTCGTGGACCGGCCATCCGCACCGCGACCCCGGCACCGGCGAACTGCACGGGATGACCTACTACCACGGCTGGGAGCATGTCAGCTACCAGGTGCTCGACACGGCCGGGCAGGTCCGCAGGACCGTCGACGTGCCGGTGCACGGCCGCCCGGTGGTCCACGACATGGCGCTCACGCGGCGGTATGCGATCTTCCTCGACGGGCCGGTCGCCTACTCCGATGAGCTCCTGGCGCAGGGCTACGACTTCCCGTTCATGTGGGGCTTTGAGTACCCGACCCGCTGGGTGCTCGTGCCGCGTGACGGCGTCCCTGGCGAGATCATCTCCTGCGAGGTCGAGCGGTGGGCGGTCTTCCACATCCTGGGCGCCTACGACCTGCCCGACGGCCGGGTCGCGCTGATCGGCCCGAGCAACTCGCGGATGTTCGTGACCGACAGGTCCGGGCCAGGCGAGGTTCCGGGCACGCTGAACCTGTATCTCATCGACCCGGCGACCGGGAAGACCGAGGTCAAGACCCTCGACGACCGCCCGCAGGAGATGCCGCGGCTGGATGAGCGGCTGACTGGCGACAAGTTCAGGTACGGCTACTTCAGCAGCCGGGACGAGGGCGTGTCCACGCTGATCAAGCACGACCTGGGCGCGGGGACCAGCCAGTCGTACGCCTACGGCCCGGGGCGGTTCGGCATGGAGGCCGTGTTCGTGCCGCGCACCGCGGACTCCGCCGAGGACGACGGCTGGCTGATGACCTATGTGAGCGACATGAAAACCAGGACCTCCGAGGTCGTCATCCTGCACGCGCAGGACATGGCGGCCGGCCCGGTCGCGACGATCCACATCCCGCACCGGGTGCCAATCGGCTTCCACGGCAACTGGATCCCGGACGCCGAACTCGAAGAGCAGCGGAAGGCGCTGGGGCTGTGACGCAGACTCTCCCCGCGGACGTGATGATCATGCTCGGGGCCCTCGACCCGGCCATCACGCCGGAACTGGCCCAGTCCACCTGGGCGCTGCTGACGCCGTTCCACGAACGGCTCGGCTACACCGCGCCGAAGATCGACCGCGACCTGACCTATGGCGATGACCCGCGGCAGCGCCTGGACGTGCACACCGGCGAGGACGGCCACGAGGCCGCCCCGGTCGTCATGTTCGTGCATGGCGGCGGCTTCGTCGCCGGCGACAAGCATCTCCCTGGTTCCCCGCGGTACGACCTGTTCGGGGCGTGGGCGGTCCGGCACGGCTGGATCGGCGTGACGATGACCTACCGGCTCGCCCCCGAGCACCGGTGGCCCGCCGGGGCGCAGGACGTGGCCGGCGCCGTCGCCTGGATCAGGGACAACATCGCGGGCTATGGCGGAGACCCGGGCAAGATCGTGGTCGCCGGGAACTCGGCCGGTGCGGTGCACGTCGCGTCGTACCTGGTCGGCCACGGCGCCGACGATCCCGCCGCCAGCCTCGCCGGGGTCAGCGGCGGCGTGCTGCTTTCCGGCATCTACGACCTCGCGCCGGCCAACCGCGGGCAGCTCGAGCACGTGTATTACGGCGACACGCCGGCCGAGCAGGCGTCCACGCTGCCCGGCCTGCTCGACTGCCCGGTCCCGTTGCTGTTCACCGTGGCCCAATTCGACCCGCCGAACTTCCACGCCCAGGCCGCCGGCGTGGTCGCCGCGTGGCAGGCGCAGCATGGCCGGACCCCGGACCTGGTCTGGGTCGAGGGCCACAACCACATGTCGACGATCGCCAGCCTGGGCATCGACGAGACGGCGCTGGGCGTCCCGATGGCCAGGTTCATCGAACGCAATACCACCAACGAAGGAAGCGGTGCGCATGCCTGAACCGACGTTCCCGCCCACCGCCGCCCCGGCCCCGCGCACCGGCGGCGACGCTGGCTACCTGCGGATCGCCACGGAGGAGGCGTTCGCCACGCCGGAGATCATCAAGCTCTGGCTCGGCCTGCTCGACGACCCGTCATTCGACGACCCCGCGTTCCGCGCTCAATGGGCCTTCTACGGTACGTCGACGGCCGAGCGCCCCCGCTTCATCAGGGAGTCCCTGGTGGACCTGGGTGACAGGCGCCTGGCCGCGATGGACGCCGGCGGCATCGACCGGGCGATCCTCTCGCTGACCTCGCCCGGCGCCCATCCGCTGCCAACCGACGTGGCGAGGGCTCAGGCCACCCTGGCGAACGACGTGCTCGCGGAGGCCTGCGCGAACCACCCCGACCGCTACTCCGGCCTCACCGCGATCGCGCCGCAGGACCCGGAATACTCCGCGGCCGAGATCGAGCGAGGCAAGACCGTGCTCGGGCTGAGCGGCGTGATCCTCAACTCGCACGTGCAGGGCGAGTACCTGGACGACCCGAAGTTCTGGCCGATCTTCGAGGCGGCCCAGGCGATGGACACCCCGATCTACCTGCACCCGAACACCGCCCCCAAGAACATGGTCGGCCCGATGCTCGAGGCCGGCCTCGACGGCGCGATCTGGGGCTTCGCCGTCGAGACCGGCACGCACCTGCTCCGGCTGATCACCAAGGGCGTCTTCGATCGCTTCCCGCGGCTGAAGATGGTCGTCGGCCACCTGGGCGAGGCGCTGCCGTTCTGGATGTACCGCCTGGACTACATGCACGCCGCCACCGTCCGGTCCGGCCGGTACGAGGCGATGAAGCCGATCGAAGCCAAGCCGAGCGAGTACCTGCGCCGCAACGTCTGGATCACCACCAGCGGCATGGCCTGGGCCCCGGCGATCATGTTCTGCCGGGAGGTCCTCGGCCCCGACCGGGTGATGTACGCGATGGACTATCCGTATGAGTACCTGGTCGACGAGGTGCGCTGGCAGGACGACCTCCCGCTCACCGTCGCGGAGAAGAAGCAGTTCTACCAGACCAACGCCGAGGACGTCTTCGATCTCCCGAAGGGAGACCACTAGCCATGCCCCGCCCGAAGATCCCGGTCGAAGACCGGCTGGAGATCATGGAGCTGTTCGCCTATTACGCGTGGGGGCTGAACACCGGCGACGCGCAGGAGGTGCTCGCCTGCTTCGCCGAGGACTGCTCGTTCGAGCACCTGCCGCAGGGCGTCTTCCACGGCCACGATCAGCTCCGCGTCCTCCTCGACCACCTCTGGTACGCCAAGCCGGGCTGGTTCATCGGCCGCCAGCACCTGGCCAGCCACTTCGTCATGACGCCGCTTGGCGAGCAGGAGATGCACGTCAAGGCTTACTCCTCGATCCTGCAGCACAACCTCGACTACCGCCGCAACTTCGTGTTCGGCCTCGCCAGCTGGGACAACGTCTGCACCAAGGCCAGCGGTGAGTGGCTGTTCAAGTCGGTGCGGATCGTGAAGTGGATGGGCGAGGACGTGCCCTGGGTCGGCGAGGACCGCGCGAAGACCGACGCGCCGGCCGGACGGATCATATGACGGTCACGGCCGCCGGGCGGCGGACCATCGCGGTCCGCAACCCGTACAACGGCGCGATCGACTACGAGGTCACCCCGCCGACCGCCGAAGAGCTCGCGGGCATCTGCGGCCGCCTGCGGGAAGCGCAGGTGAAGTGGGGGAGCGCCCCGCTCGAGTACCGGATCGAGGTGCTGGCCCGGTGGGCCGACGAGCTCGAGAAGGCTTACGGCGCGCTGGCCGCCGCCGACTCGGCGGACACCGGCGGCTGCCTGATCTCGCCGATGGCCCCGGGCATCGCCATCGGCAACGTCCGCGCCTGGGCCGCCGACGCCGCGAGGATCCTCGACCAGGCGGCGCGAAGCGGCACGAGCTCGATCATGCCAAGCATCTCGTACCGCACCCAGCTCGTGCCGTATCCGCTGGTGGGCGTGATCAGCCCGTGGAACGGCCCGCTGCTGCTCTCGCTGCTCGACCCGGTGCCGGCGCTTTTCGCCGGCAGCGCGGTGATCGTCAAGCCGAGCGAAGTCGCGCCGCGCTTCGCCGAGCCGCTGATGGAGACGATCGCCGCCGTGCCCGAGCTTGCCGAGGTCTTCACGTTCATCGACGGCGACGGGCAGACCGGACAGGAACTGATCCAGCAGGTTGACGTGGTCTGCTTCACGGGCAGCGTGCCGAACGGCCGGAAGGTCGCGCAGGCGTGCGCCAGCCGGCTGATCCCCGCCTACCTGGAACTCGGCGGCAAGGACCCGGCCGTGGTGACCGCGTCGGCCGACCTGGACCGCGCCGCCACCGCCGTGCTGCGCGGCGCGGTGTTCGGCACCGGCCAGGTCTGCTTCGCCGTCGAGCGGATCTACGTGCACGAGGAGGTGCACGACGCGTTCGTCGACATCCTGGTCCGCAAGGCGGTGCACCTCCGCCTCAACTTCCCGGAGATAGGTGACGGCGAGATCGGCCCGTTCGGCTTCGACAGGCAGGCGCGGATCGCCGACGAGCACCTGGCCGACGCGGTGGCCAGGGGTGCGGTCATCAGGTGCGGCGGGCCGTCTCGCGTGCTCGGCGGCGGCCACTTCATGCGGCCGACCGTGCTCACCGAGGTGACCCACGACATGCTGCTTATGCGCGAGGAGTCCTTCGCGCCGTTCATGCCGGTCATGCGGTACCGCACGGAGGACGAGGCGGTAGCGCTGGCCAACGACACCCACTACGGACTGTCGGCGTCGGTGCTCGCCGGAACGGCCGAGGAGGCCGCGCGCATCGGGGAACGGATCAACGCGGGCACGGTTAGCCTGCAGGACACCTTCCTGACGCTGTTCAAGACCAGGGACATCGGGACGAACTCGTTCGGCGACTCCGGGCTCGGCGGCGACCGGACCGGGCCGGCCTCAATCCTGCGCTTCGTGCGAAAGAAGGCGCTCCTGACCCAGTCGGCCGCGCCGGCCCCGCTCGCGCGGCCCGCCAGATGAAGATCCAGGCGGCGGTCGTCTGGGAGGCGGGTGCACGGCTGTCGATCGAGGAGGTCGACCTCGAAGAGCCACGCGCGGACGAGATTCTCGTCCGCGTCGAGGCGGTCGGCGTCTGCCATACCGACGACAACGCCAGGCTGGGTCGGCTACCCGTCGTGTTCCCGATCATCCTCGGCCACGAAGGATCCGGTGTCGTCGAGCGGATCGGGTCAGGCGTCACCAGCGTCAAGCCGGGGGACCGGGTACTGTTCACGCCGGATTACTGCGGCCGATGCGAGCAGTGCCGCCTTGGCCACACGCCCTACTGCGACGATGTCGTCGCGGTGACGTTCACCGGCACCAGGGCAGACGGTTCACCGCGCGCGCACCAGGCAGGCGCGCCGGTTCGCGCCAGCTTCTTCGGCCAGTCCAGCTTCGCGACGCACAGCCTGGTTACGGAGCGGAACATCGTCCCCGTCCCCGGCGACGCGCCGCTGCACTACCTGGCGGGTTTCACGTGCGGGGTGCAGACCGGCGCCGGCGCCATCCTCAACGCTATGCCTGTCGGCCCCGGCCGCACCGTGGCGATCTTCGGCACAGGGGCGGTTGGCCTGGCCGCGGTCATGGCGGCCAGAGCATCCGGCGCGGACGAGATCATCGCCGTAGACAGGATCGCGCACCGCCTCAAGCTCGCCGCGGAACTCGGCGCCACCCACACCATCGACACCACGGACAGGGAACTGGCAGATGTGGCCGCGGAAGTGACGAAGGCGACCCGCAAGGGCGCCGACGTGGCCCTCGACACGACCGGGAACCCGAACGTGATCATGGCGGCGGTTGAGTCACTCGCGACCCACGGCACCGCGTCGGTGATCACAAGCAGCGGCGCGCCGGTCACCGTGCCCCCGGGCGCCCTGCTGCTGAGAGGCCGGAAGCTGCGCGGCTCGATGGGCGGCCACATCAACCCGACCGTGTTCATCCCGAGGCTGCTCGACCTGCACAGGCAAGGCAGGTTCCCCGTCGACCGGCTCGTGAAGAACTACCCGTTCGAGCAGGTCAACACGGCGATCGAGGATTCCCTGTCCGGCGCGACCATCAAGCCGGTCCTCACCTTGGGCTAGACCGCGGGTTCGGCGAACGTGCGGCGGTATGCCTGCGGATTGGTACGCATCTGCCGGCTGAAGTGCTTGCGCAGGTTGTCGGGGCTGCCGAAGCCGCTCGTCCGCGCGACCACGTCGATCGGCAGCTCGCTCGTCTCGAGCATGCGCTGCGCGAGCCGGAGCCGTTCCCGTACGATCCACGCCAGCGGTGTCGTCCCGGTGCTCGCCAGGAACCGTCGCGCGAACGTGCGCGGGCTCATCGCCGAACGCGCGGCGAGGTCGCTGACCGTCACCGGCTCGTCCAGGTGCCCCCGCAGCCAGCCGATCGTTTCGGCGAACAGGTCACCGTCCGGCAGCGACGGCATCGGCGTCTCGATGTACTGCGCCTGCCCGCCGGGCCGGTGCAGCGGGACCACGAGGTCGCGGGCCACCTTGGCGGCGATCTCGGTCCCGTAGTCCCGCTGTACCACGTGCAGGCACAGGTCCAGGCTGGCCGCGCTGCCCGCGGAGGTGAGCACGTCACCCTCGTCGGTGTACAAGACCCCCGGGTCAACCCGGACCCGTGGATAGCGGCGCGCCAGTTCGGCGCATTCCGACCAGTGCGTCGTCGCGGCGTGCCCGTCGAGGAGCCCGGCGGCCGCCAGGATGAACGCGCCCGTGCACAGCGAGAGCACGCGCTGTCCGCGCGGCCTGGCCTGGCGGAGGGCGTCAAGCACCGCCGCGGGAATCTCCCCGGGAACCTGCGTCGGCGGCACCACGATCGTCTGGGCGGCGTGCACCGAGTCCAGGCCGTTCGGGACTTCCATGCGGAACCCCGCCTCGGTCGTCACGGACGCCGCGGCGCCGCAAATGACCAGGCGGTAGAGCGGATGCCCGGACGCCGTGGTTATCTCCGTGCCGAAGACATCGTGTGCCGCCGCGAACTCGAACAGCGCCACCCCGTCATAGACCAGAACCGCGACAGTGGGCGGCGACATGGCAGTTTTGTCGTGCACTCTGTCAATACTGCCACTGTCGCGAGCAGCGGGCGAGGCGCAGGCTTAACGCATGCGAACCATCCTCGTTTTCGGCGATCCCCTGGTCATGCGGCCACGCCGGCTTTGCGACCGGGTGCTGGCGCGCATTTTCGGCGGTGCGCTGGACAGTCAGCTCACCCTCGGCCAGGCACCCGAATCGACCGCCCTGCGCGCCACGCGGGCTCAGGACATCGTCTCGCTTCGCCGGCGTCAGGCGATGGCCCGCGACTGGGACCACGTGCTGCGGGTCGCGGGCCGCCCTGGCGCGGCGCGCCAGCGCCGGATCCCGCTTTGCGCGGACCGCATCCGCGCCGCCGAACCGGCCATCCGTGAGCTGATGACGCGTCTTGCCACCCCGTTGCCGGTCCGCGCGCGAGGCGTGGCCATGGCGAGCGTGCTGCTGACCGATGCCGCCGGTCCCGTCTACAACCGGAACAGCGGCGTCGACCTCGCCACCGCGCTAGCGGACGCGATTTCCCAGCTTGACCCCGCCAAGCCGCTCATTGACGCGGCCTGGTGACCTCATGTCCAGGTGTCGTTGCGAGTGGTGTTCCTGGTCCAGGTGTCCGCCGCGCGGCCGGTCCGGCGGATGGGGTTCGCTGAAATCATGATCTGCTCCGTGAAACGATGCTTATGACGGTCTGATATACCGTTTATGTAACCGGCCCAATGCAGAGCGTAGCTTTACGCTGCGCAGTCGTCAAGTTACTCTATGTCACCAGAATCCGTGAGACCCGCCTTTCTCGGCATTGATCTGGGCACTAGCCAGGTCAAGGCGCTGTTGCTTGCCCCTGACGGCCGCACACTCGGCCGCGGTCGCGCGCAGTACGCGGTAGCCGTCCCCGCCGGCGGCCAGGCGGAGACCGACCCGGAAGACTGGTGGCACGCGGCGGGACAGGCCGTCCGCGACGCTCTGATAACAGCAAGAGGCGCCGCGGTCACGGTCGAGGTCAAGGGCATGGCGGTGGCGGGCCAGATGCACGGTGTCGTGCTCTGCGACGCCGTCGGCGCCCCGTTGCGCCCGGCGATCCTCTGGCTGGACCGGCGCGCCGCCGCGGAGGCCGCGCGCTACGGCGAGGTGCCGGCCGGACTCACCAAACCCCTTGGCAACCAGCCGTCACCGGGCATGGCCGGACCGATCCTGCGCTGGCTGGCAACACACGAGCCGGCGGCAGTCGGTCGAGCCCGCTGGGCGCTCCAGCCGAAGGACTGGCTGCGGCTCCGGCTGACCGGCGAGGCCGCGACCGACCCGACCGACGCGTCGGGCACGCTGCTTTTCGACCTCGCCCACGGCACGTGGGCGGCGGACCTGATCCGCGAGCTCGGACTGCCCGCGGACAAGCTGCCCGGCATCGGCGAGCCCGCCAGCCCGGCCGGCCGCCTCCTGCCCGCGGCAGCGGCCCACCTGGGCCTCGAGCCCGGCGTGCCGGTCGCGATGGGAGCCGCGGACACCGCCGCCGCCCTGTTCGCCGCCGCCCCGCCGGCGGACGCTGCGCTGCTCACCCTCGGCACAGGCGGCCAGTGGATAGCCCCAGGCGCCGCGTGGCCGACGGCGACCACCAACCTGTTCCGCGCGATTGGCGGGGGTCTGTACCAGCTGGCAGCTGTCCAGAACATGGGAGAGACATTCAACTGGGTCCGAACGATGCTCGGTGTCTCCTGGGAGCACGCCTACTCCCTGGCGGGCAGGCCCTGGCGGGCGGACACGCCGGTCTTCCTGCCGTACCTGGCCGAAGAGCGGTGGGAGCCGTCCGCGCGCGGCGCGTGGGCCGGACTCACGCTCGCCCACGACAGGGATGACCTGCTGCGCTCGGCTCTGGAAGGGCTCGCCTTCCTCCTCGCCGGCCGGCTCGCGGACCTGCGCGCCGCCGGCCACGACCCGAAGCGGGCCGTCATCGGCGGCGGCAGCAGCCGCCACCCCGCCTGGCGGCAGCTGCTCGCCGACGTCCTTGGCCTGCCGCTTTACCCGGCGTCAACGAGCTGGCTCAGCGCGACGGGCGCCGCCATGGTCGCCGGGGCGGCCACAGGAACGCTGCCTGGGGGAGACGGCGGGCACCGTTCGGAGGAAGAAAAAGAAGCGATCACCCCGGTAGAGCCCGGTGCGGCGAGGGCCGGCTACGGTCGTTTCCTGACTCTTAGCCGGATGAAGGGGCTGTGATGGAAGCGCTGGGTATCGAGGGTGCCTGGGTGTTCACGCCGACCGTGCACGCGGACGACAGGGGAGCGTTCCTCGAGGCGTTCCGTGGCAGCGAGTTCGCCGCCGACCTCGGGTACCGGCTCGAAGTCGGCCAGGTCAACTGCTCGGTTTCCCGGCGCGGCGTGCTGCGCGGGATCCACTACGCGGACGTCCCGCCCGGCCAGGCGAAGTACGTCACCTGCGTGCGCGGTGCCGTCCTCGACGTCGTGGTGGACGTGCGCAGCGGGTCCGACAGCTTCGGCAAGTGGGAAGCGGTGCGGCTCGATGACGACAGCCGCCGCGCGATCTTCCTCGCCGAGGGCCTCGGGCACGGGTTCATGGCACTGACTGACGACGCCACGGTGATGTACTTGTGCTCGACGGGCTACGCGCCCGGACGCGAGCACGGCGTCAACCCACTGGACCCCGCGATCGGGATCGGCTGGCCGCTTGAGGACCTGGACGGCGAACCGGTCCTGTCCGACAAGGACGCCGCTGCGCCGATGCTCGAGGAGGCGCTGCAGGCGGGTGCGCTGCCCCGGTACGCGGACTGCGCGGCCCACGTCGCAGCGCTGCGCGGGCAGTTTGCCTGACCCGCGGCACGCCGCGTTACGTCGCGGCGACCATGGCGGGGAAGGCGCGCTCGAGCGCGTCGCGCCAGTCGCCGATGGGTTCGATGCCCGCCGCCATCCAGCCGCCGTGCCCGAGGACGCTGAAGGCCGGGCGCGGCGCGGGGCGCGGGAACGCGGCGGTGGTGGTGGGCGTCACGAGCGCCGGATCCGCGCCCGCGCGGGCGTAGACCTCGCGGGCGAGGCCGAACCAGGTGGTGTCGCCTGAGCTGGTGGCGTGGTAGGTGCCAGCGGGCGCGCCGGCCGCGATCAGCGCGCGGATCTGGCCGGCCACGTCGGCGGTCCAGGTGGGCTGCCCGTGCTGGTCGTCGACGACGTTGACCGGGCTGGCGGCACGGGCACGGTCGAGCATCGTCCGGACGAAGCTTTTCCCGTGCGCACCGTACAGCCAGGCCGTTCTGATCACATAGGAGCCGTGCGGCAGGGCGGTGCGGGCGGCCTCTTCCCCGGCGAGCTTGGTCCGGCCGTAGGCGCTGCGCGGCGCGGGCGGGTGGTCTTCGCCGTAGGGCTTTTCCGCCGTGCCGTCGAAGATGTAGTCGGTGGAGACCTGGACCAGGGTGGCGCCGTGGTCGGCGCACGCGGCGGCGAGATAGCCGACCGCCCGCCCGTTGATTTCCAGCGCCGCGTCCTCGTGCGTCTCGGCGTCGTCGACCGCGGTCCAGGCGGCGCAGTTGACCACGACGCCGGGCCGGTGCCGCGCCACGGCGCCGCGGACCGCCGCGGCGTCGGTGATGTCAAGTTCCGCGCGGGCCAGGCCGGCGACGTGCTCGCCCTCGCCGGTCAGCAGAGCGGTGAGGTCACGGCCGAGCATCCCGCCTGACCCGGTGATCAGCCACCGGCTCATGGCGTCGGCGGTGCGGGCCGGTCGAGGGGCTCCCACCACTGGCGGTTGTCCGCGTACCACGCGATGGTCGCCTTGAGACCGTCGGGGAACGGGACGCGCGGCGCGTAGCCCATCGAGCGCAGCAGCGAGTCGTCCAGGCTGTAACGCCGGTCGTGCGCCTTGCGGTCGGTGACGGGCACCACCATGTCCCAGGTCGCGCCGCAGGCTTCGATGATGGCCGCGGTGAGTTCGCGGTTGTTCATCTCGGTGCCGCCGTCGATGTTGTAGACGCGGCCGGCCGCGCCCTTTTCAAGCACGAGCTGGATGCCCCGGCAGTGGTCGTCAACGTGGATCCAGCCGCGGACGTTCAGGCCGTCGCCGTACAGCGGGACGGGCTTGCCGTCGAGCAGGTTGGTCGCGAACAGCGGGATGACCTTTTCCGGGTACTGGTACGGGCCGTAGTTGTTGCAGCACCGGGTGATGGACACGTTCACCCCGTGCGTCCGCGCGTAGGCCAGCGCGATGAGGTCGCCGCCGGCCTTGGCCGCCGAGTAAGGGGAGTTCGGGTCGAGCGGGGAGGCCTCGGTCCAGGAGCCTTCGGCGATGCTGCCGTAGACCTCGTCGGTGGAGACCTGCACCACCCTGCCGACGCCGGCGGTCCGGCAGGCGTCAAGCAGCACCTGCACCCCGGTCACGTTCGCGGTGACGAACTCCGCTGAGCCCGCGATCGACCGGTCCACATGCGATTCCGCCGCGAAGTTGATCACCGCGTCGTGGCCGGGCAGCACTTCCGCGAGCAGCGCCCCGTCGCAGATGTCGCCTCGCACGAAGGTGAAGCGTCCGGAGACCGGGTCGAGGTTGGCGAGGTTCCCCGCGTAGGTGAGCTTGTCCAGCACGGTGACCTCGGCGTCTTCGACGCTCGGGTAGCCGCCGGACAGCAGCGTACGGACGTAGTGCGAGCCGATGAACCCGGCACCGCCGGTTACCAAGATTCTCACGAGCTGATCTGCACCCTACTGTGGTCGCCTAGTACGAGACGGTGCGCCTTCGGCACCTTGGGCGCGGGCGTGACCTCGGCGTCGTGACCGATCAGGGACGCCTCGATCCGGCGCACCCCGCGGATGGACGCCCCGCGCAGCACGATCGAGTACTCGATCTCGCTTTCATCGATCACGCAGTCCTGGGCGATCGCGGTGAACGGGCCGATGTAGGAGCCGCTCACCTTCGTGCCCGCGCCGATGAGCGCGGGCCCGACGATGCGCGAGCCGGACACGTGCGCGCCCTCCTCGATCACTACCCTCCCGATGATCTCGCACTCCGCGTCGGTGGTCCCGTCCTGCCGCGGCTCGACGGACTCGAGCACCAGCCGGTTGACCTCGAGCATATCGGTGACGTTGCCGGTGTCCTTCCAGTACCCGGAGATGGTCGTGGAGTGCACGGTCTTGCCCTGGTCGATAAGCCAGCCGATGGCCTCGGTGATCTCAAGCTCGCCCCGCCAGGAGGGCTTGAGCGCCCGCACCGCCTCGTGGATGGCCGGTGTGAACAGGTACACCCCGACCAGGGCCAGGTCGCTCTTCGGCTGCCGCGGCTTCTCCTCGAGCCCGATGACCTGGCCGCGCTCGTCGAGTTCCGCGACACCGAAGTCGCGCGGGTCCTCCACCTGGGTCAGCATGATCTGCGCGTCCGGCCGCGCGGCGCGGAACTCCTCGGTGATCTGCGTGATGCCGCCGACGATGAAGTTATCGCCCAGGTACATCACGAAATCGTCGTCGCCGAGGAAGTCCCTGGCCACCAGCACCGCGTGCGCCAGCCCGAGCGGGGCCTCCTGCCTGATGTAGGTGGCGTGGATGCCGAACGCCGACCCGTCGCCGACCGCGGCCTCGATCGCGTTCGCGGTGTCGCCGACGACGAGCCCGACGTCGGTGATCCCGGCGTCGGCGATCGCCTCAAGGCCGTAGAACAGGACAGGCTTGTTGGCCACGGGGACGAGCTGCTTGGCGGAGGTGTGGGTGATCGGCCGCAGCCGCGTCCCCTTGCCGCCGGCCAATACCAAAGCTTTCACAAGCAATGACCGTATCTCCTTCCACCGTGCTGTGGCGCCCGTATACTACGCACCGTGATAAATTCCCGCCGCATCAGCGTCGTCTTGCCTGCGTACAACGCAGAGGCCACCCTCTCGAAGACCGTTGCCGAACTCGACCGCGATGTCATCGACGAGATTGTGCTCGTTGACGACGCCAGCAGCGACCAGACCGTTTCCCTCGCTCGTGAGCTCGGCCTTGAGCCGATCGTGCACGACAACAACAAGGGCTACGGGGGAAATCAGAAGACCTGCTACCGGCGGGCGCTCGAGCTCGGCGCGGATGTCATCGTCATGGTCCACCCGGACTACCAGTACTCGCCGCTGCTCGTCCCCGCGATGGCGTCGATGATCGCATACGGCGAGTACGACATGGTCATGGGCTCGCGCATCCTCGCGCAGAACTCCGTCGCCAGGGGCATGCCGCGGTACAAGTACGTCGCGAACCGGGCCCTGACGTTCGTCGAGAACATGGCGCTTGGCGAGAAGCTGTCGGAGTACCACACCGGGTTGCGCGCCTTCAGCAGCACGCTGCTCAGCGGCCTGCCGTTCGAGCGCAACTCCGACGACTTCGTGTTCGACAACCACATCATCGCGCAGGCCGTCGCGGCCGGCGCGCGCATCGGCGAGCTTTCCTGCCCGACCCGCTACGCGGCCGACTCCTCGTCGATCAACCTGCGCCGCAGCATCAAGTACGGGTTCGGCGTGCTGCGCACGTGCATGGACTACCAGCTCCACAAGCACGGCATCAAGGAGCGCGAGTACCTCGACTTCAAGCCGGGCCAGATGGCCGCGAAGGTCCGGGTGCCGGTAGCCGTGGACGACGACGGACGACGACAGGGCTAAGTGAGCGAAGCGACGCCCTATGTTATGGGTGGGACGTCAGCCCGGAGGGAGTAGCGGCGAATGCGCAAGTCGCTCGATGTGGGAGCGCCGGCCGCGCCGGACGCGCCGGAACGGAGGCATCACATGTCCATCGGAAGCCTGGCTCTGGTGCTGTTCGCCGTGATCGCGGCGGCCGGCGGGCAGTTGATGCTCAAGAACGGCATGCAGATAGCCACCAACAAGGCGCACGCCTCGCACGGGTCGCTGGTCATCGCCGCGGCCACCACGCCATGGGTGCTGCTCGGGCTCGTAGTCTTCGGCGTGTCCGCCATCTCGTGGCTCGCCGCGCTGTCGCGGGTCCCGCTGAGCGTGGCCTATCCGTTCAACGCGCTCGGCTACATCGTCATCCTGACCTCGAGCGTCGTCGTGCTGCACGAGAAGGCCAACCTGTGGACCTGGGCGGGATCGCTCCTCGTCGTCTCCGGCCTCATCATCGTGGTCCTGACCAAGCCGGCGTAAGAGCTCGTCGCGAGATCAAGCGCGCCCCTTCGGGCCGCTGCCGTCGCCAGCCCGACTTCCCCCCGCCGGCCTCCGCCGGCCTCCGCCGGCCTCCGCCGGCCTCCGCCGGCCTCCGCCGGCCTCCGCCGGCGTGCGGGCCGCTGCCGTCACTGACCCCTCCCGCGTCGGCGTGGGGCCGCTGCCGTCACTGACCCCTCCCGCGTCGGCGTGGGGCCGTTGCCGTTGTTAGCCCCATCAGACCGGGCCGTTGCCGTCGTTA
>Ga0126381_100002917_pt1 | contig 18587 bp, 21 predicted proteins | sample PanSoiMetPlot_28_FD_96465 | JGI IMG/M metagenome (GOLD analysis project Ga0126381, IMG submission 96465) | Tropical forest soil microbial communities from Panama - MetaG Plot_28 | ecosystem: Environmental > Terrestrial > Soil > Tropical forest > Bulk soil | place: Panama | collected 2016-02-17
TCTTTTAGCGGTCTCAGTAACTTTGTGGGTGAGATATGCGGTCAACAGTGGTTTCGCGAGAGACCAGGCTCCCTTACCGACCCCTAATAGAAGGCCGTTTTGGCCTGACGGCTTCGGTAGGTGGCCGTTCGACTTGGCTGGGACATAGATCTTTTTCTTACGAGCCGGCAAACGTGATAGGAGCCAGCCGGTGATTGCTGCGAAGCTCACCCAACCTATTGCATGCTTGCGCAAAGAGTCGGAAAAAAAACGTCGAACATCTAGCTGCCTTCGAACGAGCTGTGTTTGGTTGGTTACTCGGGCCCTGAGATCAGCCAATTCGTTTGTTAGTCGCTGCTTTTGCTCGTTTTCGTCAGCCATTCGCGATCCTTCTTCAACTCAGACAGGGTAACGGGAAACACCGCTCTGGTGATTCGAAACCGAAAAACGATCGCCACGATCACACAGGCCGAAAGGGATAGTCCGGCGCATGCTAATGCGCTCCACCCCCATTCCCAGTGGAACAAGATCGTCATAAGGTAAAGTATGAAGACCAAGAGCATCATAAGAAACCCGCTAAAGAGCGCGATCGCACTTCCAAACAAGAGTGCGAGTACTAGGAGGTGGAGGGTCGCTTCTCTCGACTCAACGCCAAACAGTTTCAGCTTGAGGGTGAGGTACTCCCCAAGCGAAGCAATCCACTGGCGCAACGATTCGCTGGTCGATTGCTTCACAGCTCCTGGCGGAGCGTCAGATTCCATGGGTTATTTCCGGAACAAGAGACCAAGAACGAAGCCGACGCCCAAGGCAATCAGCACGGCTTTCGCAGGATTCTCCCGGATATAGGTCTCACTCTCGGATTGCCAAGTCTTGGCGCGTGTTCGTGCGTCTGACCAAGCGCTTTCGGCTGCACCGCGGAATTCTTTCGCTTTGCCTTGAGCCGCAGTTCGGAGCTCCTCAGCTTTCTTTTCTGCAGCCCGTCGAATTTCATCTGCCTTGGCAGTTGCGGCTGTCTTAAAATCGTCCGCCGCAGCTCTTACATGCTCCTTCGCGCTGTCTGCTGCCTCTTTAGGGGTTTTATTTTCGTCCATTGGTGTCTCCTCCAAGTTGCTCACTAGATTGCAATAAATCACAGCACTGTCTCGTTTGGATCGCCAAAAATCAAGATTCGCGAAAAATAATGCGAGCTTTGCTGACATCGTACGGAGAGATTTCAATCTCGACCTTATCGCCCGGAACGATGCGTATGAAATTCTTGCGCATCTTCCCGCTGATGTGTGCCAAGACTCGTTGGCCGTTGGGAAGCGCCACGCGAAACATAGTATTCGGAAGAACTTCAGTGACGACACCTTCCGCGATCAATGGCTCTTCTTTGGGCATAGAGGCTCTGATATTGCCCGAGTTGTTGGGGGAATTCAATGCTTGGAAGGAAGTCAGGAGCTAGGAGATGAGACTATTCAGCTTCAAAACGCAATACGCCGAATCGTTCCGGAACATGGAACGTTCCAACCGATGTGGGTGACCATGCTGTTAGTTCGCGAGGGTGCCTGCTAGGGCGTTCAATCCGAGCGAAATTGACGCGCCAAACGGGGAAGCGATTTGGATGACAATCGCCTAATGACTCAAATGGGACTCGGAAAGCTGCGACCCAGCCATATGGAAGTCTGCCACACGCAGTGACCAATTCTTCGCAGTTCCAACTGAGATCCTTTTTTATACCGCTTCGAGTGCGGCGTACGACGAGATCTGCAACGGTGTTGAGCGGGTTGATCTCGAATTCGAAATAAGACAGCAAGTCACCGATTGGGTCCAAAAATATTTCGACGACCTCTTCTTCCCAGAGCGCATCGTCTTTCTGCGTTTTGGTAGCCCATGGTTCAGGGTCTTGACACAGGAAGAGTCCGTGTAATGCGTCATTGGTCCAACCGACGCGGACTTCTGTTCCCCATCGCGGCGGTTGGCCATAGCTGTTCTCCAGTAAGAAGAGTCGGGTGCACTCGCTCCAGGGGGTACTCAGCGCGTCCAACGAGTGGAGATCCCAGGAACTGGTCTTCGGACAAATCAATTCTGATCGTTCCACACGCGACATTCGCGATATGCCAACCGGAGGTCCAGCGGAAACCAGTGCGTTCCTCCCAGTTTCTGGTTCCTCGCATCTCGCTCCTAGCTCCTGTATTCCCGAAGAAACCGTTTGGAACATCAACGAATCGCTTTCATATTTCGGGCCCAAATGCAGGAAGCTCTCGTAGCTCTGGAAGACGGGCGGGTGTTTCGCGGCGAGGCGTTCGGCGCCTCAGGCACGACCGTGGGAGAAATCTGTTTCAATACCTCAATGACGGGCTACCAGGAGGTTCTGACAGATCCATCGTATCGGGGCCAGATTGTCACCATGACTTATCCGCTCATCGGGAACTATGGGGTGAATACTTTAGACGATGAAAGCGCGGAGCCGCACGTCCGTGGATTTGTAGTAGGTGAATTGTCGCCCATCTCCAGTAACTGGCGATCTTCAGGCTCGCTCGATCAATTTCTGAAGAAATGGAACATCTGCGCTGTTCAGGGAGTAGATACCCGCGCCTTGACACGACATCTTCGGATGCAAGGGGCGATGCGCGCTTGTCTGACGAGCGAACTTTCTGATGAAGCCGAAGCAGTCAAGCGCGCGCTGGCGAGCCCTCCGATGGCTGGTTCTGATTACGTGAAGGAAGTGACGACGCCAAAGGTATACGAATGGGACACTGACGATCGGTTAAGCCGCAAGTGGACGATCGTGAAGAGTGGTCAGGTGGACGAGATCCTGGAGAACGGTCAAGCGTTCGAAAAACTGCCGCCAGTGCGCCATCGCATTGTCGCATACGACTATGGAATTAAACTTAACATCCTAAGAAGGCTGAGGCAGCACGGGTTCAAAGTCACTGTTGTCCCAGCGAGCACCAGCGCTGAAGATGTTCTCGCGCTGAAACCGGAAGGGATTTTTCTCTCAAACGGCCCGGGTGATCCCGATCCGTTGACTGGGATTCATCGCGAGCTTCGTAAGCTTGTAGGGAAATGTCCAATCTTCGGCATCTGTCTTGGTCACCAGTTGCTCGGCTTCGCCTATGGGGGGAAAACATTCAAGCTGAAGTTCGGGCACCGGGGCGGTAACCAGCCGGTGAAAGATCTGTTGTCAGGGAAGATTTCAATCACCTCACAGAACCACGGATTCGCAGTCGATCCGGACTCGCTTCCCTCGAATGTCGAAGTGACGCACCTTAATCTGAACGATCAGACCGTTGAAGGTATGCGCCATCGTGAGCATCCGGTTTTTAGCGTTCAATATCATCCAGAGGCTGCTCCGGGACCGCACGACGCGACATATTTCTTCCGCGAGTTCAGCCGTTTGATTGATGAGGCAAAACACTGAGCTTTCCTTGTCTGAAGCGAGGCGCATCACATTAGCTGCTCAGGGCTTTGCCAATCGTCAGCCGCGCCAAATTACCCGGCGCCATCTGTCCGGCGTTATCCGGACGATCGGGATGGTCCAGATTGATTCGATCAACATTCTGAAACGGGCACACTATGTGCCGTTGTTTTCGCGATTGGGCGTGTATGATTCCCAGCTTCTGGATGAACTCGCTTATTCGCGGCGGCACCGGCAGCTGTTCGAATACTGGGGACACGCTGCATCCTTGCTTCCTATCGAAACTCAGCCGTTCCTCCGGTGGCGCATGGAGCGCGCCCGTACCGGAGAAGGTATTTGGAAACCTTTGTCGCTCTTCGCCCGCCGTCGGCCGGACCTGATGAACCAAGTTCTGGAGATCGTAAAAGCGTACGGCCCAATCGGTGCCGGCGACGTAGAGAAGCATTTGCAAGAGAACAGTCCGAAAAGGAAGCCAGACTGGTGGGGCTGGAGCGACTGCAAGGCGGCTCTGGAATGGTTATTTTGGGCGGGCTTTATCACCACGGCGGCACGAAGGCATTTTGAGCGTCTTTATGATCTTACCGAGCGCGTCATTCCGGCGGAAATTTTGGCGGTGCCAACCCCTGCGGTACCCGACGCGTTCCAAGAACTGATTCGGATCGCGGCTCGGGCACTTGGCGTAGCAACTGAGAACGACTTGCGAGACTACTTTCGTCTGCCTGTCTTGGAGTCGCGAAAACCGATTTCAGAACTTGTGGAAGCAGGCGAACTGATTCCGGTCTCAGTTGAAAATTGGAAAGGCTACCTGCATCGAGAAGCAAAGGCCCCTCGTCAGATTGATTGTGCGGCGCTGCTCTCGCCCTTCGATCCGCTTATCTGGGAGGCGAAACGCCGGGAGCGCTTATTCGGTTTCCACTACCGGATTGAAATCTACACACCAGTCGAAAAAAGGAAGCACGGATATTATGTCTTGCCCTTCCTTTACAGAGATCGGATTGTCGCGCGCGTCGATCTCAAAGCAAACCGTCAAGTCGGCAGGCTGGAAGTGCTTTCCGCGCACACGGAGCCTGGAATCGAGCCTGGATTGTTCCTACCGGCTCTAGCGGAAGAATTAGATTTAATGGCGCAGTGGGTCGGATTGCCGAAAATTCAGGTTTCGAAGCGAGGAAAGTTGGCTGGGTTGTTACGGCCGGTCCTAAGGGCGGATTGACGCGCTCGGCGACGACAGCGTAGCCGTTTCTTGCAAACACTGATACTCGCACCCACACTCACAGTCATCCCATGTCGATCAACGCCCTGTTGCAGCGCCTGCCTGGAGGACACGCTCTAACCGACGCGAAAGACAAACTTCTATCAAAGGCCGCGATCGCAAAGATCAGCAAAGAGCTTCGGCCCTTCGGCACGCTGTTGGACTTCAAGTTAAATACAGTCGATAAATCCGTCTTCGCGTCACTGCTGTTGAACGGCGAACAGTCATCGGTCGAAATCCGAGTCACCAAGTACGAGCTGATCCATAAAGAAGAACGGCTATTCGTGGAGGTAGATGGCAAATCGATCGAAACATCGCGCGAATGGCTTACACGTTTGCTGCAAGATAAAATGGGACGCCGGTCATTCGCGGTGCCGGAAGAACTGGCCTGGATTGCGGCACAGATATTGGGCTGACCTTGAAACTCGGAGCTCGGAACCCGAACCGGAAACCCGCCCTCACCACGACAACTGATTCCAATATGTCACCGCGTCGCGGTGTTTTCGGACGATCTGGACCGAGCCATCTTGTGAGATAACCACACCAAGAGATTTGGCGTACTCTTCGCAAAAGCGGTATACAGCACGATGCCGGGTCCCAACGCTTTCAATTGATTCGTTAGTCCAGATTTCGCCCTCAGCGTCGAGGGCATGGCGCACCTGCGTGAATTCGGGAGGATCAACTCGCAGTTCGGCGCCGAATCCGATCAGACGAAATCCGTGAGTGACTATCAGAGCTCCATCGACTGCCATCAGATCAGCCAGAAAATGAGCGAAATCGAAAAGCGCTTCATCAAGGTCCGCAAGCGCGGGATCGATGAGGGTTTGATACTCGGCCCAACCGATCTTCCGGCTATTATCCAATGGCGCAAGCTCTGAAAGACGAGTAATAGCGCTTTTCAAGAGGGTCTCATAACGTCTTCGTGCCGGGCAATCACCAATCCGATATTTGAAACGGATTGCGTCACCGCATTTGGAGAGCCGAGGTTCGTCCGCGGGATCCAGAATAACGAGCATCCCTCCGTGCCTCCCGTTTCTGACCACAGCCAACGTTCTAAGCAAGATGTTGTAACCCATCATTCGGGCGAAATCGGCTTCCACCGGGACCGATTTCAAGTCAGAAGGCTGGCCAAAAACCTCGGTCAAAAGATTTTTTCGTGCCTCGGCAAAGAGTTGTTTCAGCCACTGCGCCTGAAGCAGGTCGAACGACTGCGATTCGATCCGTCCACCACTCAATGTAACAATGCGCCGAGCACCCAGGTAAACTGACAGGTGCCCCGGCCCGAGTGAATGTACGATCAACGATTCTGGAACTGAACCCTGATAACGGCCGCCAGCAACGCTGCTGAGCCAGCGCGTACCGGAAACAACGACGCCCCAGATGTGGAGATTGTGATCTGTGGCGGGGCAGACGCCGATCAATGATCGAAAAAACAACGCCGCCATGGCCAATCTCCGAATCTCTTGTTCATCAAACGGTCGGCTAAGGTCGAGGTTCAGCGGCATGACTCCGCTTGGCGGACCATCTTCGGGCGCAAAAAAACTTGGATCGCCGAAGATCAATCGAAAACGAACTGGTCGATCTTCATCCCTCAAAAAGCTGGCGTGATACGCAACATCTAGCAATTGGCGGAGATGGTGTTCTTGCGGTAGCCGGGCGAGACTCTCCGGAGGCCAGGCCTTCTTGACCAGTTCTGTAAGCTGGGCCGGATAGGCGTGGCCGAGATAACTCTGCAGCCGCGGATTCATTCTTCTAACCACTCGATCCGAACACTTTCCAGATTGACCCAGAAAGATTTCGCAGTTGAGATCTTTTAGCCTATTATGCGGACTAAGCGAGTAATTTCCAACAGAGCTATTCTTTGCTGCGGGTTAGGTCTTTACCTGATCTGTTTGATTGGCTGTCCGTCTGCTCACACAGATTTCTCCGGTGACGCCAGATTGCAGTACGAACATCGAGAAAGATGAGCGGTGCTTTCAGCGCCGCTGCCGGCAAGGAGGAGATTAGGGACTCAGCCGTCCCTTATTCGATAGGACTTTTTTCGTCTCCTTTGGCATAGAAATAACGCGTGCTGGGCGCGACCGGCAGATTCTAGGCAGGCTTGAATTTTCCTCGCCACTCGTTAACGGCTCGCGCAAGGAACCAAACGCTGGGTCCACGTGCCATCGGCCATCTCCTGCGCCGCGATGGTCTCTACGTGGAGCCGCGGGTGGTGCATTTTATACCTGGCCGTCGCCGTATTAAACGCCGCTGCGATATTTTCGGCGGACACGTACACCCCCAAACGCCTGTCCTCCACATCCACAATAACGTAGTAGGTTCTCATATCTTCGGCGTTTTGGTTAGATCTGATTTGGCAGACTGTTTTTCGGGCAACCACTTATTTTGGCGTCACGCTTCTTTTCATAAGGTGCTGTTTTATTTGTAACTTTGGATGGGCTCCCGGTCCCCAAGCGTGAGTATTAGAAGTAACTGAGGTGATTCAGCCCGTCCTGAAGCTCAACGTCAACCGGTGCAGATGCGTCGCCGCTCAGCAGGAAGACAAGTTGCATCGGCGTCGCTTCGGCCGGGACCCTCTTCGGATGTGGAATCTCATTGTCCACGATCCATTCGCTTCCGTTTGGGAGACGGTACTGCACGAGGACATGACTACCGGTGATCGAAGTATTTCGGATGTGCCAGCGATAAAAGATCAGCCGACCATGGATTCCATTGGCGGCTAGTCTGGAAGAAAGTGATAGCGCGTAATCAAAACATTCGCCATCTTGCCCCTTCCCATTGATCGTCGCGTCATCGGCGATGGCGTAATTCGCTGGAGCACCCAGGGCACAAAAGGTTAGTAGGGCGTAGCTGGTTACCACGCTGAAAATAGTTAAGATCGTCTTCATAAGGCCGCATCAATACTAACTGTTTGAGCCATTTATTTCTCCCCGAATAAGCTATTTCTCAGCGAGACTGCGCCCCGGGTTGTTCCGCGGCTCACTCCTGGGTGGATAATCTGCTTGAGCCGCCAGTACAACCCCGGCGAAAAGGATACCCGCGGCAGCAGGCGAACGATCGAATTGGCTTAGCTTGGGCATCGAACAAGATACGATCTAACAAAACGACTACAATTGCCCAAAGGTAGTAGTATAATTGCCCAAAGGTAGTAGGTAGCAATTGGTCCCTTATGCTACCCACCTCAGAGCTCAAAACATCTCCAACTGCCCAGGGCTCATTCGCCGGAACGCTGCACTGCTCAACTCTTTGAAATCGTTGGTGATTCCGTATCGCAGTCTGCAGACATCGAACATCTGGCGGATCTGGTCGGCGATCGGGCCCTCGCCACGCATTCTTTTGCCGAACTCAGCGGTATTAAGTTTTCCATCGCGAAGGGAGCGGATCCGATCGAGCACCTTCTGTTTGCGGTCTGGGAAATGGCGCTCAAGCCATTCGATAAATACCGGCGCCACAGTCAGCGGCAGCCGAATGATCGTGTATGCGGCAAAGCTTGCACCGGCTTTTGCCGCGGCCCGCAGGATCCCGGCGATTTCGTGATCATTAATGCCGGGGATTATCGGAGCAACGTTGACGCCGACTGGGATACCGTGATCCCGTAGCGTTGCAATCGCGTCCAATCGATAAGCCGGAATAGAAGCGCGTGGCTCGAGAATTTGGGAAAGTCTTGTTTCGAGCGTTGTTACCGACAGCGTTACAGAAACCGCGTTATATTGAGTGAGTTCGGACAAATAGTCGAAATCGCGCGTAACCAGGTGATTCTTGGTGATGATATGAACCGGATGACGGAAATCCGCGAGCACGCGCAGGCAGGCTCGGGTGATCTGCAGTTTGCGTTCAATTGGTTGGTACGGATCAGTCACCCCGCTCAAAGCCAAATCCTGCGGGCGCCAGGACGGCTTTGCTAGCTCTTGCGCCAACAGCGTTGCCGCGTTTGGCTTAACCAGAATCTTGGTTTCAAAATCAACCCCGGCAGAAAAGCCGAGGTATTCATGGGTTGGCCGAGCGTAGCAATACGCGCAGCCATGTTCGCATCCTCGATATGGGTTTAGGCTGACATCAAACCCGACATCCGGACTGTTGTTATGCGAGATGACGGACTGGGAATCATCTTTGAAAAACGAGGTCTTGATCGGTCTCGGGTCTTCCTCCGGTTCGCACCAATCCTCGACTTCGTAGTGTAGCGCTTCGAATCGGTTCGGTGGATTGATTCCGGCGCCGCGTCCACGAGTGCGGTTCTCAGAAGTAATCCGGTTCATTGCCCGGTTTCCATTTGATATTGCAGCCGATGCTTGCTCTCTGTTCCTGGCTCACCGGTTTGCCAGACAGGACAGCGTCAATCGCCGCTCCAAGATCACGACCTGTTAGCGGCTTGTTGTTTCCTGGCCTGCTGTCATCGAGTTGCCCTCGATAGACAAGACGCCGATTTTCGTCGAACAGGAAGAAGTCGGGGGTACATGCGGCTTGGTAGGCCTTTGCAACCTCCTGGCTCTCGTCGTACAGGAGAGGGAATCCGAGCTCGCGCGCCATCTTTGCCAGGTTTTCCGGGGCATCGTCCGGATAAAATTTCGCGTCATTAGCACTGATTCCGACAATACCAACAGACTGGTTGGCATATTCGCGCGCCAGCCGAATCAGCTCCGGTTTCACATGGATGACATAGGGGCAATGTTTGCAGATGAACATGACCAGGAGCGCTTTCTTGTCACTGAACTGATCGAGGGTCAGATTCTTATGGGTGAGCACATCGGGGAGCGAAAAAGAAGGCGCTTTCCGCCCGAGGTTCGTCATAGTAGAAGAGGTAGCCATACTCATTTGAACATATGGCGCTCTTTGATGATGTCAAAAGCGTTTGAAGGTCGTCGTGGGGTGTGCGATGCAGCAGATTGCCTTGCAGCATGGGGAGCGCATCAGTGAGACATTCTCTCGTTGCCGTGGCCGTATTGAATCGCGCGCGGCAGATGGTAGACCTGCTATACCTCTTGTGCTACCCGTATCCATCTATGCGCCTGGTAGGCCGCTCGGTGTCATTGGGGCTTGTGCTGCTTCTGTTCGGAAGGGGATTCGGCGCCGAGTATCTTCCTTTCTCAACTGTCTTCCGCGGCGAACCTGTTTTTGAGCGTCTGGTCGAACAGGCCGAGCGTGAAAACTGGCGGGGCTTGCCGTTAGGTGATCGAACGGTGGCGGTAGGCAGAAGCTTACTCGGAGTTCCGTATGTTAACTACACCCTGGAGATCGACAATCGTGTAGAGAGTCCTTCGGTCAATCTGAACGGAGTCGATTGCTGGACCTACTTTGAAATCGCGCTTGGATTTGCGCGGATGTTGGAGGTCAAGACCGGCAATTACACGCCCCAAGACCTCTTGGCGATGATTGAGCTCGACCGGTACCGAGGTGGGCGGTGCAACGGTGGTTACACCTCTCGGCTCCACTTTCTGGAGGATTGGATCTACGACAATGAGCGGCGCGGGCTAGTCAAAAACCTGACCCGTTCCCTTGGTGGGGTCCCGATGCGTGGACGCTACCTGAACGAAATGAGCCGCTTTTGGAGAAGCTCGCGCTATATGCGTAACAATCCGTCGTTGGTACCGGAAATTCGCCTGATCGAAAACAGGGTGGCCTCCCGCACCGTTTATCACATTCCCAGGGCGCGGGTCCCGGCAATCGAGCCATACATTCAAAATGGGGACGTTATCTGCATCAGCGGTCGTGGCCCCGAAGGCTTTACAGAACATGTCGGCCTGGCCTATCGCGATAATCGGGGGACAGTTCGCTTCATGCACGCATCCAAGGACGAGCGCCGGGTTATCGTCGACGCTCCTCTACGAAATTACGTTTACCGGTACCGAAAGTTTGCGGGGATAATGGTGGTAAGACCTCAGGAACCGACGAGGTCCGCAATCTTGGCGACAAGGTAGTCGCCAAGCGTCTTCCGTCCACCGTTTACCGTTAGCGGTTGTGCCAATACCGAGCCAGGCCGGTGAACGGAAAACTGTAGACCGGAAACGGGAAACCGTTAGGTTTCCCTTTATGACTCTCCAGGAAAAGATCGACGCGGACCTCAAAGACGCGATGCGTGCTAAGGAAACGGAAAAGCTATCCGTTTTGCGCATGGCCAAAGCCGCGCTGAAAAACGCAGCTATTGAGAAGCATGGCGCGCGCGGAACTCTTGAGGATTCGGAGGCCGTTGCCGTGATTCGCAAACAGCTGAAACAGCACCAGGACTCGATTGACAGTTTTGAGAAAGGCGGGCGCGCGGATTTAGCGGATAGGGAACGCAAAGAGATTGAGTTCCTCTCGGCATACCTTCCAGAACCGCTTTCCGAACCGGAGATCGTGCAGCTGGTGCGCGAGTCGATCGCTGCGACCGGAGCGACGTCAAAAGCTCAGATGGGTGCCGTGATGAAGCTCGCGACCGAAAGAGCTGCTGGTCGCGTCGATGGCAAAACCTTGAGTCAGGCTGTCCAAAAAGCGCTTGGATGAAATGAGTGTGAGTGCGAGTGCGGGTGTGAGTAGCTGTTGCTTACACTCGCACTCGCACGCACACTCATATTCGCAATGACCTCCGCTATCATTGTAGCTGCAGGCAGCAGCCAAAGAATGGGTTTCGACAAACTGACTGCGTCCCTGTGCGGGAAGCCGATCGTTATCCACTCACTCGATCGTTTTGAAGAATGCGATCTGATCGATGAAATCGCATTGGTGATCCGGTCTGACCGACATGAGGAGTTTCAGCAGATGATTCGAAAATCTGGACATAAGAAAGTTCGGTGGCTCGTGGACGGGGGGAAAGAACGCCATTTATCCGTATGGAACGGCCTTCGGCAGTTGCCGTCCGAAACCCGGATTGTCGCTGTCCACGATGCTGCAAGGCCGATGGTCTCTTCCGAGTTAATCGGTCGCGCAGTTCAGATGGCTGAGGAGTGCGGCGCAGTCTCGGTGGCCGCACCAATTGTTGAGACCCTTAAGAAAGCCGATACGAATCGGGCGGTGGTAGCGAGCATTGATCGCGAAGGGGTATGGGGAATGCAGACGCCGCAGGTGTTTCGATTCGATTGGCTTCTCGACGCTTATCAAAGGATTGTCGGCGCAGGACAATCTGTTACCGATGAGGTTTCGGCGGTGCAAGCCGCTGGGCGCCCGGTTCGGCTTTTATTCAATCCAGATTGGAATATTAAGATCACCTTTCAGCGTGATCTGGATCTGGCGGAAAGATTGATGGGCGGGTAGTGGTGTGGATTGGTCGAGCCGGAAGCTTGCAGCTTGACATCGGTCGCTCGGGTTCCGTCAACCGCAGCCGGCCTTCGGCCGGTTGCGCCGGTTGCGGCTATTTGACTTCAGGCCTACCCTGAAGCATCTCGAGGATTTCTCATGAACGTTGAAGTTGAAAGTTTGCCGAATTGTATTGCCTCTATGCGGGTCGAGTTGCCGCCGGACCGCGTGACGAAGGAGTGGAATGAAATTGTCGAAGGATTTCGCCAGTACGCTCGGATCCCTGGATTCAGGCCTGGAAAAGCACCCCAGAATGTCGTCGAGGCAAAATTCCGCAAGGAGATCCAGGAAGAGCTGACAAAGAAACTGGTCAGCAAGACGACCCGCGAAGCGATTCGCGACAAGGGGTTAAAGGTGCTCTCAGTATCGAGTGTTGAGAACGTAGAGTTTACAGCGGAAAAAAGTTTGCGGTTCACCGCGACGCTGGTTACGTCGCCGGAATTCGAGCTCCCCGATTACAAAGGGATACCTGTGAGAGTCCCGTCGGATGATGTGACGGAAGAGGAGATCGACCAGACAATTGACGGGTTGCGCGAAAGGCATGCCACCTTCTCCGATGTGACGGGACGGCCGCTCGAAATGGGTGATTTCGCAGTGATCGATTATTCGACCACACTGGACGGGAAACCGCTGCTTGAGGCCGAACCGAAAGCGCCGAAGATGCTGGGCGGCGGGCAAGACTTCTGGATCAAATTGGAGGAAGCCACATTCCTGAAGGGCTTCAGCGAGCGTCTGGTGGGCCAGTCTCTTCAAGAGGGCCGCGAATTCGATCTCCCTGTTCCGGAAGAAGGGTCTGTCGCGGAATTAGCGGGCAAGCAATTGCATTTTCAAGTGACACTCAAAGCGATCAAGAAGATGGAGCTTCCGGCGGCGAACGACGAATTTGCAGATCACGTTGTCAAAGGAACTACTTTGGAAACCCTTCGCGAAAAAATAAAAGAGCAGCTAGCTCACGAGAAAACTCACAAGATCGAAGCGAGTAAGCATAACCAGATCATTGAATTTCTGGTCTCGCGGGTCGATTTTGAGTTACCGCAGAGCTACGTGAAAGATGAGACACGCAGGATCATGTCCGAAATCGTCCACCAGAACCAGCTCCGCGGCGTGAGCGAAGAAGTACTGCGTAGCAATCAAAAGGAGATAGTGAGCACGGCATCCCGAAACGCCAAGGATCGGCTGAAAGCGAACTTCATCCTTACTCGGATCGCGGAGAAAGAAGGGATTGAAGTGGATGCCCCGGAATTGCGGGAACGGATACATGTGATGGCTCATCAATATCGAGTGAGCGAGCAAAAAATGAGGGCCGATCTGGAAAAGAACGGCTTGCTTGGCCAAGTCCGCGAGGACGTGCTGATCGGCAAGGTCCTTGATTTCCTAACCTCGAATGCTAGGGTCGAGGCCGGAGCAGTTTAATAGATTAAGATGTCAAAAAATATTCAGGCGGCCCAGAATTCTTATTTTGTCCCAGTCGTTGTGGAACAGACCGGACGCGGAGAGCGTAGTTACGATATCTACAGCCGGTTACTCAAGGACCGGATTGTTTTCATCGGTACACCGATAGACGATCATGTAGCCAATCTCGTTGTCGCGCAGATGTTGTTTTTGCAGATGGAAGATCCGAAGCGGGACATCAACCTTTATATCAACTCTCCTGGTGGTTCGGTCACGGCGGGATTAGCCATTTACGATACGATGCAGTTTGTCACATGCGACGTGGCGACCTACTGCGTGGGAGTCGCGGCCAGCATGGGAGCCGTCCTTCTAACGGCTGGTACAAAGGGTAAGCGGTACGCGTTGCCAAATTCGGACATCATGATTCACCAGGTTTCAGGCGGCGCCCAGGGAACAGCCAGTGATGTCGAGCGAACTGTTGAATACATGTTCAGGCTCAAGAAACGGCTGATCAAGATCATGGCCCATCACACAGGCAAATCCGAAGACCGTATCAAAGAGGATTCTGACCGGGATTACTGGATTACTGCAGATCAGGCGAAAGATTACGGTTTGGTCGATGAAGTAGTGAAATCGCGGAAAGACATTCCTGCTGAAGCGCTTCCTCGCAATTCTGAGAAGGTATTGCCTGTCGAAGAGGGCGTTCCGGCCCGAACATAAGTTGCGCGAGGGGATAACGGCTACTAAGTGTAACTATGGCTCGCGCATCTAATCTGACAATGTGCTCTTTCTGTGGGAAGAGCCACGCAGAGGTGCGGAAGCTGATTGCCGGTCCCGGGGTATACATTTGCGACAATTGTATCAACGTCTGCAAAGGTATCCTGGATAAAGAGCTGAATGAGGTTGCGCGACGTCAAACGACTACGTTGCGTGTTCCTAAGCCGGCAGAAATACGGCGCCAGTTGGACCAGTATGTGGTTGGACAAGACGCGGCGAAAAAGGTGCTCTCAGTCGCGGTCCACAATCACTACAAGCGAATCCTCCAAACCAGCAGCGGCAAAGACATCGCGATAGATCCCTATGCCGATGTCGAGATTGAGAAGAGCAACATTCTTCTGATCGGCCCGACCGGCTCCGGTAAGACGCTGTTGGCGCGGACATTGGCTCGGATCCTCGATGTACCGTTCTGTATCGCGGATGCTACGACTCTGACCGAGGCGGGATATGTAGGCGAAGACGTCGAAAACATCATTTTACGTCTGCTGCAGAACGCCGATTACGATGTCAAACGCGCCGAGATCGGGATCATTTATATCGACGAGATCGATAAGATTGGACGCAAAACAGACAATGTCAGCATCACTCGAGATGTCTCCGGTGAAGGCGTACAGCAAGCACTGCTGAAGATCCTGGAGGGCAGCAGCTGCAATGTTCCGCCACAGGGCGGACGCAAGCATCCACACCAGGAGTATATCCAGGTCAACACCGAAAAAATCCTGTTCATCTGCGGTGGCGCGTTTGTCGGCCTGGACAAAATCATTGGCAGGCGCCTCGGGAACAAGGTGCTTGGATTCCATCGGCCGGGGGCCGGTGAAGGTTCTTTGGAGTCGCAAGAGGCGCTCAAAAACACCGAGCCGGAGGATCTGCTGACCTTTGGCATGATTCCCGAATTCATCGGGCGGTTACCGATTGTCGCAGCGCTGGACCCGTTGAGCGAAGACGAGCTGATGCTCATCCTCACGGAGACGCGCAATGCCATGGTCAAGCAGTATACCAAACTGTTGGCCATGGAAGCGGTCAATCTGGTTGTTACTCGCGATGCATTAAGGGCTTTGGCCCATCAGGCGGTCAGTAAAGGAACCGGAGCACGCGCTTTGCGATCGATGTTTGAGAAAATCATGCTCGACGTGATGTACGACGTCCCGAGCCGCGAAGATGTCGCCGACGTCGTCGTCAATCGAGCGGTGGTCGAAGGCAAGCGTACCCCCCTCATCCGGCGCAAACAGGACAAGGATGCGGCTTAGGTCTCTCCGTCCCCGATTTTTGTGACACGATCGGCTTCTTTCGCGAACCGCGCGTTCCTGCTGGCGGCAATCGCGGCAATTTCGGCTTCCTGCCATCACAACTCTGAAATGTCGGATCAGGAGCTGACTAAGAAGCTTGTCGGTACGTGGATTGCCGACGAAATGCGAAATGGCTATCGCTTGTACGGCGAGACCGACTTTCACCGCGATGGCGTTCAATCCGGTAACGGGGTCGTTCATGCTGTGAATGGAACGACGACGACAATGAGTTTTTCGGGGGATTGGTCCGTTCGAAACGGGCGCTTAGTCAGTCGTGGCGAGATGATGACAAATAACCGGGACAACCCTGAAGCCTACGATAGAGAAGACCGGATCGAGCGGGTGACAGATAGTGAGCTGATTTTGGTCGACAAGCAGGGCGAGAGAACGGTGCGCCACAGGAAGAATTGAAATGCTAACAACGCCGGCAGCGCCAACAATGCCAACAATGAAGCAGGCGTAAAAGTCTGAGAAGTGTTGGAAATGACGGTCCGGCCAAGGCCCGATCGGCGCTAGTGGCATTTTTTGCGTATGCGTAAAATTGAGGCTAACCTCCTTCAATCGATGAGGCGGAAGGTTTTCTTTTGTTTGCTAGGGCTCCTGGTGCTGTTCAACGTCGCGGTTGTTTTCAAGGTTGTTACCTCGACCGCGGCCGCGGACTCGGAGGAAGGCGGTTACACGAACATAACGATCTTTGCCAGGGTGTTGCAGTTAATCAGGCAAGACTACGTGGACGGGAATAAGATCGCCTTTAAAGACCTGATTTATTCTGCGCTAAGAGGGATGCTTAACGGGCTCGATCCCCATAGCCAATTCATGGAGCCGACCGCTTACCGGGATCTGCAAGTGGACACAAAAACCGAAGCTGCCAGCTTAGGGATCGTTGTTTCCACCAGAGACGGAGTCATTACAGTGGTCTCTCCAATGGAGGATACGCCTGGGTTTCGTGCTGGTATTCTGCCAGGCGATCGTATCTTGCGAATCAACTCAGCAACGACTGAAAAAATGAGTCTGCAGGACGCGATCAATTTGCTGCAGGGTGACGCCGACCAGAAGGTGACTCTGACAATTTTTCGGCCGTCTAACAAAGAGACCAAAGACTACGTTCTGCAAAGGGAGGCCTTGCGAGTGCCGAGTATAAAAGAAGCGCGAATTCTGGATAGCTCCCAGACCGGTGGGCTGAAGATCGGCTACGTTCGTGTTACGCAATTCAGTGAGCCTACGGCACAGGAACTTAGTCAAAAGCTCGACCAATTGCAGACGCAGGGCCTGCAGGCTCTGGTTCTTGACCTGCGCTTTAATCCGGGCGGTCTACTCTCCAGCGCGGTGAGCGTATGCGGGCTATTCCTGCCGCCGAGGACGATGGTTGTATATGCCGAAGGCCGCGATCCTGCTCAACGACACGAGTATTTTACTGATGCTAATGCCAGACCGCACCCGAACTATCCGATGGTCGTTCTGGTGAACAGTGGAAGCGCGAGCGGAGCGGAGATCGTTGCTGGCGCTCTCAAAGACTTGAACCGCGCGCTTCTGGTTGGTGAGACCACATTTGGAAAGGGATCGGTTCAGACCGTGATCCAATTACCCGATGGGTCAGCTTTGCGTTTGACGACAGCTAAGTATTTTACGCCGAGCAAACAGGTAATTAACGAAAAAGGCGTGACACCGAACATCAAAGCGTCGCTTGATCTAGAGCAGGAGCGGGCCCTTCTATTAAAGCGGCGCGATGCGCAACTGACCCTGGACGAAGAGAAACTCGCAGGAGACCAGAAAGATCCTCAGATGGATCGGGCAATCGATGCTCTAAAAGGCGCATTGATCTATATCCAGAACGGTCAGAAAGCCTCGCAGGGACAGTCTGATCAGTGAGCGCGGTTGTATTGGCAATCGAGACTTCCTGCGACGAAACGGCGATCGCGGTACTTGGCGACGACGGACTGCTTGCCTCGGAGATCGCCAGCCAGACAGCTCTTCACCAGAAGTACGGCGGTGTCGTGCCGGAGGTTGCGTCAAGAAATCATCTTATCAAGATCCAGCCGCTGCTGACGCGGGTTCTAGAACGATGCCCTTTAGAGCAGGTGAACTGCGTTTCCGCAACACGTGGCCCGGGGTTACTGACTTCGTTGTTGGTCGGGTACAGCGCGGCTAAAGGGCTGGCGATTGGATTGGATAAACCGTTCATCGGAATAAATCATCTGGAAGGCCATCTTCTCTCGCCTTTCTTTGGCGAATCCGCCTGCCCTCGTCCGTCGGTTGGGTTGATTGTAAGCGGGGGACATACTCTGCTTGTGCGTTGTCTCGGCGTCGGTGCGTATCGGTTGCTTGGACGCACGCTCGATGATGCTGCAGGAGAGGCATTCGACAAAGTGGCGAAGCTGCTCGGGTTGCCATATCCGGGCGGACCGGTGATTGATCGATTGGCAAAACAAGGTGATCCCGCGCGCTACGAGCTGCCACGGTCCATGCCTGGAAACGCTAACCTCGATTTTAGTTTTAGCGGGCTAAAGACAGCTGTCCGTTATCTGTTGCCGAAACTAACTGGCGATTTTCTGGCCGATCTTTGCGCTTCATTTCAGGAGGCCGTGGTTGATGTCCTCGTGAGAAAGACAGTTGCTGCCACTAAACAGGTTGGGGTTGATCTGATTACCGTGAGTGGCGGTGTGAGTTGCAACAGTCGTCTTCGGAAAAAGATGATAGAAGCTGCTCAGAGAACCGGTCTGGCCTTAAAACTGGCTAATCCAGTCTTAAGCACCGACAACGCGGCAATGATTGCGTACGCTGCACAGCAACGATTCAACCGTGGATACCGTTCGGATCTTGCGGAAGACGCGGATCCGAATTTGCGATTGGTGTGACCGGGTAAAGGTGTTTCGGCGTGTCGGCGTATCGGCGTATCGGCGTATACGGTGTCGCGAGTAAACGAAGCATCCCGCTACCGATTGGGGAAACTCCGCGCCGCCACATGCTCTTACACCGACACGCCGACACGCCTTTACCCCTCTTGACGACCCGAACACCTCTGTGATCCCTTAACTCTGTGAGGCTCCTCCTGATTGACGGCCACTACTACGTCTATCGCTCCTTCCACGCGATCCAATCGTTAGCGAATTCGCGAGGCGAACCGACCAATGCCATCTACGGATTTGTGAAAACAGTCCGAAAGATGTTAAAGGATCTGAAGCCGGAACTGGGAGCCGTCGTTTGGGATGAGGGGCTGCCTGAGAAACGAATGGCA
>Ga0126381_100002918_pt1 | contig 18585 bp, 16 predicted proteins | sample PanSoiMetPlot_28_FD_96465 | JGI IMG/M metagenome (GOLD analysis project Ga0126381, IMG submission 96465) | Tropical forest soil microbial communities from Panama - MetaG Plot_28 | ecosystem: Environmental > Terrestrial > Soil > Tropical forest > Bulk soil | place: Panama | collected 2016-02-17
AATGGCCCCAACCCTAGGCGCACCCCAGAGCGCCAAGTACAGAGCGCCTCAGACAAGAAAAACAACTGCAAAAGGTCCGAACCGATGCGTTAATCTTGCCCCTGGTGAGAAAAGGCGGCTAGCGCAATCAGGTGCGTTAAGGCATCCCGCGCAGGACGGCGACCTACACAGAGCGGAAGACACGGCTGGCGGTCCGCGAAAGCCGTACTTCCTTGAGGCTCAATCGCTATCCTTAGGGGCCGCCGGCCCTTTTCTGTTTCCTACCTGCGTGCGCAGGCGCGGACGAAGGGAGGGCCGGAGCGCAACGAAGGCGGCGCGGTTTTGTGTTGGGGCGCGGGAGAAGGTGTCAGAGGGGGTACCTGCGAAGGAACTCGATTCCGATCGCGAAGAATTTGTCGGGGACTTTCTCGCAGTAAACCACTCGTGCTTGCATCCACCCCCTCTTAGGGAATCTGACGGTGATCGGAGCGTTTGGCTTTGAGGGCTGGTCGGTTAAGAGGCGTGCGCCGTGGGAACTGAGGTTTTCGGTCGAGGCTCTTTCCGGGAACACTAGTTGCGCTTTCCGTAAAGAACTGGACCTCGGAATGGTCAGCACTGCGCTTCTCTTTTCGCTCGTCGTAACCCTGCATGTGGCCAAGCCTAGCGCGGGTCCAGACCCCTGGCATCTGTCAAGAGTGACACTGCCTTTCTAAGCAAGCAGGGAAAACAGGGTAAACGAGTGGCAAGTTCAGTCTGGTCGCGAACTATCAGGTGTCAACTCCGTGCGAAACGATGTACTCCGGTCGGATCGTTTGGCGGATACGGCAACCGAGGCGGCGTAGCTCCGCCCATCGAACGCCGGACGCGGTCTAACACAAAACCGACATCGGTGAGATAGCTTCGCATCGCCGAAGTCTTCCAGCCGTGACCCTGAAGGACTTCCATAATCTGTTCGCCCTTCAGAGCATCCGAGGCCATCACATGACGGATCGGCCGCATCGTGTCGGCCCCTCTTCCAAGCACCTCGCTGAAGGCGCTCGTCGTTATGTCACTGATCCAGTGTGCGATTCCGCTGTGGCTGGAGGCTTCGGCCGCCAGCGCGTCCACCGTGGCGGCGGGCAAGTACAGGAGCAAGCCTTCCGTGATCATGAGCGCGGGGGATGCGCCCGCGGCCTCGTACATGACGCGCCGCTGCGCCGCATCGTTAAGATCAACGGTGAGATACTCACGGCGGCAGCGTGGCCGCTCGCCGGACATGAGGCGCTCTTTGTAATCGAGCACATCGGCAAAGTCGGCTTCAATCCAGAGCAGATTTGGCGAAAGATCGAGCCGCCACGGGCGCGTGTCGAGACCACAGCCGACGCTCAATACCGTCGCGACAGGGTGTTTTGCGAGCGCCTCCAGCAGCAGCTCATCCACGAAACGCGTTCGAATGGCAATTCCGATGCGCAATACGTTCGCGTGCGTCAACGCGTTGAGGATGGCGACTCCACGTTCTCCCGCGAGCCGCGCGGCGAACGGGTCCCGTACGAAGGCATCCTCCAGTTCGTTTTCGTGCGCGCGGCAGGCGGCTACCATCAGGGCGGTGTCGCTAACGTGAGTGATTTCACCTTCAGTGGGCAAATTGGAATCCAAGATCGGCATAGAACTTCCCAGAGAGTTCGGAGTGCCTGGCGGGTACAAATGTCTTGAGATCGGTCACGGGACTTGGCGGCATGTCTTTCCCTTAACGCCGAACGTTCGTTGCGACGCAGCAGGATAGCACAACGCATCCTGGCTCATTCCTTCCACACGCCAAAATAAAGATTTTGCTGTCCATCGGCATAGGCGGAGTGGTCACCGACTCTCCCCTGCCACGGCACCGGACATGCGGGTCCGCATCCGGCGGTTCGGCCCTTGCGGTTCGCTATCACTTCACGTCCGTCACGTTGTGAAGAGGACTCGCACCTCCTGGCTGCTCGGCACACGAAGAAAGCGGGGCGCTTGCTCAAAAAGCGCCCCGCCAAAATTAATTCAGGTCTTTATTGGCGATCGTGGTCGTCGTCACGATGTTTGTCGTGGCCTTTGTGCTTGCCATGGTCTTCGTGCCAACGATCGTGGTCGCGATCGTGGTCATGGTCCCAGTGATGGTCGTGCTCGAAGCGCCCACGCTCACCGTTCCAGTAGCCAGCGTAGTAGCGACCCTCTTCATAGTGTGGACCGACCCAGGCCGCGCCAGCATACGGCGGACGCGTCCAGTAGCCCTGGTGCCAGCGATAACGCCCCCCCACCGGATACCAGTAGCCTTCGACCCACGCGTACTGTTCTACGGGACCGGGGCATGGCGGGCGAACGGCTATCACCCGCGGTTCGGGCGGTGCGCCGATCTGGATTCCGATGGAAACCTGGCTGAACGCTGTGGGCGCGCCGGCAAAAAGTGTGCCTGCGAACAGCAGCATCCCGAACCACATTTTGTAGTTGAGTTTCATGTTTGTGCCTTTCTCCGCGTTCCTGAAGCGCCGCGGGGTTACCTCCGTATCACCAAAATAGCTGGGGCCGCAGATGGGCTGGCTGGTTGCGGCGTGGTCTCCGACTGCCAGTCTACAAAGGATAAAACACCTTGGGGAGGTTTTTGTTGCGAGGTGTGCTTGAGGGGTAGGGATTCGCCGCGGATTGACGCGAATCAATGTGGATTCGAAGAGAAATAGTTCTCGTGTGTTTAGATTTGGCCTGGCAACAAACCAGGAACTGAACAACAAAAATTCATGCGTCTTATTCGTGAAATCTGCGGAAATCCGTCAAGAGCATCTGCAAAAAATAGAGCCGGGGCGCTTCGCTGAGGGGCCAAGGCACCCCGGCTGATCCTGCCCGCCTCCGCAGTGTGCGAGCAAGAAACCCTGAGAAAATTCGCGCCGCAGGCCGGACGAAATTCAGCAACGAAATCCTGCGGACTTTGGGAAAACTAGCACCGCGCGGTGAACCGGGGGACTGGTCCGACAACGCAGACGAGAAAAACTAGCGATCTTCGTCGCCGCGAAGAAACTCGTAGCGCTCGATCGCGGCAACGACGCCGACGGCGCCTTCATCGCGCGGCTCGGTGCGCTGCACGCGTCCCAGGCAACGGACGCGCACAGGGCCGGCCATGGTAATTTCGTTGGGAAGCGTCAACAGGATCTCGACCGGCGAGCCTTCTTTGACGTCCTTGGAAAGGTAGAAGTAAACACCGCGGGAGCTAACGTCCCGCGACTCGGTGCTGGTTTCGCCGACGGCGGCACCTGTCGTCCAGCGAACCGTGAGTGGCAGCCGCATGGTGAAACGTTGTGTGGTGCGGCGTTCAGAACCCGTCAAGACCGTCCTCCTGACCGAAGCCAAAGTGTATCCGGGGTGGGGCTAGCCGACAATAGGACTCCGGGTACAAAATCGAATCGGATTTGAGAGGTACCGATGTACTAGGACACTCCAGAAAATATAGGCCTGCTGGGGCGAGTTTCTCCAGCAAAGCGTCAGACGCGTAACTTAATGAAACAACAGCGGTTAGGGAAGCGTGGCGGCTGCAATAAGTCGCGCAAAGCTGGGCATTCGCGAAGGACGAAGCGTACGACCCGCTCGATTATTCTAGCCGGCGATCATTTTCCAGTAACCGAGAGCGCTGCTGGACTGAGAGCATAAGTCGAAGTTTCACTGAGCCGATGTGCCGCGTTGCGCGTCGAAATTCTTCTGGCACGAGATTCCGGCTGCGCGAATTTCGCGGAATTTCGGTTCACCTCGGATGTTAGCCAGCATTGGGTCTGTGTCCATCGCGGGATAAGAGCAGTAATTTGCCTCGACTGCGGTTTGGAGGAAGCGCAGCGCCTCTTCGGCCTGGCCACAATACGATAAATGCCCCGCAAATAAATACGTGATCTCGGGGTCGTCGTCGACTTCCGCGCCCGGCACGAGCGGCGCAATCTCCGCGGCTGGCCGGTGTTGCGCGCAAGCCAGCAACATTTTGTAGCTATCCCAGTGCGGGATCGCGGGGGCTCCAATGCTTACAGCAGTACCGGTTTTGCCTTGGCGCATATAGAACTCGATGTTGATCGCCTTCGACCACTCAGTGTCGTGTCCCATGCGCATAAAGTTCGGCGCTCGATTGTAGTCGCCGGATTCAATAAAGGTAATTCCGCAGGAACCCCATATGATCGGATCGAGAAGATAGGCCATCTCGCATTGCCGCTTCGCTTCGTCGAGATGGCCTGCGTAACGCAAAACATAGTTCAGCAGATGATGAGCGTTGGCGTTGTCCGGATGGCGGTTCACCAAATTCAAACCTTCGCTATAGGATTTCGCCAGCCTTCCTCGCTCGGCATCGTGCAGGATTAACTCCGCGGAAGCGTCCATATAATCAGGATCCAGAGCCAGCGCCCGCTCGGCCGCTTCATCGGAGCGCTCCATCATGGCCGTGCCGCCCCCTCCAAACCGAGCGCTGTAGTAGGCGCGGTTGGCGACCCCCGCCCATGCCGGAGCATAGGTGGGATCGAGAGCTACCGAACGCTCGAGCATCTCGAGGGCCTGCTGGTTGGGAGCCCCGGCAGCAGCAAAGGAAGTGGAGCGCAAAAAGAGTTCATACGCCTCCTCGTTTTTTGGAAGCGTCGTCGAGACATTTCTTTCCAAAGCGGCCCCGAGGACGGGCCCCAGCTTGCCGCGCGTCATCGCCGACACTTGCGCCTGCAACGTCAGCAGACTTTTCGCTGGAACATTCACCGTGTCGCGCCACAGCAGCCGGTTGTCCTCGACATTCACGGCCTCCATGGTGATTTGCAGACCGTCGCCCGCCAGGACGTAATGACCCGTCACGACACCATTTGCCGCCAGTTCACGGCCTGCCTTCTGTAGGTCAGCAACCGGTTGCAAATACCGGCTGGTAGCTGTCGAAAAGGGGCGGATATTGAGGGGCCTCATATGACTCAGCGTTGTAGCCACTTCATCGGCCAGAGCCATTTGCAAAAAATCAAAATCACTTCTTGCGCTGGAATTCTGAAACGGCAGAACCGCAACGGTTCGGCCCTTGGGCGGCGCCGAAGCTGAGGAAACCTTGCGATAGAGTGCCGCACTAGCCACAACGCCCGCTAGAAGCGCAACGCAAGCAGCAATTACCCACGGCCGGCGCACCCGCGCCTCGGCCTGTTTTCGTTTCGCAAGTTGCTCGTGTTGCTGTTTCAGAACTTGTAGTTTGCGTTCGACCCTTCGGGTGGCCAGACGGTTCAGCCGCGCCGCGAGCTCCGCGGGGCTGGATAAACGCTTGGCCGGATCGCCGCATGCCGCCAGTGCGATGTCTTCGCGAATCACCGGATCCTCGACACTGGCTTCCCAGCCCAGCGACAGAGGCCTGTGAAAATCGCCTGCCGCAAGCTGGTAAAGCATCACTCCGAGCGCGTAAACATCCGCAGCGGCTGTGGGCGGACTCCCCGCCAGCACCTCCGGGGCAAGATAGAGCAGTGTTCCTGACAGCGAAACGTTTTGCAGACTGCACGTTTGCGTCATGCCGAGGTTGGTGATGCCCAGAGCTCGCAGCCGTTCCGGCTCTGTTAATGACGCGCTGCCAAAATCGGCAACCTTAATCTGCCAGCCTCCTTCCGCCGCGGGCTTCACCAAAATATTCGCGGGCTTCAGGTCCCGGTGCAGGACGCCCGCATCGTGGGCCGAAGCCACGGCAGTTGCAACATCAGCCAGAAGGTTCAAGCGCGCAGCAAGCGGAATGCTTCCGAGTCCACCTTGACTAGCGGCCCACTCTGTGAGGTTTTCGCCTCCGTACTCGCTTTCAATCGAAAACGGGGCCGTTTCAAAATTCCATTCGAGCAAACGAACCAGATCCGGGCGTTCGCCAAGGCTCTCGCGCAGGTATCGCGAGACCGTCACTTCGCGCTTCAAACACCGCAACCGCCCGTCGGATGACGCAAACTTGAAAACCCGAGCCTCACGTGTTTTGGGATTTTCCGCCAGCCAGACCTGCTTGCTCTGCGGTTCTCCAAGCGGCCGGACGACCTGCCAATGCTCGCGTCCGGGTACCGCATCGCCGGCTTCTAGCTGAAGTTCTGCGACCACCGGGCCAACCGTCGCCGGCCTGCTGGTGACGGGCACGCCCATCCGATAGCCGACGCGCGGCACGGTCAGCACGATTTTGGATTCTGAATCTCCGAGCGCTTTGCGCAGCTTCGAAACTGCCGTCGCTAGCGATCCATCTACTACCATCAGTCCCGGCCACACCGCGTCAAGCAGAGCTTCTTTGGTGACCATCTTCCCTGAGTTCACGAGCAACTGGAGCAATACTTCGAGGGGCTTCAACTCCAGCTCGACGAGATTGCCCCCAACCCACAGGTCCAGCCGGGTGTCGTCAAACACGCAATCCGCAAACGTCCAAATTCGTCCAGAGAAGGTTTCGGGCAGTCTTGAAGTGCCAGTAGTCGCCATGGGGCCGGGCAGTCTTTAGAGTTCTTAAGAAATTCGTCAGGACTCGCAACAGCGGAATCGGGAGACTCGGCTTCCATCGGGCGAGCCCGGTTTCGGAGATTTTGCCACAAATTGCCGGAGCCGTACAGCAACGGTTCGCTACGGAAGCTTCAGCGTACGGGCCCATTGAGGGACGCAATGGGCCTCGTACACTGTTTCCCAAAGGAGAGATTCGATGAAATCCAGCCCGCGGCTATTTGTTGTTTCCGTTTTCGCATCGTTAATTGCCGCTGCCGCAGCTGCCCAGGCGCCTGCACCTCAACAGGCCCAGCCTGTGCCGCAGCCGGGAGCCGTTTCCCCGGGAGTGTGGTCCAAGCCTGCTGGCCAGCAGCCACAGGCTTCGCCGGCGTTTCAATCTGCGTGTGGCAGTCAGCCACTCTGCTACGACGCCCAGGATTTCGCGGTGGCCGTCGTGGATTTTCGTATGAGCATCACGAACGGCGTCAAAATGATGGACGCCACGCTCCGCTTCGTTAACAAGACAGCTCAGCCGCTCATCCTCGGTTACGTTGATGGCTCTGCCGTGGCCTTGGATGATCAGGGCAACCGCTATGGCACCTATTACAACAAGGGCTTGGCGGGAATCGGCCTGGTCAGTGGCATGAACGCAGACCCGAAGTTCGTAATCCAGCCCGGTGGGGGCAGCGACGCCCGTTTTGAACTGATGTGGCGCCCCGGCCAGCAGGATGCCATCGGCAGCACCTTTGAGCTGGACCTGACCATTCGAGGAATCAACACGCTTGTCGGCGGCCAGCACACGCTTGGCGAAGAAGTCCCCTTGCGCTTTCAGGGACTCGCCAATGGTATGACCGGCGCCGGCTTAGCCTCGTCCGGAGCGGGAGCTAATGGGCCAGCAGTCGCGGGAGGCCCAGGCGTGGCGACGGCAGCGCCGCAGGCGGCCGCTGCGACGTTTGCAAACGGCGGTGGAGCAACGGCCGCTGCGCCCGTCTGTGGGCCAAATGGTTCCGCGGGCGGAAAGATGAATGCAATCGCGGGAGCGGCAAACTCCGTCGGCGGTCAACAAACAGCTAACGCGACCTCAACGGCAAGCAACACGGCCAGCAATGCCGCTACTGCGCTTTCGAATCTGAAGTCCATCTTTGGGAAGAAGAACGCCAACGCGGCGGCAGCAACGAACTCCGCTGCAACCGCGCCCGTAGGTTCTCCTTGCGTGCCCCCGACCGCGGCTTCCCCAACTGCGGCTTCCGCGGCTCCCGGCTCCGCAGCGGCTCCGTCGGCAGCGGCGGCCGTAAGCACTGGCGCAAAACCGGCTGGCGCCGCAGCTCCAGCAACTGCGCCCGTAGCGGGTGCCGCCAAGAATGGCGCCGCACCGCCTGCAGCCGCTATCAGAGCGGGCAAGCCAATAGTGAATGCTCCGGCGGCACAAGCTCCGGCAGCGGCATCCGCCGCGGCAAAGCCTTCGACTGCCCCCGCAGCCGCTAAACCGGCTACACAACCAGCCGCCAACACAGCCAAGAAACCGGCCCCAGCCACGAACAAGGCAAACACGCCCGCGGATCCCAACAAACCGTCACAGCGGTAAGCGGAATTCAGCAATAGAGAGAGCTCAGATATGAGCAATTCCCTTCGCAAAACCGTTTCGCTTGCGCTGTTGCTTTGCATAGGTGCCGCGATATTCGCGTGCGGCTCGAGCATAGAAGGCACCTACGCAAACGACGCCGTGGGAATCGTCGTGGAGCTAAAGTCCGGCGGCCACGCGATATTCACTTCCAGCCTTGGCGACAACGACGCTTGCACCTACAAAGTGGATGGCAGCAAGCTCACGCTCGAATGCAGGCACGATAAAGTGGTCTTCATCATCCACGACGATGGTTCGCTGACCGCGCCTTTCTTCGGCACGCTGCGAAAATCAAAGAAGTAGATCACGGTCACCGATTAGGGTGAGTGGCTGACCGCCAGCGGGCGCACGCGCTTGAGGAGTTCTTGAAGAAACTGATCGGAGTGCATGAACACTGCAAAGTGGCCTCCGCTTTTAATCGCCACGAACTCCTTGCGCGGTGCTTTAATGGATTCCACGTAATGCTGAGCGAGTGCCGTCGAAGTTGTAAAGTCCTCCTCACCTTGGAAGACGAAAAACGGGATGGAGAACTCCAGGCCAAGTTCCGTAGGCCCGATCGATTGCGTTTGCGGGACCAGGCGTTCGGCGCTTAGCATCTGGCCGTCACCGGAGTCATTGATGTCTTGCGCGGAATAGCCGGGGGCCACGAGTGCAAGTCCCAAGGTGCCATATATGAAGGCGTTCGCGCCTTCAAAGGCGTTCGCCCACTTCCACTGCACGCGGTAGCCCTCGCCGGAGGTATAAGGCGGAGGACCAATTTTGCTCAATTCCTCGATGGCGCGGGGATCGTCCAGGGCCTTCCCTTTCTTCAGCAACGCTTCGTAGGTGGCGGCGTAGTTTTTGACCGGAGAATCCGAGACCTGGCCGGTTCCCACGTACGCGGAGAAAAACTCCGGTTTTGCCCGGGCCATTTTCACTCCGAGGACGGAACCGAACGAATGGCCGACGAGGATGATCTTTTCCTTGTGGAGATGTCTGCGCAGATAGTCTGCCAGTTCGATGCCGTCTTGCACCATGCGATCTATCGTGATTGTTGGCGCGATGCCGGGGCCGTTCTTTCTCAAAGTCCTGCCAGCGCCCCGCTCATCCCATTGCACGACGGTGAAGTGCTTTTCCCAAGGAGCGAACAGGATGAAGGACCACGGGTTCGTGACGTCGCCTGGCCCGCCGTGCAAGAATAGCAACACGGGATTGTCGCGATCTTCGCCGCGAATCCTGACCCACTGCTCGATGCCGCCGAGCGTCAGGTAGCTCGATTCGTCGATGCCCTTCGGAGAAGTAATCGCATACTGCTTCGCGTTGCGGGAGCGCAGGAAGGTAAGCATTTCGTCAAACTTACGATATTCCGTGTCCATTGCCGGAGCTGCGGGAGCCTGAGGCGCCGCAGGTGGTGGCTGCTCCTTGACGGCTTGCCCTAACCCTGCACGAGCCAGAGTGAACATCGCGAGGAAGCAAAGAAAGACACCACGAGTCATCTAAGTTTCCTCCTGGATACGACTACGTAACGAGCCTGAGGAAGTTTCCTGTAGCTTCGGATTGAAGCAAGGAAATGAAAAAAGGACGAAACCCGGCCGCTACAAATCCTCCTAGCGGGTGGCCGAGTACGTTGAGCAAGCTCAGCTTTTGCGACCTACGATTCCTGGCCGAAGCGTTTGATGTCTTCGGGGCCTTCCTGCAACTTGACGGAAGCGCGGCCCTGAACGAGTTCGCGAATTTGCTCGACGATGTCGGGATTCGCGAGCGTGGTGATGTCGCCGGTGTCCATGCGATTTTCGATCGCGGCGAGCACGCGTCGCATGATTTTGCCGGAGCGCGTCTTTGGCATGTCCGGAACCATGTGGATATTCTTGGGCCGCGCGATTTTGCCGATCATCGTCTCGATGGTGGACGTGACCTTGTCCTGCACGGCCTTGCTTGGCAAGAATCCGGGTTTCAGCGAGATGTAGACAACGGGAACGCGGCCTTTCACTTCGTCCACCGCAGGAACCACGGCGGCTTCGGCCACTTCGGAAATGGTGAGACAGGCGGATTCAACTTCTTTGGTGCCGAGGCGGTGGCCGGCCACGTTGATAACGTCATCCACGCGGCCGAGAATGCGATAGTAGCCGTCGGCCGGAAGCACGGCGCCGTCTGCGGCATAATACGGCCAGTCGCGCCAATCTTTGCTTTTCGCATTCTTGCAGTACTTCGAGTAATACTGACGCACGAAACGTTCGGGGTCGCCCCAGATGGTCTGCATGATTCCCGGCCAGGGGTTGCGGATGCAGATGTTTCCGGCGGCGTGAGAGCCAGCTTTGATCTCTTTTCCATTCTCGTCCCAAATCACGGGATAAATTCCCAGCGCCGGCGGCCCGGCGCTGCCGGGTTTCATCGGGTCTAGCGCAGGTTTGGTAGAGCAGAGAAATCCGCCCGTTTCGGTCTGCCACCAGGTGTCCACAATCACAGCCTCGCGTTTGCCGACTACGTCGTAATACCACTGCCAGACTTCGGGTTCGATGGGCTCTCCAACAGTGGTCATGTGCTTGAAGTGATAGTTGTATTTTTTGGGCTCGTCCGCGCCGGCTTTGCGCAGCATGCGAATCGCCGTCGGCGAAGTGTGGAAGATATTGACGTCGAGCCGCTCCGCGATGCGCCACGGACGGCCAACATCCGGGAACTGCGGGACGCCTTCGTAGAGAACGCTGGTGGCGGCCAGGGAAAGCGGCCCGTAAACAATGTAGGAATGTCCGGTGATCCAGCCGATGTCCGCCATGCACCAGTAGACGTCTTCGGGATGAACGTCCTGGTAATACTTCGCAGTTCCGGTTACGTAGGCGAGATAGCCTCCGGTGCGGTGCTGGCATCCTTTCGGTTTGCCGGTGGTGCCGCTGGTGTACATCAGGAAGAGCGGAGCTTCGGCATCCTGCGAAACGGGCTGGACGGTTTGGCCGCGATAGTCTTTGAGAACGTCGTCGACGAAAAAGTCGCGGTTCGCCACCATGGGCGTTTCGGAGTTGTACCTGCCCGGATAGCGCCTCCAAACCAGGACCTTGTCGATGTCCTGTCCTTCTTTTTTCGCCGTTTGCACCGCGATGTCCGCGGCGGCTTTGTGGTCCACCCATTTGCCGTTGCGCCAGTAGCCGTCGGCGTAAATCAGGACGCGGCTGCCTGAATCGGCGGCGCGCAGCCCGCAAGCTTCGCCGCTGAATCCGCCGAAAACGACTGAGTGCACCACGCCAAGGCGGGCGCAGGCCAGCATGGTGATGGGCAACTCTGGAATCATGGGCATGTGAATCGTGACGCGGTCGCCGGTTTTCAGTCCCGCGAAATCGCGCAGCAGCGCGGCGGTCTCGTTCACGCGTTGGTACAGCTCTTGGTAAGTGACGACCGCGGTGGCTTCGCCTTCGGGCTCGGGAACGAAAATGATGGCCGCTTTGTTTTTGTGCTCGGCGAGGTGGCGATCCACACAGTTGTAGCAGGCGTTCAGCTTGCCGCCGACGAACCATTTCCAGAAGGGAGGATTGCTGGTGTCCAGCGTTTTGCGCCAGGGCTTGTCCCATTCCAGAAGAGAGGCGTAGTGATCGAAGCAAGCTGGAAAATGCTTTTCGGAGAATTTTTTAACGAGGGCAGGATCTTTCAGATTGGCCTGCCCAATGAATTCCTTGGGAGGACGAAAGTATTGCTCTTCCTTCCAATGCACCGCGATTTGCGCTTCGCTGAGTTCTTGTTTGCGTTTCTTTGCGGTGCTGTTCAATTTCGGTCGCGCGGTGGCCACGGCAGTAGCTCCCTTTGGAAAACCGATGAATTTCCAACACACAACGAGGGATGGCTTGATTCGGGCGCGCTCGCTTGAAAGGATGATTCGAAGCTCGTCCGGTGAAAATGATGCTACTGAGCAGGCACGCGCGTCAAATGGGCCGGCGGTCCATCGTTGCGATTCGGCTGAGGTTGAGGCGTCCGTGTAACGCCGGTTGCTGGGCGCTGTGGTACGCTTTGCACGCGCTGGGCAGGGCGGTGAGCTTCTGTTGAGGAGTGAAGTGGTGAGTCGCGAGAAGGTCGATGTCGCGATCGTCGGAGGTGGAATTATTGGACTGGCCCACGCCTACGTAGCGGCGCGTTCCGGCCGCAAAGTCGCAGTCTTCGAGCGCAACCCCGCAGCGGCGGGAGCTTCCATCCGCAACTTCGGCATGATTTGGCCGATTGGCCAGCCCGTTGGCCCTCTTCGTCAAATGGCGCTTCGGAGTCGTGAGATTTGGCTCGAGGTTTTGCAGGAAGCTAAGCTGCCCTACCTAGCGACTGGTTCGTTGCACGTTGCGTATCGAGAAGATGAGGCGGCCGTCGGGCGCGAGTTCAGCGAGCGGGCACCGGAGTTGGGCTACGACTGTGCGTGGTTGTCCGCTCCAGAAACGCTCCAGCGGAGCCGCGCCGTTCGTCCTGAAGGTCTTCTCGGGGCGCTATGGAGTCCGACCGAAATGACTGTCGATCCGCGACAGATCGTCGGCGGGCTTCCTAGGTTTTTGGCGGAACGATACGGCGTGCGGTTTTTCTTCAACACTGCGGTCCAAAAAGTCGAGACGTCGGACCTTGAAGCCGGGGGCCAAACGTGGGAAGCCGATGTAATCATCGTCGCGAGCGGCGACGATTTTCAGACGCTTTTCCCCGAGTATTTTCGTCGGAGCGGGATTACGCGCTGCAAGTTGCAGATGATGCGAACGGTGCCACAGCCAGATGGATGGGCGCTTGGTCCTTCCTTGGCCTTCGGGCTGACCTTTAAGCACTATGCGACGTTTCAAATTTGCGCCAGTCTGCAGGCGTTGAAGGAGCGCATCCCTCGCGAAACTCCCGAGTTCGAGAAATGGGGAATCCACGTGATGGTTTCCCAAACCGCCGGCGGAGAGCTGACCATCGGCGACAGCCACGAGTATGGGCTTGCCGTGGATATCTTCGACAAACCCGAGGTGAACCGGCTGATTCTCGACTACGTGCGGCAATATTTGAGAGTGCCAACCCTCGAGATTGGAGCAAGCTGGCACGGCGTCTATGCCAAGCACCCCGAGCACGCGTACGTCAGCCTGGCGCCAGTCGAGGGAGTTTGCTTGGTTGTTGTGACCAGCGGTCTTGGAATGACCATGTCGTTTGGCATCGCCGAGCAGACTCTGCAGGGAAAAAGCGCGGCCGCGTGAAACTTCTGAATCCGAACCTCCCGCCGCACACGATTCCAGCGAACCGGCTGAAGGCTGTGGTGTTGGATTGGGCGGGCACTACGGTGGATTTCGGAAGCCTGGCTCCGGCAAGGACGATTCAGAAGATTTTTGAAAATGTCGGCATTTCCCTGCGCGAAGATGAAGTAAGGCGCGACATGGGCTTGGCGAAGAGAGACCACATCGCGCGCATTCTTTCCATGCCAAGAGTTCGCGACGCGTGGCAGGCGGTGCGCGGGAGTCCTCCGACCAGGGACGAAGCAGACGTCTTGTACGAGATGTTCGTCCCGCTGCAGCTTTCGTGCCTGACGGAATATTCGACTCTCATTCCGGGTGTCGTGGAGAACGTGCAACGTTTTCGCGAACGCGGCTTGAAGATCGGCTCAACGACGGGATATACGCGCGAGATGCTCGACCTGCTGATGGAAAGCAGCGCGAAAGCGGGCTACAAGCCGGATTGCAGCGTTTCGCCCGAAGATGTGGGATCATCCCGGCCTGGCCCGTTCATGCTCTATGAGAACGCCGTCAGGTTGCAGATCTATCCGATGGCGTCTATCGCAAAAGTTGGCGATACGCCCGCGGATATCCACGAAGGACTGAACGGGGGGACCTGGTCTATTGGCGTGGCCGCTACGGGTAACGCAGTGGGGCTTTCCTATACGGAATTTCAGGCGCTCTCAGCTAAAGAACGTGACTTGCGTGTTGCGAACGCGCGGCTAGAACTTCAGGGTGCCGGTGCGCACTACGTCGTGGACACGCTCGCGGAACTAGACGCCGTGTTGGACGATATTGACGCGCGGCTCCAGTCCGAAGGCCCACATTCCACGACAAAACTCTGAGGACGCGACCGCCTTCAGTTTTCGGGTCGGGGAGCCTGAACCAAAAGCCGCTATTCGACCGCGATCTTGGTGCCTTGCGGGCTCGCCTTGGACAAGTGCTCGATCCGGCTGTCAATCATGGCGCGAATACCCTTGAGAAATTCGATTCGCGAATTCGTAAAGTGTTCGTGAACCGCGGGAGACACGCTCAGGACATCCCGTACTTGATCCAGGACTTCCCGGCACAGACAGCGCTCGTGCGCAACGGTCTGGCCTGAATTCTTCTGAGTACTTTGTTGTTCGCTCATTGTGCCTCCTTCATTTCGACCGTGAGAACTCGACTCTCCAGCCGCGCCCGCGCTGGCACCAGGGTCGCCATGGAGCGCGGCAGGCCAATGTGCCGCCGCAAAGTTCCTATCTCCACAACCAGCTCGTCGCCCTTCTTGAACAGCCCTATCTCACTCTTCGTGGCGAACGGCACGTGGAGCCTGATCTCGTACCTTCCGTTCCGTTTCTCAAAGGTATAGGGCTTCTCGGTCTGCGTCACTGCAGACGGATCTTCTCCCTCAGCATACAGCACTTTGGCAACCTCTTGCAGACGCTGCTGGCCGAGGACCTCGTGGGCAAAGAGCGGCACACGCCGCACGCGCACCGGCGCGAAATATTCTTCCAGCTCGCGCTGCACCTTGTCCTGCGAGCTGTGCCACTCGTTGAACCATGTGTCCTTGACCTCATGAGGAAGCACGCGATTCACGATCACCGTGTCCACCGTCAATCCGTGCAGCGAAAAATACACAAAAGCGCGCTGCGTTTCTCGAAGGACCATCTTTTCCGGATTGGTGACCAGGCGCACGGACGTGGTATTCGGGTCCTCCATGATTTCGTTGACGCCCTCGAGTTTCTCGAAGAGGGCGCGAATGTTGGCAAAATAATTGTCCGTGGGCAGCTCAAAAGGAGCCACGCGATTGGCGATAGGGCGAACCGCTTTAAGCAGATTCCGCTGAAAGGGGAAGATATGCTTCATGTACCAATCCAACGTGGTGGGCATGCTGATGAAGCGCATGGATTCCGCTGTAGGCGCGGCGTCGAGCACCACAACGTCATACCGGTTTTCGCGCCGGTACTGGTTGATGTACATCATTGCGCTGAGTTCTTCCATGCCCGGCAGAATCGCCAATTCCTCGGCTTCGACTTCGCTGATCCCGGTGGTGCGCAACACGGAGATAACGTAGGAGGAGATTTCCTGCCAGTGCCGCTTCACTTCCTTCTGAATGTTCAATTCCAGAATCGAAAGGCGGTCGTTAATTGCAAGGGGATCGGCCGTCTGAGAATGGAATAAGTCCGTGTCCAGGTCGAAGGAATCCGCCAGGCTGTGCGCGGGGTCAATACTCATTACCAGCGTACGGTAGCCAAGCTCGGCTAGCCTCAGACCGGTGGCCGCCGCAAGACTGGTCTTGCCCACGCCGCCTTTGCCACTGAACAACAAAATCCTCATGCTTCTATTTTATACGCTGTTCCCATTCCCGAGGTTACGAATGAAAAACAAATGAGGCAGGCCGGGACTGGCGCAGGGAAACCAGGTGTCCAACAAGAGAATCACAGACTAACTTCGTCCTCGCTGGAGAACCCGCCGCAGTCGTGATACAAACGCTGCTTGAATCCGCAGACTGCCATTTTTCTGTTTTTTGCGGGCGCGCTCGGAGGCGGCATCAATGCCGTGGCCGGAGGCGGAAGTTTTGTGGCGTTTCCTGCGCTTTTGTTTACAGGCGTTCCGGCGATTCCGGCCAATGCGACGAACACGCTTTCCCTGTGGGTGGGAACGACGGCAAGCGGCAACGCTTATCCGCAAAAGCTCAACCTGCCGCTCCGCATCTTGATTCCCTTGGTGCTGACCAGTCTGGTTGGCGGGCTTGCGGGCGCGATTCTCTTGATTCACACGCCGGCGAAAACTTTTTTGCGTGTGATTCCCTGGCTGCTGCTGGGCGCCACGCTGCTCTTCGCGTTTGGCAAGCATTTGACGGGGCGCATTTCAGCGGGGATTTCGCACGACGCCGGCAACTCGGCCGTGGCAGGGGCGTCGATTTTTGAGCTGCTCGTTGCGGTTTACGGCGGGTATTTTGGCGGCGGGATCGGCATCATGAACCTGGCCATGCTCGCCGCGCTCGGTATGACCGACATCCACGCGATGAACAAGCTGAAAGTGCGGCTCGGCGGCGTGATCAACGGCGTCGCTACGGTTACGTTCGTGGTGACGAAGGCCATCGTCTGGCCGCAGGCCATTGTAATGACCGTCGGGTCGGTGCTCGGCGGCTATTCCACGGCGCACTACGCGCAAAAGCTGCCGCAGTCCTGGGTAAAAGGCTTCGTCATCTTCGTTGGCGCGGCCATGACGATTGTTTTCTTCTGGCGCGGCTACCGTTGACAGTCCTCTCTTCAATAGACAGCACACCCACCCAGATCCTAATTCTGGCGTCAGATTATGGTCAGCTATTCTGCTACTATCTCGAAGCCGTGGAAGATAAGAGCGATACTAATGTTCATCTCCACTCCTAGATTGATTTTGGTCGACCCAAAACGCGAGTTGTGCCAATGCTGGAAGCAGCAGTTCCGGGGCCTGTCCCACGTTGAAATAGTGAACGGCAGGTTCGAGGAGCTGGAGGAGTTTGACTGTATGGTGAGTGCAGCCAACTCTTTCGGATTGATGGACGGTGGAGTTGACCTCGCAATCATTTGCTATTTCGGAGTCGAGTTGATGGACCGAGCACAGGAGAGGATCATCCGGGACTTTTTGGGGGAGCAACCCGTCGGAACGTCGGTTATTGTCGAAACCAGGAACGCTAAGCATCCTTTCATCGCACACACCCCGACGATGCGCGTACCAATGACAATTGCCACCACGGACTATGTCTTTGCTGCGATGTGGGCAATGCTGGTTGCTGTGCATCAGCACAATCGCCAGGCCGAGCGTAAGATTAGCTCCATCGCTTGTCCCGGGCCTCGGTACTTCCTGCGGAATGGTCGCGCCGGGGGAGGCTGCTCGGCAGATGGCACTTGCTTACCGCTGGTCCCTCGAACCACCTGTGTCGATTAACTGGGCGCTCGCAAAGGCACGTCAAGGCGCGGTTGGGCGTGGCGGCGATTCGAACCCGCGGAAATAACCCTTCAACAGACAACACGAAAACCTTGTCGTGTCGCGTGATATAGTCGCGCGGTCATGAGCAACACTGTGTCCCCTTCAAACGCAAGTTCTTCTGGGTCAATTCCGCTGACGCGAAATCAGATTCGCGGGTTCTGGGCCTCTTGGGGAGGCTGGGCGCTCGACGGCATGGATTCGTTTATCTATGCGCTCGTGCTGGTTCCTTCTCTGCGCGACCTCTTGCCGCGCTCTGGAATTCCCGCGACGAAAGGCAACATCGGCTTTTACGGCGGATTGCTGTTCGCACTTTTTTTGTTTGGCTGGGGACTGGCATTTTTGTGGGGGCCCGTGGGAGATAAGTTCGGGCGCGTGCGCACGCTGATGCTCACCATCGTGTGGTATTCCGTTTTCACTTTTCTCAGCGCGATTGTTACCAATGTTTGGCAGCTTGCGGTACTACGGCTGCTCGCGGGGATCGGCATTGGCGGTGAATGGGCCATGGGTGGAACGTTTGTCGCCGAAGAGTGGCCCGAAGAACGGCGGCGCGCCGGCGCGGGATACATGCACACGGGATATTACGTCGGCACGCTTCTCGCGGCGGCTCTCAACTTTGAGATCGGCAGTTATTTTGGAACATTTGCCTGGCGCTTGATGTTTGCCGTAGGTGGACTGCCCGCGCTGTTGCTGGCTTGGGTGCGCCACGGGGTGACGGAGCCGGTGCGCTGGAAGAAAAAAGCACAGGTGCTCAGTTCGCGGCACGTCTGGCAGCCTTTTTCAGCACTTTTTTCAAATGCGTTGCGGCGCAGAACGATTTTGAACTCGCTGTACATGCTGGCATCCATTTGTGGATTGTGGGCGGGAACCGTGTACGTGCCCGCGGCAGTGACAACACTGGCCGAAGGAGCCGGAAGGATTGGCCCGCAAGCGGCGCAACTTGCTTCGCGCGCGGCGATGCTGGTTTCCTTCGCAACGATTCTGGGCTGCCTGGCGATGCCCTGGCTCGCAGAAAAGCTTGGGCGGCGCGGGGCGCTGAGCTTTTATTTCTCCCTGATGCTCGCTTTCATTGCGCTGACGTTTGGAAAAGTTTTCTATCTTGGCGCGGAAGCCTTGCCGTGGTTCTTCGCCTGCCTTTTCTTCCTGGGATTTGGCGGGGCGAATTTTGCGGTGTACACCCTTTGGCTGCCGGAGCAGTATCCTACGGAGTGCCGCGCTAGCGCATTCGCATTTTCCACTTCGCTCGCGCGCTTTGCGGGCGCAGGAATCACGTTTCTCGTTGGCGCGGGCGTGCAGCGTTACGGCTCGTTAGGGATTCCCGTTGCGCTGACTTCTATTGCGTTCGCGGTGGGATTGCTCTTCGTTCCCTTTGGCGCGGAAACCCGCGGAGAATGCCTGCCCGCATAAAAGCGTCGCGTCTGGAGAAACATGGCC
>Ga0126381_100002919_pt1 | contig 18584 bp, 15 predicted proteins | sample PanSoiMetPlot_28_FD_96465 | JGI IMG/M metagenome (GOLD analysis project Ga0126381, IMG submission 96465) | Tropical forest soil microbial communities from Panama - MetaG Plot_28 | ecosystem: Environmental > Terrestrial > Soil > Tropical forest > Bulk soil | place: Panama | collected 2016-02-17
CTCTAATACGATGCTGGAAAAGCTTCAAAGCAATATCGTCTGGAGCCAGAGGGGGAATTTTGTAGGTATTCCGACGGACTGCCCACAGCGGGTTGAGCGGGACGGATGGATGGTCGTCGCGCAGATCTTTGCACGAACTGCGACGTTTAATCTGGATTGCGAATCGTTCTTTAGCCAGTGGATGGCTGACGTCGAGAGCGGCCAATCGGCAGACGGCATTATGCCGGACATTGCGCCCATCAGGGGTCCCAGCCAGGCGCACTTTGGATGGGGCGACGCCGGGGTCATCGTACCGTGGACTATTTATCAGGTTTATGGCGATACGCGAATCATCGAAAGGTTTTATGGTTCGATGTCAAGATGGGTTGAGTACCTGGAAAAGCACAGCAAGGACTGGCTGGCGCCGACGGGTAGCTATGGGGACTGGCTTTCGCCCAAGCCACAGGCGCCCAACGACGTTTTATCGACCGAGTATTTTGCATATGTGACGAGACTGATGTCGAAAATGGCTGCGGCGATCGGCAAGCGCGACGACGCCGAGCGTTACGAAGAGATGTTTCAGAAGATCAAATCCGCATTCAATGTGGCCTATGTAGACGGTGAAGGTCAGATCAAGAGCGACACTCAGACCGCGTACGTGCTGGCGTTGCGATTCGAGCTGCTCGACAACTCCCGGCGAGGAGGCGCGGCCCGGCGGCTGGTCGAGGCAATCGAAAGAAGCAAGTGGCATCTGGGCACTGGCTTTTTGGGAACGGGGAACTTGCTGCCAGCATTGACCGAAGCAGGACAGAACGACGTCGCATACCGGCTGCTGGAGAATGACACCTACCCATCCTGGGGTTACGAGGTCAAGAATGGCGCCACTACAATCTGGGAGCGATGGAACGGATTCGCCGAGGGGGCAGAGCCTGAGAATATAGGCAACATGAATTCGCTCAATCACTATGCGTATGGGGCAGTTGGTGAGTGGATGTATGGTACGATGGCAGGCATCATGCCCGATGCCGCGCGGCCAGGCTTCAAACATATGATCATACGTCCTGAGCCAGGCGGAGCGGTCACGTATGCAAAGGCAGACTATGACTCGATTCGTGGCAGGATCTCGAGTCATTGGAAGCTCGACAAGGATGCCTTTCACCTGGAGCTGAAGATCCCGGCCAATACATCGGCCACTGTGTACATGCCGGCTGAAAGCCCCGAGCGAATCAAGGAGAGCGGTCGACCCGCATCGCAGGCTGATGGGGTTCGATTCATCAAGATGGACGGCAGTGTGGCGGTATTCGAGGTTGGATCAGGTTCCTATAAGTTCGTTGCGACCGCTGGACCAGCGGGCCGGACAAAACGCTGAGGCAACATCATTGGGGGACAAACAACAAGATTATGCTTTTATGTAGAAGATTATTCAGCTTGTGCTTCGTTTGTGTGCTCGTGCTTGGAGCACTATCGTTCATCAGTTTCGAGAGGCATATGTATTGGGCTGACCCACGTTTCCGCGCGCTAGCTGACGGCTATCAGCAAGGTGCGCCGGCGTATCGGAGTCCAAGCCTTCCAATAGAACAACGTGTGGCGGACCTTTTGAGCAGAATGACGCTCGAGGAAAAGGTCGCCCAGCTCGAATGTTTATGGCAGAACAAGCCGCAGACCCTGAATGCACCGGGGAACTTTGATGTGGATCACGGCGATTTCTCAGAGCAACGAGCGTTGGTCGTCATGAAGAACGGCATCGGCGAGCTGGCGCGGCAGAGGGAGCGAAAAGACGCTCGCCAGGGAGCGATCTTTGCGAATGCAGTGCAAAAGTTTCTGGTAGAAAAGACCCGGCTCGGCATCCCGGCGATGTTCCACGACGAGATTTTGCATGGAAATATGGCTTACAAGAGCACGGTCTTTCCGACGCCGATCGCGATGGCGAGCAGCTGGGACCCCGACTTGATCACACGAGTGTTTACGGCGGCAGCGCAGGAGACGCGGATTCGCGGCAGTCACCATGTGCTTGGCCCGAACCTGGATTTGGGTCGAGACCCCAGATGGGGCCGAATTGAAGAGACCTATGGCGAGGACCCATATCTCGTGTCGCGACTCGGAGTCGCATGCGTGAAGGCGATTCAGGGTAGCGGGCCGGGAATTGATGGCGAGCATGTGATGGCGACGGCCAAGCATTTTGCCGCGCACGGTCAGCCCGAAGCGGGCACCAACATAGCTCCGGCGAATTACTCAGAACGGATTTTAAGGGAGGTATTCCTGGCAAGTTTTCAGGCGGCGGTGACCGACGCGGGTATCAAGAGTGTGATGCCGTCGTACAACGAGATCGACGGAATCCCGTCCCATTCAAACAGTTTCCTGCTGGATAAAATCTTGCGGCAGGAGTGGGCTTTCAAGGGGCTGGTTGCTTCGGACTATTACGCCATAGGGCAGCTCGCTGAGTTGCATCACGTTGCGGGCAACAAGGCAGAGGCTGCACGACAGGCTCTGGAAGCGGGCGTGGACATGGAGCTTCCGGATCCTGACTGCTACCAGACGATTCCTCAGCTGCTACACGACGGCAAGCTGGGTATGGCCACGGTAGACAAGGCCGTGAGCCGGGTACTATATGCCAAGTTTGAACTGGGGTTGTTTGAAAATCCATACGTGGATCCGGACAAGGCTGAGAGGCTGACCAACAGTCAAGAGCACCGCCAACTGGCGGCGGAGGCTGCCCGGCGTTCCATCGTATTGCTGAAGAACGAGGGCGGTATTCTGCCGCTCGACCGCGGCAAGCTGAAATCTATTGCGGTGATCGGGCCGAACGCAGACCGGGCGCACCTGGGCGGCTACAGCGACGATCCAGGACACAGCGTCAGTATACTCGAAGGAGTTCGCAACAAAGTGGGCAGCGGAGTCAAAGTCAACTTCGCGCAGGGGTGCAAGATCACCGAAGAAGGCGGCAATTGGTGGGCGGACAAATCGACACTGAGCACTCCGGAAGAAGACGCCAAACTAATCGCCGAAGCGGCCCGGGTCGCGCGAGATTCCGATGTAGCGATTTTGGTTGTGGGCGGGAACGAAGACACAAATAAGGAAGCCTGGGCGGACAATCACCTGGGCGATCGGGACAGCCTCGACCTGGTAGGCAGGCAGAATGATCTTGTCAAGGCGGTGCTCGAGATCGGCAAGCCAGCAATCGTTTTCCTAATCAACAGCGGCCCGTTATCTGTCAATTACATTGCAGAAAAGGTCCCGGCGATATTGGAGGGGTTTTATCTGGGAGAGGAGACCGGAACAGGAGCCGCCGACGTGTTGTTTGGGGATTACAACCCGTCGGGCAAATTGGCGATCAGCTTCCCTCGCTCAGTGGGGCAGCTCCCGATCTTCTACAATCACAAACCGACTGCGAGGCGTGGCTATCTGTATGCAAGCAAGGAACCCCTGTTTCCATTCGGCTTTGGCATGAGCTATACAACGTTCGAATACTCAAACCTGAAGGTGAGTCCAGAGCACATCAGTGCGACCGGTCACGCGACTGCTACGGTCACAGTTACCAACACCGGGAGGGTCAAGGGTGACGAGATAGTCGAGCTATATATAAGGGACGAAGTCAGTTCAGTGACCAGGCCGGTGATGGAGCTCAAGGGATTCGGCCGGCTGACACTGGACCCCGGTCAACAGAAGACGATCAGTTTCGAGATCACGCCGGATAGGCTGTCGTTCCTGGACCGCAGCATGAAGCGGGTGGTAGAGCCTGGTGTGTTCGATATCATGGTTGGAAAGAGCTCGGTCAGCCATCTAACAGCGCACCTGCGCGTCGAGTAATCAATCAATCCCCTCGGCCCTGATGTTTTGAATCAAATGTCGCGCGCCATTGTCGCGCTGCGGGCGTCCGCATTCCAGGCTCGACGGGCGTAATCCGGCCAGCTCCCGGAGGACTTCGGATCGCGAAGTCAAGGTTGACATTGTCCAGTCTAATGACCATAGTCATATATGACTATGGTCATAAAACAAGAGCAATCAAGGCGACAGCGGAGCAAGGCGGCTATTCGCGGCCGGATCATCGAAGCCGGCATCGAGTTGTTTTCAGAGCGGGGCATCGCCGATGTTACCGTTGATCAAATCGCCGAAGCAGCCGACGTCGGCAAAGGCACGATCTATAATTATTTCGCCGCCAAAGAGGACATAGTAGTAGCGTTCATCGTGGCCCAGGAAGAAAGAGTTCAGAAGCGGGTGCCCCGGCTTGCCGAGTTGAATGAGCCGCTACAAACGATCCTGACCAGATTCCTTCGCTTTCAGTTCCGCATCAGAAGGCCATATCACCGGTTTATGCGGGTTTTCCTTGCCCAGATGTTCCAGAGGACGGACCAATTCCTGCCTTACATGGCGGAAATGCAGAAGTACTTCGACCCACCGCTAGGGGCCCTATTTCTTGGCTTACAAGAACGCCAGATTATCAGAGCGGATGTGAGCATTCCGGAACTAGTCGTGACTTTCAAGACGATTCACCTTGGACTCACGGCGTTGTGGGCTGTGGAAGGGCCTCCGTTCAGGGGAACGATGAAGGTCTTGAATCATGAGATGAAGTTATTTTCAGAAGGATTGGAGAACAAGAGATGACAAGAGCGCTCGCCATGCTTTTGGTGATTTCTGGACTTGTGTGGCCTCACGGGCCGTTTCATGGGTTCGCGCAGCAATCAGCAGATACGAGCGCGGAGGCTGGAGGGCAGCCGAATCCGCTAAGGCGCCGTTACCAGGAAGGTCAGAAACTGACCTATCATATGAAGGGCATCAATCAGGACTGGCATTACCAGATCGATGCAACCGGAGTTGTGAAGAAGGACTCAGCCGGCAGGTACTTTGAGGAGTATGGCTGGTCCAATTTCAGCTCCAGCCGTTCCGGGGACAGCCTGCCTGCGGCGAGCGCCACTTTTCGACAGGTGGTATCGCTCGATCCGGGTTATACGCCTTCGATGCCGGACTTGAGGCCGATGCTCATGATGGTGGGCCCGATCACCGACCTGTTGACTTTCTACGTCGACCTGCAGATGGCGATCCGGTTGGGTAGCCTCGTCCATGCTGGAGACCATTCTTACGTCAAGTTTGGACGACCTGCTTCCTGGGCTGATGGAGCCTACGTGCTGCTGGGCGAAGACTCGATTGATTTCGACTTGACGCTAAAGGACATTAACCAGGCAGAGCAGACAGCAACGCTGGTGGTGCGGCACGTACCGCCGGAGAAACCAGTGATCAAGATACCCGCACCCTGGATGAGCGCGCCAGTCGCGGGCACCGCGAATAACTGGGTACAGATAGAAAAGCGGTCTGAGGGCAAATATGTTGCGGGAATTGGCAAGGAGACATTCGAGGTCGAGATCAAGGTGAGCCTGGCAGACGGAAAGATCTTGTCGGTCAAGATGGACAATCCGGTTGAGGTCTCGGAACGTGAATGCACTGATCGCGAACTAAGCAGTTGCGGCACTGCGCGGCGATACCAGATCAGGCGGCAGATCGAAATGTACCTCGGGGAGAACTGAGAGACCTCGCTCAGGTTGCCGGCGTTAACTAGTTTGCCGTGGCAGCCAGCCAGGAGATTCTCGGTTTTGAGGTCGTTATCGCAGGGTCAGGTGCGATTGGCGGATAAGATCCCGCCCAGCGACTCAAATGCTTTCGCGATTGCGCCGCAGATGATCTGCTCAGTGTTGTCTTCGTTAACGGCGTTGCTTGTGCCGCAGTTCCGGCAGGGAATGGCGGGCATCTCGATGTCGATCTTGAATGGCGGCGTGTTTTTGTAGGCAAGGTCGAGAGTAAACCTTCGGCGCCGGGCCTTGAGCCCCATCAGATCGGCGTCGCACTTCCGGCAATGATGGTTCTTTTTTAGAATCCCTTTGCGCTTTGACAGGATGCTCTGGCGGCGAAATACTTCATCGAGGATGAAAGGGCCGAAGGCGTCGTCCTGGTACCTTGGCTGCTTTGAGTCGCCCGGGCTGAGGAACGATGCGCCAAGAAAGGTGACGCGGACTTCCTTATACTTTCCGACCAGCTTTGGTACTTTGACTAATGCTGTAGTGCTCTTCTCAGACATTCGAAACCTGCTCAGATTTTGCGCTTGTCCACGACGCGAACGGCTTTCCCCTCGCTCCGCTCTATCTCTCGAGGACCTACCATCTTGACGTTGCAATTAATACCCAGCGTGCTTTGCACTTCGAAGCTCAAGCGTTTTTCAAGCTGGACGAGATGGTCCGAGTTTCCATAAATGTGAGCAGGAGCTTCGACCAGCACGTCGAGCTCATCCATATAGGCTGACGTTCGATCGACGACGATCTGGTAATGGGGTTCGACGCCGCCAATCTCAAGGAGCACGGTCTCGATCTGGGACGGAAAGACGTTGACGCCTCGAACTATGATCATATCATCGGTTCGTCCAATGATGCGGTCCATTCGTGCTGTCGTGCGCCCGCAGGCGCAAGGCTCGCGGAACAAACGGGTGCGATCGCGAGTGCGATAACGCAGCAGCGGCAGCGCCTCTTTTGTAATGCAGGTCAAGACAAGCTCGCCCATCTCGCCATCGGGGACCGGTTCGCCAGTCTGCGGATCAACGATTTCAGCTATGAATTGGTCTTCAAAGATGTGAAGGCCCTGCTTCCGTGTACATTCGACCGCGACTCCGGGTCCGATCACTTCTGAAAGTCCGTAGACATTCAGCGCGAGAATGCCCAGCCGAGACTCAATTTCGGCCCTCATGCGCTCGGACCACGGCTCGGCGCCGAAGAGTCCAACGCGCAAAGGTAGTGATTTGAGGTCGATGCCGCCTTGTTCTGCGACCTCGGCGATGAGGAGGGAATATGATGGCGTGCAGCACAGGACTGTGGCGCCGAAGTCCTGCATGATCATCAACTGGCGCCTTGTATTTCCTCCGGAGACAGGAATGACAGCGGCACCAATTGCTTCAGCACCATAATGGAAGCCGAGTCCTCCGGTGAATAGCCCGTAGCCATAGGCGTTTTGAACGACGTCTTCCTTTGTGACTCCGGCTGCGGCGTAAACGCGGGCCATCAGGTCGGACCACAGCGAGAGGTCCCGGGCAGTATAAGCGACTACCGTGGGTTTGCCAGTCGTACCGCTAGAGGCATGAATGCGGATCACCTCATTCAAAGGAACGGCCAGCATTCCGAAAGGGTAGTTGTCGCGCAGATCGGCTTTTGTGGTGAATGGCAGCCGGGCCAGGCCGTCAATCGAACGAATTGAATCGGCGTTGAGCTTCGCCCCGGCCAGTTTTTCACGGTAGAACGGCACGGAGGCCGACAGTCGCTCGACGCCTTCACGCAGGCTAGCGAGTTGGAGGAGTTCCAGTTCTTCGCGCGAAAGCGCTTCAGCCTTGTCCCGGATGTAGGAGTCGAAGGTTGTCATCAATTGTTGGCGTTTGCTCGTGCGATGGTCTATGGAGGGCTGCCGCAAGGCGTTTCAATGCACCCGCGTGGCGTAGCCCGACCAGTAGCGTTCGCGCAACTCCTTCTTTAGTATCTTGCCCGTTCCGCCCTTTGGCAGAGCGTCAAAGAACTCCACAGATTTTGGGATCTTGAAACCGGGCAAGACGTTGCGGCAATAGTCGATGAGTTCCTCTTCGGTCGTCGATTGACCCTCTTTCAGCACAACCAGGGCTTTGGGAACCTCGCCCCACCGATCATCGGGCACGGCAATGACAGCACACTCGAGAACGAGAGGATGCGAGTATACGGCTTTCTCCACTTCGATCGACGAGATGTTTTCACCGCCGGAGATAATAATGTCTTTCTTGCGATCGACAATCAAGAAATAGCCCTCTTCGTCAACGACTGCCATATCGCCGGTGTGCAGCCAGCCTCCCCTCAACGTCAGGGCGGTCTCCTCGGGCAGCTTCCAATATCCCGCCATGACATTGTCGGCTCGGACTACGATCTCACCTGGAGTCAGACCGTCGTGGGGAAGGGGTTTGTCATCGGCGTCAAAAATTTCAACCTCAACGCCCGGCAGCGGGTAACCGGTCATCGCCTGGCGCTTCCATCGTTCTGAATCGGGTAGATCCTTCAAATGGTCTTTGAGAAAGCCCACAGTAAGGACGGGGGTGGTTTCGGTGAGTCCGTATCCTGCATAGCACCGGCAGCCGAGCGTCTGTTCAACCTCGCGTATAAGGTCGACCGGAGAAGCCGCGCCGCCGATCTGGACGAATTCAAGACTGGTAAGATCGTAGTCGCCTACAGCCGGATGATTGATCAGGGCGGTCGCCATTGTCGGGACCATCGAAAAATGTGTAACCCGCTCGCGCTGTACCAGGTCGAGTACCTGCTGAGGGTCGAATTTCTTGATCACAACATGCCGTCCGCCGGCGCATGTGATCGAATGAGGTGTCCCCCATCCGTTGACGTGAAACAGGGGGATGGTATGAAGCTGTATGTTGGAATCCTTGATCGCCAATCCGGCCAGTACCTGCAAGGCATGAAGGTAGAGATTCCGATGAGTCATCATCACGCCCTTGGGATTGGCTGTTGTACCAGAGGTGTAGAAAAGCTCGGCCAGGTCATCGTCACTAATCTGTGGCGGCGTGAAATCGGATGATTCCGCGGCCAGCAGGTCCTCGTAGCCTGAAATGCCCGGCTCGGACTCTAGAGGCACGTAGTGTTTGATTCTCGAGGACTCCTTCTTGATGGCCTCGACTATGGGCGAGAAGTCCCGGTCGTAGAAAAGGACAACGGATTCGGAGTCTTCGAGTATGAAGGCGATTTCCGAGGGAGTGATCCTGATGTTCAATGGCAACAGGACAGCACCCATTTGGACGACGCCGTAGTATGCCTCGAGCAGGCGGTGGCAGTTATAGCCAAGCCAGGCGACGCGGTCGCCCTTTTTCACGCCGAGTTTGCCTAGCGCGCTGGAAAGCTGATTGGTGCGGCGGCCGTATTCCCGGTAAGTAAGCCGTACGTCGCCGCATACGACTCCGGTCTTGTTACCGAATTCGGTTTCCGCCCGCTTCTTGAATCTAACGGGCGTTAATGGCAGGTTCATCTGTAAAGCCCCTCCTTGTATGCTTGCATCGCCTTGATCTCAGACAGCTAGTCCGAGCCCGTCATCCGCGGTCCGCTCAAAAATACCAAAAGGACAAGCTGGAAGCTTGTCCAACATGCTAACCAATGCGTCGAGACTGCCCGCCCCAGTAGCGCTCTCGAAGGTCTTTTTTCAAGATCTTGCCAGAACCGCCTTTAGGTAATTCGCGGTCGAAGAATTCTATTGATCTGGGCAGCTTGTAGTTAGCCAGGCGGGCGCGGCAGAAGTCAACGAGCTCGGCGACCGTAGCCTCCTCGCCGTCAACCAGCGCGACACATGCGTGGACAGCCTCTCCCCAATCAGGATCGGGTATTCCGATTACGGCGGCTTCCTTAACGGCCGGGTGTTCGTAGAGGGCAGCTTCGACCTCGGTGGAGAAGACATTCTCACCGCCGGTTACAATCATGTCTTTCTTGCGATCGACGAGATAGATGTAACCTTCATTGTCGACGGTAGCGAGATCACCAGTATAGAGCCATCCATCGCGAATGGCGGCGGCAGTGTCTTCGGGACGTTGCCAATATCCGACCATTATGTTTGGTCCCCGCGCGATCACTTCACCGATCTCGCCGGGCCGTATATCGGCTCCAGAGTCGTCAACTATCCTGATGTCCACACCGGGCACAGGTTTGCCACAGGAGGCAAGGCGGGCACTGCCGCTAGGGGTCAGGCTGTGTTCTTCGGGTTTGAGCACCGTCAACAGGGGCGAAGCCTCGGTCAGGCCGTAGCCTTGAAAGAACCGGCATTTGAGCGTTCTGATCGCGCGGCGCAGAAGCTCTGGCGCAATGGGCGACGCACCATAGGTGATCTGGCGAACTGAAGACAGATCGTATTGACCCAGATCAGGCTCCTGGAGCACGAAATTAAGCATCGTTGGGACCAGCAACAGCAAGGTTACACGTTCGCCTGAGACGGCCTGGAGTACTGCTTTGGGCTCAAACCTGGGAATGAATACCTGTTTGATCCCGTGTGTAGTGTTTGAAAAGACAGTTGCGGCATCGGCTAAATGGAATGTAGGCGCCGCGTGAAGGTATATGTCGTCGGGATTGGGTTGATAGACGCCGGCCGAGTTATCGACATTGGAGACAATATTCCGGTGCGAGAGCATTACGCCTTTCGGCTCGCCGGTCGTACCGGACGTGTAGAAGAGCCCTACGAGGTCGCTTTCAGCAGGGTCCGGCCCTTCGAACCTGGCGCTGCCATCGGCCAAGAGTTGTTCGTAAGAAGCATATCCCTCGGGGGCTCCGTGACCGAGGTACATGAATTGGTGAACTCCAGGCATTTCGGATCGTAGCTGATCGATCACCGGCCGAAACGCTTGATCGACGAGTATTGCGCTGGCGCCCGAATGCTGAATCACATACTTGAGTTCCGACGGCGGAACGCGGAAATTCAACGGGACGACGACAGCGCCTAGCTGAGGCACACCGTAATACAGTTCGAGATAGCGGTGGCAGTTAAGGGCAAGAATGGCAACACGGTCGCCTTTGGCGAGGCCGATTCCGGCCAGGCCAGTGGATACTCGATTAATCCGCCCCGCCACTTCGTCAAAGGTGTAGCGAGTACTTCCGCAAACGACAGCCTCCTTGTTCGGGAAAGCAGCCACCGTTTGCCGCAATCCGGTCAGAATCGTGCGGGCCATTAGGTCTCCCGAGTTCGCCAATCGCTGAGAAGGAAGTAATCCTGCCGCGATCCTGGTGCCAGCAAATTTGCAAAGATGTAACCGCAGAATCGCACACGATTGGCGGGATTGTAAAGCCTTAAGAATATCGTCACCGAGGTTGCTGTGTTGCTCGTGCCCTGGCGCTGCAGCAGCGTGATGTTATATAGAGAGACGTGAGATGACTGTTGAGATCAGGATCAAAATGCTTGACAAAGAGCTGCAGGTCCCGCGTTATGCGCATCCTGGGGATGCCGGCCTGGACTTGCCTAGCCGGGCGGATATGGTTCTTGAACCCGGTCAGCGCGCCATGGTTCCGACGGGACTCGCGGTTGCCATTCCTCAAGGCTACGCCGGTTTTGTTTTGCCCAGGAGCGGGCTGGCTGCACGTAATGGGATTGCACTCATCAACTCACCGGGGTTGATCGACTCGGGTTACCGTGGAGAGGTAACAGTGGTTATGATTAATACCGACAGAGCAGAGCCCTTTCGGATACGGAGAGGAGACCGGATTGCTCAGCTTGTGATCCAGCGAGTTGAGGAGGTCAAGCTCGTTGAGGTACAGGACCTGGACGAAACTTCCAGGGGCGACGGAGGGTTTGGGAGTACCGGCGTCGCGTAGCAGGCACTGTCACCTAACTGGCGGGCTTTGCGGCTCTAACTTTGTAGCATCGATATGAAATCGGCGATAAGTCGATTAAAGTGGTCGGGTTGCTCTATGTTCGAAAGGTGACCGGCTCCAGGGATTATTGCGAGGCGCGAGTTTGGCATTCGCTCCTGCCAACTCCTGGCCTCTTCGGGAGGAGACAACCGATCGTCGGCCCCGACGATCACGAGGGCCGGGCAGTCAGCACCCGCCAGCATTTCAGTTGAATCGGGCCTGTCAGCCATCCCTCGTTGCGCTGCGGCCAGTCCCTCGCCCTGATTCTCAAGCGCAATAGCGCGGACCCTGGTGACCACATCGCGGCGCGTGTTGATGGTTGGTTGTGACAGGAGCACCTGTACCATTTCTTCAACAATGCTCTCGACCCCGTCACGCTCGGCTTTTCCGGCAGAGGCGAACCGTCGCTCGCGGCCCTCTGCGCTGTCGGCGGCAGCGCGGGTGTCGGCCAGCACCAGCCCACTAACCGCTTGGGAAAAATTGCGGTAGAACGACATCGCCACGTAGCCGCCCATCGAGAGCCCGACCAGGATCGCTCGCTCGATACCGAGCCGCGCCATTAAGCCGCGAACATCGGAGGCCATTAACGCCATCCAATAGGGTCCAAGCGGGATGTCGGAAGCACCAAAGCCCCTCAAGTCCATGGTGATGATCCGGCAGATTGGCGCGAGGGCGAGAACCTGATCATCCCACATTGCCTGATTCATCGGGAAAGCATGAATCAGTATGACCGGAATACCGCGGCCCTCGTCCCTATAATTGACGCTGATTCCGTTGATTGAGGTTTTCATGACCAGCAAGAACGCTTGCTCTTAGTTCGTCCTGGAGCTGTGGAGATTGAGCGGAGCGGACGTAGTTCGCTTTGCTCGTCCATTCATACAAGTTATGAAATGTTTACGTCCCAAGAAAATACCAGGGCCGGACTCTCGGGCGGCCCGGCCGCGGTACGAGCGCACCGTGCCATGGCGCTCCGACGAGAGTCAATTCCATCATTTCAGGGCGGCGTAAGCGGTGTTCGACCCATCATTCATTACTCATCAAAAAAGAATTCTTGGGATGCCAGACCGGGGCGGCCACGGAGAGCCGCCCGTACAAGGGTTTTGATTATTGTGGGCACCGCCACTACTCATCACTGCTTTTCCCCGGACGCGCCCTCTTTGATGAGAGAGCGGCTGATCACGATGCGCTGGACCTGATTGGTTCCCTCGTAAATCTGAGTGATCTTTGCATCGCGCATGTATTTCTCGATGGGGTAGTCGCGGCAATAGCCGTAGCCGCCGAACAACTGAACAGCGTCAGTGGTGACTTTCATGGCTGTATCAGTCGCGAATACCTTGGACATAGCGGCAATCTTGGAGACGTTGGGCGCGCCGGCGTCGATCGCCCTGGCAGCGGCGTAGACCAGGTGGCGAGCGGCTTCGACCTGTGTAGCCATGTCGGCGAGCATAAACTGAATCGCCTGGAATGAGGCGATCGACTGGCCGAACTGATGTCGCTTCTTGGTATAGTCCAAAGCGAGGTCCAGAGCGCCTTGGGCGAGTCCAAGGGCCTGGGCAGCGACAGCAGGGCGAGCCTGATCGAGCGTCATCATAGCGTGTTTGAATCCCCGCCCTTCAGCACCGCCGAGCAATTGCCCGGCGGGTATCCGGCATTTCTTGAAATGAGTCTCGTGAACGGGCACGCAGCGAATTCCCATGAGGTCTTCGCGTTTACCGATCTCGAATCCGGGTGTACCGCGCTCAACGATAAAGCCGGATACTCCACGAGTGCCTCGTTCTGGATTGACGGTTGCGAATACTGTGAAGAGATTGGCGGCGCCCGCGTTGGTAGTCCATTTCTTGTCGCCATCAATGATGTAGTCATCACCGTCTCGCGACGCGAGGGCCTTGAGACTGCCGGCATCGGAGCCTGCTTCTTTTTCGGACAGCGCATAAGCGATCAGGCGTTTACCGGTAGCGATATCGGGCAGGTATTTTTTCTTCTGCTCTTCGGTGCCGCCGAGGATAATCGGGAACGAACCGAGCGAGTTGACCGCATAGGTGACGCCAATTCCTCCGCAAGCGCGGGAGAGCTCCTCAACTACAATGCAGAGGTTGAGGACCCCAGCGCCGTTTCCGCCGTAGTCTTTTGGGATCCAAACGCCCATCAGACCGGCCTCCTGGAGTGCCTTGATCACGCTCCATGGGTATTCGCCAGTTCTATCATGTTCGGCGGCGACCGGCCGCACATATTTCTCGGCGATCTCGCGGGTGATGTCGCGATAGTGAATATTGTCCCTGGTCAATAGTTCGTCCACGCAGTGTCCTCCTTGATCTTTGAGTCGAGGTGCGAAGAATGAAATCCTAGCGGTCCAGCGCGCAGCCATCAAGGTGCCGGAGAAAGCCCTTGATTCCGCCAGCCAGGGCATCTTCCCCGCGACAAGGATCCTGAACGGGAGGTGTCATTCCGCGGAGACCCGGAAGCGGAAATCCATAGACAGACATTATCGAGTCTTTAACAGTATGGGAAGCCCGGCGGGCGTGGAGCCGGGATCAGCGGCCGGCGACGTCCTGTAGGGCGCGCGCAGTAGCTTCGTTAGCCGGGAAGAAGGACTCGAGCGCCAGCTCGGAAAGGGTAACATCGACGGGTGTCCCAAAAGTCGTTGTTGTGCTGAAGAACGCGAGGGTTCCAAATTCGGTTATGAGCTCGAGAGGCACGATGATTCCGCCGTAGTCCCGATTGCAGGTCGGGCCAATGGCCGCGCCTGGTGGCAGTGGGTAGCCCCGCAATTCGTTCAAGAGGTCGACCAGGGAGGGGTCGGCGCTGACTGCGACCTGCCGACGGAGTCGTTCGAAAAGATGAGAGCGCCACTCCGTCAGATTCGCAATCCTCGGGGCGAGTCCTGAGGGATGCAGGCTCATGCGAAGGACATTAACCGGCTGCTGCAAGAGACCGGGATCCATCCCACTCAGCAATGGGGCAACTGCCCGATTGGAGGCAACGAGTGTCCAGTGGCGGTCAATGGCCAAAGCCGGGTAGGGTTCGTGGCCTTTCAAAACCAGGTCCACCGCCTTGCGGGCCGTTTCAAGGGCCGGGTCTGCGAGCGGTCGTTCGGGGAAGACCGGCGCATATCCTGCCGCGTGCAGCAACACGTTGCGCTCGCGCAAAGGAATATCGAGCTGCGCAGCCAGGAGCATGACCATATCCCGGCTTGGCGTTGAGCGTCCGGTTTCGACAAAGCTCAGATGCCTGGTTGAAATGCCCGCATCGCAAGCGAGCGCAAGTTGGCTCATACGGCGGCGCTGCCGCCACTCGCGCAAGAGATCGCCTACCGGGAGGGCTGCCTCCATAGGATGGACCATAGCACAGGTCAGACTGGCTTCCAATTACCTTGGAGGTAATCGACGCGGTGCACAAGGCATGAAAACATGCCTGAGGCGGATTGATGACCATCTAATCCGGCGGGACGAGCAAGGGGCATCGGAGGCTGCACCGGGCTGTATGATTCGCTCGTTTAGGGCGTGGCCGAATCAAGGATGCTGCTGAAATTAGTGCTGCCGGCCTCCGCGGCAACAGGTTAGCTGTGCCGAGACTTTACGAAGGGGCGACGAGAATATGTATAGACGAAACCTACTGAAGTCGATCATTACGGGAGTTGCCGGCGCGGGTCTGGCGCCGGCCCGAGGACTCTTTGTTGGGGCCGAGGACAACAGACCGAGCAGGTCCAGGGGCAAGCACTCTCAGACCGCCTTTATTGAGATGGCGGATGGCACCAATCTGTTCTACAGGGACTGGGGAAAGGGCAAGCCAGTGGTTTTCGTCACGGGTTGGGCAGTCAGCTCGGAAATGTGGGAATACCAGATGGCTTATCTTAGCGGTCAGGGCCTGCGCTGCGTAGCATATGACCGGCGTGGCCATGGCCGCTCGGGCCAGCCCGGATACGGGTACGACTACGACACGCTGGCGGACGATCTAGCGAAAGTGATTGTTGAGCTTGATCTGCGAGAGGTCACGCTGGTGGGTCACTCGATGGGAGGCGGCGAGATCGTCCGGTACCTTTCTCGTCATGGCGCAGGCTACGTTTCCCGGATCGTACTCGTGGCCTCGATCACGCCATTTCTGCTCAAGACCGCAGACAACCCTGAGGGAGTCGACGCGAGTTATTTCGAAGGTCTACGGAAGGCGTTGGCAAAGGACCGGCCGAGATGGTTGGCTGAGGCTGCTCCAGCGTTCTTTGGCGCCGGGCTGCCGAGCTGTTCTGTTTCGCCCGAGATGATGCAATGGGGTGTTATGATGTGCCTTCAGAGCTCGCTGAAAGCAACGATCGATGCCTGCCGGTCATTCGCCGAAACGGATTTTCGGGCCGAGATGCGCAAGATCACAGTACCCGCGTTGATCATTCACGGGGATAAGGACAATGGAGCTGCACTTGACCTGACCGGTCGGAAAAGCGCAAACCTGATACCCCGGAGCCAGCTGAAAGTGTATGAGGGCGCGCCGCATGGACTATTCATCACACATATGGATCGGCTGAATGCGGACCTTCTAGCTTTCATACAGGGCCACGCTGCGAAATCCATGAATGGATAGCTAAGGCTCTGCGGAAAGATCCGAAAGAAGAGCGCAAAGGAATTATAGGATGAAATTGGCTGACAGTCTCTGGCGGCGGAGCGTCATTCGCTGCCGGCCATTACGACAAGGCCCGAAGTGACAATTGCAGAAAGCTGGGCCTCTGCTTCCTGGCCCAATTGAGCAGGAGTCATACGGGCGAGCTTTTCGAGAGTGGAGCCAGAAAGAGCTCGCTTTGTGACTTCATATCCGAGCAAATAACCGCCGCGCTTGGGGATGCCTTCGTAAGTCCCGCTGAACCACTTTTCGTACTGATAAGGCAAGTAGCCTTCTCTCATCATGTTGAGGAAGGCCTGGGCATTGTCAACGATGGTTCCTTGCTGGGCGTCCAGTTCTTCAGAGGTGAAGTGAATATACATCGTTTCGGGAAACCCGGGGTAGATCTGCTCTGATGCTGCTACGGCCATTCCTTCGACCATCAGGGGTACATAGGCCGCAATCAGATGAGCGAAGACATCATGGTGGAACACGAGGCCGGTGCCGGCGATATGGAAAGCGCTGCCTAGCAGAAGGTTATAATGATAAAGATGAAAAAGCTCGTGAACCATCACGATCTTTGATTGATCCCCGCCATATCCAGAGAGAACGTCGGCGCCAAGGCAGAGCGTGTCTGGCAGTCCAAGGTCATTGTTGACGGCGCGGACGGTGCCATCGAAAGTGAACAGGCTGATACCGATATAAATGTCTCGTTGTTGCTTATAATCCGGAAAGCGGTATTTGAAGTTCAACAATGCCTGATAAACGTTTTCGGTGGCCGTTTGGTTGTACTGCCTTATTTCATTGATGCGTTCGGGAAGCAATTCCAAGAAGCGGTCGACCATCGCCAGGCGCAGGTCTTGATCGGCGTTTCTGAAGACAGCGCGGTTGAAGAAATGGCTGTACTTGCGTTCTATAGTTCTATTCCAAAGGAGACGCTGCCTGGCAAGACTCTCCCCGGCGGCCTGATCGTAGAAGGCGAGGACATCGTCAAGCATGTTGACGATCCTATGATTGTCGAGGAGGATTTCATTGGCCGCGGCGGTTCTCTGCTCTGCTTTCCCATTCCCCGCTGCGAGGCTCGCCGGGGCCAGCCAGAGCAGGGCCAGACCCGCGACCAAAACGGTGACCTTCCAACGCAGTCCAAACATCCAAAGCCCTCGCACGTCGGGAGTGAGTGAGCACGGACCGGAAAACTCGGCGGCCACCAGTTTAAACTAAGAGCAGGAAAAGGTAAACGAAATTCTAAGGTCCATGCCAGATGACTGGCCCGCCCAGGACCAGTCGGTAATCGCGTTAACTCTGTCGATAGAGGGTTTAGGACTACTTTGGGTAGAAATTCATTTTGAGCTCGACGATCTTGTTGGTCTTGCCGCGAGCGATGTCTATTTCGAGTTTTGGGCCGGGGTCGCCCTCGCCCATAAGGAAATAGCCCGGGGGATGTTGCTTGCGATCATCGATTTTGGTCCAATCTCCGGGCAGGCAGGGTTGTATGGCGGCGATAACCTCCTGCTGCCATTGCTTGATGGCGGCTTCCTGATCACCGGACTCGATGGTCCTGACGCCAGTGCAGGCTACGTAAGAGTCCCGGCCGGTATAGCGGTCGACGTACACAGTGCAATCGTTTGCGCCTGGCAGGACGGTGCTGGCATCATAGGCGATCCACTTGTCACCGCTCTTGTCATAATTGCGTGAGCCTTTGAGGAATTCGTAGCGATTGCGACCCGCGTCTATAAGAGTGTCTATAGCTGAGCACAGGGCTCTCGCGGCCCTGATCCTGGCTTCATCGGCCTTTTTCTTTTCTTGAGCCTCTTTCTTGGCATTCTTGTTCTGTTGAGTGTCGGACAAGCGGCTGGTACTCAGAGAACCGGCGGGCGACGCCAGCGGTGAGTTGAGACAGGTACTGGCGAGCAGCGCCAGGCAGCTAACTGTGATTGCGTATTGCTTTTTCATGATTCGGTTGCCAATAGGAACTATGATGCGGGGCTTCGATTTTCATTATACATTAGTTGCAGACGACAGCGAAAAGGAGTAGAGGGTCAAACTCAGCGGGCGATTCCGCTGTCTTGTCGATGGCGGCTAAACAGAATCTTCGGTTATATGCTAGATTATTAGTTTCACGCCGCTCACGGGCGGGCGACATCAGGTGAATCCTCAGTACTGTCCGATAAGATCGTCCGGGGCCAGGGATGTGGATAAGGAGAGCCGAGGCGGAGGAATGCGGGCGCAGATTATCACATTTGGCTGTCAGATGAACGAGTACGATACCCACTCGATACAATCCGAGTTGGCGGGAATCGGGTACTCATTTGTCGAGGACTATCACGAGGCCGATCTTGTGGTTGTCAATACCTGCGCGGTCAGGGGCAAGCCGGTCGAGAAAGCGCAGACGTTGCTTGGCGAGTTGAGGAAGGAAAAGCAGCGGCGGAGCGGACTGACGGTCGGACTGATAGGATGTCTGGCCCAATTGCCGGAGGGCCAACGGCTCGGCAAGAAATTCGGAGTGGATATAATGCTGGGACCTGGAGCGATTACCAATGTAGTTCCGGCAATCGAGCAGGGCCGGTTTCAGTCGTTCGAGTTCGAGAGCGAGTTGAAGTTTTACACGCCGCCGCCGCCCGCAGGCGCAGTCACTGCGCA
>Ga0126381_100002920_pt1 | contig 18580 bp, 17 predicted proteins | sample PanSoiMetPlot_28_FD_96465 | JGI IMG/M metagenome (GOLD analysis project Ga0126381, IMG submission 96465) | Tropical forest soil microbial communities from Panama - MetaG Plot_28 | ecosystem: Environmental > Terrestrial > Soil > Tropical forest > Bulk soil | place: Panama | collected 2016-02-17
ACGGTGGCAGCTTAATCCAGGACTGATCGATGTTTGTCTCGACGCCTACGGCTGGACCGGACCTTGGGCGAGGCGCCGCGGGTTCGACAGCCTTGTGCAGATGAGCACGGGCATCGCCGATGCAGGAATGCGCATCGAAGGGCTCGAAAAGCCATGCCCCTTGCGGGTCCAGGCCCTTGATCAGGCGACCGGCGGCTCGCGCGCTTTCAGTCCGGAAAATCACAGACAGGGCGCTTTCCGCCCAACTGTCGCTGGCGCGCACTGCGCACCTTCTGGCATCTACGATATCCTCGTTGAAGCCACCCATCCAGGCACCCGAGACAAGCGACGATCTGGCGTCAGAGATCGAGCTGACCGATTGGGGCGCGGCACGACGCATCAAGTTCCCGGTGAGCATATCCGGCGTTGTGCCCGGTTCCCCCTTACCAGCCTCCAAACTACGCTCGACTTCGGCATCGTGGTAAGTTGCCGCGCGGTGCAGAACCGAGCTGATCTTTATTATCTTTGAACGGCAGCCTTGAATTCACGCTCGCCGCTTCACGGCACTTGAGGCAGGGGCAACTCGGCGCCGTGAGCCGTTCGCCAGATGTTGGCAAATGGCACATAAGAGATGATTTATTGAAGTAGCGGTTGGTCGGCTTTCTGGGGCAAGGCTGACCCCCTCACCGCAGCGCGCGACCGCCGCCCTTGACCCTAACCGGACTCTCCCGCATCGCCATTTCCATCGAAATAGTACCCACCCCTGCATGTCCTTTGATGGAACTCGATCCCGGTCGCTGCTAAACCTGACCTCCCCCGTAACGGCCTCCGATGGAAGGTGATTCCCCGGCGGGCAGAGCACGCCAGCATGAACATCGGCGAGGCGTCAGCGCGCATCGGGAGTGTCAGCAAAGACCATTCGCTATTTCGCAGCGGCAGGGCTGATCGCGACCGCGAATCGAGCGCCGGCGGCTATCGCGTCTACACGCAAGCGGACGCACATGTCCCGCGGTTCATCAAACGCGCACGCCATCTCCGCTTCTCGACCGCCGCCTCCTTGATCTATGTCAAGACCAAAGCTGAGCCAGCCGCGCACTCGTGAATACGAGCACGGAGGAAACATCCGCAGCGTCAGCGGCCACTGCAGCCAAAAACCGAGCGTTATGACAATGAAACCTGCACATCGCGTGTGCCAAGACCTAGTCATAGGCGCCAGCCGTCGCCGGCTATTTTTGGCTCTGCGCGTAGCAAATCACGTTCCACCACTGCACTCGCTCGGAGCATGACCGCCCGGCGAGTGGAAGGTGCTCGATCCGGTGAATCAAACGTACTGATCGGAAGGCGCTACCGATAGCCGCGAAAAAGTTAATTCCGTCTGAACATAAGGAGCGAACAGCTGAAAAGAACGCTGCCGATAGCGAGAAGCGCGAACGTCTGCGGCCAGAGCTCCGCAAAGCCAGCGCCCTTGAGGAAAATGCCCAGGATAATGTCCGTGTAATACCGAACCGGGCTCAGCAGCGACGATTTCTGGAGAAAATCCGGCATTGACTTGATCGGTACGAAAGTGCCCGACAGGAACATGACCGGGAACAACCCGAAGAAGGCCAGCAAGAGCGCCTGCTGCAATGTCCTTGCCACGGCTGCAATGAGAACGCCGATGCCGATCGCACTGAGCAGGAATAGCGCCGTCAATGCGACAAACAGCAGAAGGCTCCCGCGCAAGGGCACGCCGAACCACCACGCGATCAATAAGCTTGGGAAGACGGCTAACAGCCCAGTCAACAATGTCGGTAATGTCTTCGCGAGAAACAGTTCGCCGGTCGTGATCGGCGTCACCATCAATTGTTCGATCGTACCGAGCTCGCGCTCGTGAACGATCGACGCCGCCGGCTGGATGACCCCGACCATCAGCGCCGCTGCTGCGATCATCGACAGCACCATGAACCGGGTAAAAGTCAGATCGGGGTTGTACCAGACGCGCAAAACGGGCTGTACGACGGCAGCGGGGGTGCCGGCGATGTTCGCCAGTGACCGCCGCTCGAACCGGTCCACGACTCCGAGAGCATAGCCGCGCGCAATGGCAGCCGTGTTCGAATTGGTCCCGTCGAGCAGGATCTGGATTGACGACGGCGCGCCCTGCGCTAGCTCCCGCGCGAATCCAGTCGGAATGATCAGCGCCAGCGAAGCCCGTCCCGACTGCAGCATATCGCCGGCCTCGGCTTCGCTGGCGGAGTGGGCAGCAAGCTTGAATTCCTCACCGGCGAAGAAGCTGCGCTCAAGGTTACGACTCTCGGGTGTGCGATCGAAGTCGAGGACGGTCAGCAGCAAGTGCTTGATATCGTTGGACAGCGCGACCGTGCAGTTCACGACCTCGCCCGTATATAGAAACAGGATCAGGACTAGCACGACCCGGTTCCGCGAAAACTGGATGAATTCCTTCAGTATCAGGCTCGTCAGACGCGGGCCCATATCACGCCACCTTCTTTCGGAGCCGCGCGGCGGCGATTACGAAGACGATTGCCGTGTAGGCAACCAACATCATGATGTTTGGCCACAGCTCTCCGGGGCCGGAGCCCTTTAGGACGATGCCGCGCGACACCTCGACGAAATAGCGTGCCGGGAATGCGAAGGTGTAGAGCTGCAGCAGGTAGGGCATCGTAAAGATCGGGAACACGAAGCCCGAGAACAGCATTGACGGCATCAGGGTCAGAATCATCGCGAGCAACAGCGCCGTCACCTGGCGTCGCGCCATCGTCGAGATGAGAAGCCCCAGCCCCACCGTGCACAACACATAAATCGACCCCGCGAGTAGCAGGAACGCGGCATTGCCGCGAAACGGAATATCGAACCAGAAAAACCCGGCCGCCATCACCATGAGGATTTGAATGAACGCGACGGCGCCATAAGGGATCAGCTTGCCGGCGATGAACTCGCTTGCCATGAGCGGCGAAGCCAAAACCTGCTGTATGGCGCCTGTTTCCTTCTCCCGGACAATGGCAAGCGCGGTCAGCAAGGGCGGAAAAGCCATCAGGATGACGGCGAACAGTCCCGGCACAACGTAATTGGCGCTGCGCATCTCAGCGTTGTACCAGACACGCATTTCCACTCGGACGTGTCCTGCGGGCACACGGCCGTAGCTGCGCACGATTGTGTCCGCATAGCCTGCCACCACCTGCGCCGTATCTGAGTAAGTGCCGTCGAGCAGCAGCTGCACCGATGGAGCTTCGCCGCGCGCTATGGTCGCCTGGAAGCGCTCGGGGATCACAAGGGCCAAGTCGACGCTGCCGCGCTGGAGAGCAGCATCGATGTCGTGGGTCGAGTCGAAGACTTGGGCAAGGCGGAAATAGCCACTCCGCACAAAGCTGTCAGTAAGGCTGCGGCTGGCAGGCGTCGCATCGCGGTCGAGCACGCCCAGGGCGACGTTGTTGATGTCCAGCGTGACCGCGTAGCCGAAGAGAAAAAGCATCACGAGTGGCATCAGCAGCGAGATGCCCACTGTGACGGGATCTCGCCACAGTTCACGCGCCTCCTTGGCTATTACGGCACCGATGCGGAGAGGGTTCATGATCAGGCGGCGGCGAGAGGGGGCCGCTCGCGCGCGATATACCCCATGAAGACGTCCTCGATCGTTTCGAGCCGTTGATCCGAGAGCTCGGCGCGCAGCGCATCGAGGGTCCCTACCACGATCAGGCGCCCCTCGAACATCAGCCCCAGACGGTGGCAATAGGCGGCTTCGTCGAGATGATGCGTCGTCACGAACACTGCGACGCCCGAGCCCGCAAGCATGTGGATCAGCCGCCAGAAGCGACGGCGCGAAACTGGATCGACGCCGGAAGTGGGCTCGTCGAGGAAGAGAACGGTTGGGCGGTGCATGATGCTGCAAGCGAGCGCTAGGCGCTGGCGCACCGCTCCCGAGACTTCCGACAGCATGCGGTCGTCGAGACCCGCCAAGCCGGCCGTCGCGCTTGCCCAGGCGATCGCATTCGATTTCTCGGCGCCGGCGAGGCCATAGGCCCCGGCGAAGAACGCCAGATTTTCGCGAACCGTGAGATCCCGATAGAGTGAGAACCGCTGCGACATGTAGCCGATGCGATGACGCAGGCGACGCTTGTGTCGCAGGACATCGATCCCGGCGACGTTGATCCTGCCTTCCTGTGGGCTGAGGAGGCCGCATAGCGCGCGGATGAACGTGGTCTTCCCGGCACCGTTCGGCCCCACAAATCCAAAGACTTCGCCCCGTGGGACGGTGAGGGAGACGCGGTCGAGCGCGACGAACCGGCTGAACCGGCAGGTGACCCCGATCGCCTCAATCGCCGGGCCGCGATCCTCGATCTCGACGCGGAGGGCCGGCGGCGTTTGATCGGACGCGCCTTCCGGTGAGGGCGAGAGAGCCACGAAGGCGTCTTCGAGCGACGGCGCCACGGCGCGGACCTCGCCGAATTCACTCAGGGTGGAGATCGGTCCCAGGCCTCGCGAAGCCGAGCGATCGAGCTGTACGCGCAGGCGGCCCGGCAGCCGTTGAACGGCCAGGACGTCCGGCCGTTGGCCGAGCATCTCTTCCGAGCGCGCCGGCAATTTCGTGGCGATCTCATAGACGAGATTGCCGCTCTGCGCCTCGAGCTCGGGGGGCGTTCCCTGCGCCAGAAGCCGCCCGCGGTCGAGAAAGGCCAGGCGATCGCAGGATGCAGCCTCGTCCATGTAGGATGTCGCGACCACGATGCTCGCCCCGCCGCGCCGGAACTCGCGAAGGATTTCCCAAAGCTCGCGACGCGACAGCGGGTCCACGCCGAGGCTTGGCTCGTCGAGCAGCAGAAGCGGTGGCTCGTGGATCAAATTGGCGCACAACGCCAGCTTTTTGCGCATGCCGCCGGAGAGCTGATCGGCGCGACGGGATCCGAAGCTCACGAGACCGGCCATCGCGAGAAGGCGGCGGCGCCTTTTCTGCCACACTTCGCTAGTCACGCCTCGGATCTGGGCGGCGAAGCGGAGATTCTCGTCGACGGTGAGCCGATCATAGAGCGTGAAACCCTGGGACATGTAGCCGATCCGACTGACGACCCGGGAAGCCTCCTTGACGGTGTCGAAGCCGAGCGATCGGCAGCTGCCGCTGGTCGGATCGAGGATCGCGGCAAACAGCTGCAACAGTGTCGTTTTGCCGGCACCGTCAGGGCCAAGGATGCCGAATATCTCGCCCTGGCGGATCTGCAGGTCTATGCCAGAGAGAACCTGGCGCCTGCCGTAGCGGCGTCCGAGCTCGCGCGCCTCGACGATAAACGAGTTTTCGCCTTGATCGGCGATACTCACAGAGGGATGACCAATTTGTCCGGCCAGCCGACCCCGTCCTTCCAACGGATCCACGCATCGACGGGCATTCCGGGCTTGAGCTCGCCCGTGGGATTGGCAACGTCGAGCGTGACGCCAAAGACCATGCGGGTGCGCTCTTCCGGCATATGAATGTCGCGGGGCGTGAACTGCGCCTGCTGATCGACGCGCGAAACCCGCGCACCATAGAACCGGTCCGGGAATGCGCTGGTCTTCACGCGCGCCTGATCTCCGAGCCTGATCCTGCCGATGTCGGCCTCGGGAATGAAGACCTTGAGTTCCAAGTTTTGGAGGTCGACAAGCACCGCCACCGGTTTGCCGGGAGCAGCGAACTCGCCTGCTTCGATTGCCTTGACAAGAATGACGCCCGCTATGGGAGCTTTGATTTCCGCTTTTCCGACCTGTGACTGGGCAAGATCGACACGTTGACGGGCAACGTCGAGGAGCGCATCCGTTGTCGCGATCTGTCCTTCCAAGGCCGCGGCTTGCCGCTGCGCCTCCTGGAAAGTGTTCTCTGCTTGGTCCAGACGTTGGACAGAGGCAGTGCCGCTCTCCTTCAAGCTGCGATAGCGTTCGAGATCGGCTTGCGCGGTGGCGAGATGGTGGCGCAATGGAAGGAGCTCCGCCTCCTGCCGAACTCGCAGCTGTTCCAGATCCGCCTTCGCCGCTTGGCTCTGGTTCAACTGGATGCGCGCGTCGCTATCGTCGATGCGCACCAGCAGGTCGCCCGCGGCCACGGTCTTACCTTCAACGAGCCGGCTATCAATGACCCGGCCCGTGACCTCGCTACTGACCCTTATCTCCGTCCCTTCGATGTGGCCATTGCCATAGAGCAACCCGTTCGGCAACGGCTGTGGGGTCAGATAGACATAAAGGCCGTAGGACCCCGCTGCCAGCAGGACGAGAACCAGAGGGGTCGCAAGCCAAGTTCGTTTCATCGCCCGTCCGAATTATTCTGCGCGCCGATACGCACCCTCATTGCCAACGAGTGGGACGGTGATGATCTTCTGGAATGCCCGACTTTGAGTGATCTAGAAGGAGGCCTATCGAGCACGGCGGCACAGCTGCGTCAGCCCCGACCGGCGCGAGGTTTCAGCCGCCGATTACGAAAGCCGCGCTCTTCGGCAATTTCGGGAGAAGCCTTCGGCTTTATTTTCCGTTTCTTGCCTCGACTGAACAGGAAGGCATCGAAGATGTCGCTTAGCGACAAAGCCCATGACAACCAGAGCCAGCATCGCGCCCGGTGCGGACCAGTCTGCAATTGACCCCATTCTTTCACCTCGCGAGTCACCGAACGCAATAGCGCGGCTGCAATTGCTCACGCGGGCTCTTTGGCGCGCGCGCTGAGGCGCGGCAGAAAAGCGGGAACCCGCTGCATATAAGCACGATATTGGTCACCGAATTCGCGCAGCGCTTCGCGCTCTTCGATGCGCGCCAACCGCACATACATGACCACGAGCACTGGGAACATCAGCAGCGTCAGCAGCGTCGGCCACTGCAAAAGGAAGCCGAGCATGATGACAATGAAGCCGATGTATTGCGGATGCCGGACATATTCATAGACGCCTGTCGTCGCCAGCGTATGCCGGCTCTGCGCATCGTAGAGCACCTTCCACGCGGCCGATAGCAGGATGAAACCGCCGAAGATCGCGCCAATGCTCAACATGTGCAGGACGCTCCAATGCGGATCGCCGCGCAGTCCAAACAGCGTTGACCACAGATGTCCCGCATCATGCGAGAAAGGATCGAGGCCCGGATTTCTTTGTGTCAGCCACCCCGAAAGCAAGTAGATCGTCAACGGAAACCCGTACATCTCGCTGAACAGCGCAACAATAAAGGCGGAGAACGCGCCAAACGACCGCCAATCCCGTTTGGTTTTTGGTTTCGTGAAGCTGAAGGCGAAGATAACGAAAACAGCAGTGTTGATGATCACCAACGACCAGAGGCCGTAGGCGGGTATGCTTTCGTGTGTCATCGGGGGGCTCCCTGGTCGTGATCGCGTTGATCTCCCGGATGCGCATGATCATCGGAACCGTGGTGCCCGTGGTGCATAAAAAGGTGCATCAGCGGACACGCCAGAATTAGGAGATACGGCAATACGCCGAATACGTGCGCCGTGTGCTCGGTCAATAAGAAAAACCCGGCCACGGCTATAAAGCCGAGCGTGACAATCCCGATCGGAGACTGCCGCCAGGGCCGCTCTTGTTGTTCGTGATTCATCGATTGACCTCCATGCGCCTATCACATCATTCCTATCGGGCCCATCAGCAGCTCGTCGGCGGTCTTCTTCTGCTCGTCGCTGAGCGCGGCATAGAGCGGATCGACTGCGGCTTTGAATTTCCGCAATGCATCGAGATGGGTGGTCATCATTTTTTCTCGCATCGCCAGTTTCTCGGGCAGGCTTGTGGATTGGCTGGTCCCCATCATGCCGCCCTGCATCATCTGCTCCATCGCCTTGGCGTTGGCGCGAACAGCCTCGGCGAAATTATTCCACAGCGGCATCTGCGCGTCGGTAATCTTCAGTTCGGCCTTGAGAAAGGCGAGGCGGCCTTCGACATGCTCGGCCATGGCCGACATCATGCGCATGCCTCCCATGCCTTGCTCGCCCATCATCATGCGCATCATGCCCATCATGGGCATGCTGCCGGCACCCATCATCGAGCCGCCGGGGGTTGTTGCCTGACTGGGCATTGCACCGTCGGGATGATGTTCTGAATGTGCGTCCTGCTGGGCGAGTGACGGGGTAGCCAACAAGCCGAGAGCCAGGACGAGCGAGGCAAGGTTTTTGCGCGGCGCCATGGCGGTTCTCCATAAATTTGCTGCGCAATTGATACAGCACGCTGCATGCATGCTCCTTGATCTGAATCAAAGCCGCCCCCGGCTCCCCCTCGATTAGAGTGGGACTAGATCCGGTTGAGGTCTTTCTCCGGCTGCGGACGAGGAGCGTTTTGCATGCCAGTCGAGCCTTTCCTTGCACGCACGCACATCGCCTACTTTTCGATGGAAATGGCGCTGCGGCCGGAGATGCACACTTATGCCGGCGGTCTCGGCGTTCTCGCCGGCGATACGGCGCGTTCCTGCGCCGATTTGGAGCTTCCCGTCGTCTTCGTGACGCTATTGAGCCGCGCCGGCTATTTCCGCCAGGAGATCGATGCCGACGGGCGGCAGGTCGAGCGGCCGGATTTTTGGGAACCGGGGCGCTGGTGCGCGTCGCTCAATGCAATGGTCGCCGTCGAAATCGAGCAGAAACCGGTGTGGATCCGTCCGTGGCTCTACATTCACACCTGCCCGCATGGTCAGCGTATCCCAATACTGCTTCTCGACACTCAACTTGATCAGAACGGCGAACAGGAGCGCACCTTGACGCATTACCTCTATGGCGGCGACGAGGTGTACCGGCTCAAGCAGGAGATCATCCTTGGCATTGGCGGCATTCGCATTCTGCGAGCGATCGGCTTCGACCTCCACACCTACCACTTGAACGAGGGCCACGCGGCGCTATTGGCCCTCGATCTGTTGAACCGATGGCGGATCCCGCCACAGGACCTCGCGCCGGGCGAACCGGCGTACGACATCGCGGAGGTCCGTGCCCGTTGCGTGTTTACGACGCACACGCCCGTCGAGGCGGGTCAGGACCGCTTCTCCTACGAGCTCTTCGAGCGGCTGCTGCCCGGTTTTGTCGACCTGGACACGCTCAAGCACCTCGCCGGCGATGATCGGCTCAACATGACGCGCCTCGCCCTTAATCTTTCCGATTACGTGAATGGTGTCGCGGCGCGTCATGCGCAGACGACCGAACACATGTTTCCAGGTTACCGAATCCACGCAATCACCAATGGCGTGCATGTTGGAACCTGGACACACCCGGCCTTTGCCGGGCTCTACGACGAGAATTTCCCGCAATGGCAGCACGAGCCCGAGATCCTCGTTCGCGCCCTCCAGCTGTCCGAAGATGCCGTCTGGGAACGCCACCAGAGTGCCAAGCAGGATCTCGCCGATTTGGTCAAAACCTCAATCGGTGTGGATCTCGACCCCGGCATTCCGATCCTCGGTTTTGCACGCAGGATGACCGGCTACAAGCGGCCGCTGCTGCTCTTCGAAGATCCCGGCCGCTTGGCTGCCATTGCAGGTCAATATCCGTTTCAGGTGGTGATGGCCGGCAAAGCTCACCCGCGCGACGACGCTGGCAAAGAAGGCATTCACCGGCTGCATGAGCTGTCGCGGGAGCTGCGGGGCAAGCTGACCTGCATCTTCCTACCGGATTACGACATGCGGATCGGGGCGGCGCTGGTCTCGGGCTGCGATCTGTGGCTAAACACGCCCTTGCCACCGTTGGAGGCGTCGGGCACCAGCGGCATGAAAGCGGCGCTCAACGGCGTCATCAATTTGAGCGTCCTCGATGGCTGGTGGATCGAAGCCTGCGTCGAGGGTGTGACCGGCTGGTCAATCGGCGGCGACGACGGGGCCCGATCGGATCAGCAGCACGCCGCCTCCCTGTACGACAAGCTCGAGCATACCGTTCTCCCGCTCTACTACGACGACCCGACCCGCTGGCGCTGGATGATGAAACAGGCAATCGGCAACATCGCCTATTACTTCAACAGCCAGCGGATGATGCGCCGCTACGCGAGCGAGGCTTATCTGCGGTAGGCGCCGAGGGTGGCTCGCCGCTCCCACACCTCTCTTGATCGCGCATAATGTGCGCCAACATAATTCCCACCCCACCCGGGGTGGGTAAACGGGAATCTCCGATGAATGCTGCACATAAGCGAGACGCTCTACTGCGCCTGAAGACGGTGCGCGGGCACTTGGACGGTGTGATCCGGCTCGTGGAGGCCGAGGCGTATTGCCCCGACCTAATGAAACAGGTCGCCGCGGCACAAGCCTCACTTGAGCGTATCAATCGCATTCTGCTGCAAAACCACCTCGAGACCTGCGTCACCGAGGCGATCCAGGCGGGCGGTGGCAGCGCCAAGATCGCCGAGCTGATCGACGCCCTGCGATACAACGGAAGCTTGACCGACTTTCGCGAGCGCGCGGAGCCGCTCACGCTCCCGCCATCCGATATTCCAGAGAGGGACGGGAAAGGCGGCCCTCCGTCGACCGGCCCTGAGGGCGGAAAGGGCACGCGATGACCGCAGTCGACGGCCTCTCCGAGGACCATCGCCGTGGCGAGCTCGCGCTAGAGGGCGAGCACGATCCGGTGTGCGGCATGGTCGTCGAGCCCGCTACCGCAAGGGCCCACAGCGACCACGCGGGCCGGACCTATTATTTCTGCAGCATCCGCTGCCGCCAGAAGTTCGAGGCGGAGCCCGCGCGCTATTTGGCGCCGGCCGCTCCCGAGCCGCGCCCAGTTGGCGGGACGGGGCTGTGGACTTGCCCGATGCATCCGCAGATCGCGCGCAACGAGCCGGGCAATTGTCCGATCTGCGGCATGGCGCTGGAGCCGATGACACCGACCGCCGGTGAAGCCGCAAATCCCGAATTGCGCGATATGGCCCGGCGCTTCTGGGTTGGCGTTGCACTCTCAGTGCCGCTGCTCGCCATTGCCATGGCCGAGCATTTCAACAAAGCAGCACTTAACGCTGTGATCGCCCCTCGCTTTCTCGTCTGGGTGCAGCTCATCCTTGGCACACCGGCGGTGCTATGGGGCGGCTGGCCGTTCTTCGAACGTGGTTGGGCTTCGATCATCAGCTGTCGGCTGAATATGTTCACGTTGATCGCGCTCGGCACCGGCGTCGCATATGTCTATAGCCTCGTCGCCGCTCTGGCGCCGGAAATCTTTCCCGCCTCGTTCCGCGATCACGACGGGCAGGTGCCGCTTTATTTCGAGGCGGCAGCCGTGATTGTGACCTTGGTGCTGCTCGGGCAGGTGCTCGAGCTGCGCGCGCGCTCGCAGACCAGCAGCGCGATCCGCGCCCTTCTTGACCTGGCGCCCAAACGTGCGCGCCGGCTGCGCGACGATGATAGCGATGAGGACATCCCGCTCGAAGATGTCGTCCCCGGCGACCGGCTGCGTGTGCGGCCGGGTGAAAAAGTGCCGGTCGACGGTGTAGTGCTCGAGGGCCGGAGCGCCGTCGATGAATCCATGATCACCGGTGAGCCAGTTCCAGCCGAGAAGAACTCGGGCGACAAAGTGACCGGCGCCACAGTCAACACCACGGGCAGTTTCATCATGCGTGCGGAACGCGTCGGCAGCGATACTTTGCTGGCGCAGATCGTGGCCATGGTGGCGGAAGCGCAGCGGTCGCGCGCGCCCATCCAAAGATTGGTCGACACGATCTCCGCTTGGTTCGTGCCGTCGGTCGTAGTCATCGCTATAGCGACGTTTGTCGTGTGGTCGATCTTCGGCCCGGCGCCGGCCATGGGGTTTGCGCTGGTCAATGCCGTGGCCGTGCTGATCATCGCCTGCCCTTGCGCCCTTGGTCTCGCGACGCCGATGTCGATCATGGTCGGCACCGGCCGAGGCGCGCGCGCCGGAGTTCTAGTCAAGAACGCCGAGGCGCTCGAGCTGATGGAAAAGATCAACACGCTCGTCGTCGACAAAACCGGGACGCTGACCGAAGGCAAGCCGCGTCTCGTCGGCGTCACGGTAGTCGGCAGCGTTGCGGAAGACGATCTGCTGCGGCTTTCCACCAGCCTCGAGCTCGGCAGCGAACATCCGCTGGCCGCGGCGATCGTCACTGGCGCCCAAGCGCGCGGCCTCAATGTCTCCCCGGCAACGGAATTCGACACCGTGCCCGGCAAAGGCGTGACAGGTGTAGTCGATGGCCGCCGCGTTGTTGTCGGCAACACGGCGCTTTTGGCGTCACTCGGGATTGACCCGGTCGATCTCCCGGCCCGTGCCGATGCGCTGCGCCACGAAGGCCAGGGCGTCATGCTGGTTGCGATCGATGGCAAAGCAGCCGGGCTAATCGCCGTCGCCGATCCGATCAAGGAGAGCGCCATTACTGCGCTCAAAGCTTTGCATGCCGAGCGTATTCACGTCGTGATGCTGACCGGTGACAGCCGCGCCACGGCCCTCGCGGTCGGGCGCAAGCTCGGCATCGATGATGTCGTCGCGGAAGTGCTGCCGGATCAGAAGGCCTCCGCGGTTAAGAGATTTCAGGATGAGCACCGGTTCGTCGCCATGGCCGGCGACGGCATCAACGATGCGCCGGCGCTCGCCCAGGCGCAGGTCGGTATCGCCATGGGCACCGGCGCCGACGTCGCCATGGAAAGCGCGGCCGTCACGCTCATCAAGGGCGATCTGCAGGGCATCGTCCGCGCACGCCGCCTCAGCCGCGCCACGATGCGCAACATCCGGCAAAATCTATTCTTTGCCTTTGTCTTTAATGCACTCGCGGTGCCGATTGCGGCCGGCGTACTTTATCCGGCGCTCGGTCTGTTGCTCAATCCGATGATCGCTAGTGCAGCCATGAGCATGAGCTCGGTCCTTGTCGTCACGAATGCGCTCCGATTGCGCACTATTAGTCTGTAATCCACCGCTCATCCCTTTGAACCGGGTCGCGCTCTATATCGCCCTTGCGGCGATCGGCCATTTCGTCTGGGAGGCCGGGCAACTGCCGCTTTACAAACTCTGGCGGATCGGCACACCGCGCGAGATTATCAGCGCTCTCTTTCACTGCACCGGCGGCGATATTCTGATCACGACACTCACACTGGCGGTCGCCGGCGTGCTCGCGTGGTATTGCCGCTGGCGCGCCTTTGGTTGGCGCATGATCTTCACGGTCATCGTCCTTGGCGTCGCCTACACCAATCTCAGCGAGTGGCTGAACGTCCAAATCCTGCAGCGCTGGTCCTATACCGCGGGAATGCCGGTTCTTCCCTTGGTTGGGACCGGTCTCACGCCGTTGCTGCAGTGGGTCGTCGTTCCGAGCATCGCTTTTGCCGTCATTGCCCGACGGGATCTGCGCCTGCGCCGGCTTCGACGATGATACCAGCGCCCCGACTTCACCTCGCAATGGCCTTGTGCTATGCGGGAATTATCGAGCTCATTAAGCTTCGGAGTTGCGGGCTCTTCCCGTGAGGCGATCCCCGCTCTTGCGCTACCTCGTCGTGCTGCTGTCGCTCGCGCTGGCGAACGCCGACTCCCATGCTGCGCTTCATTTAGGTGACGCCCACTCGGAACCCTGTCCTCAAGAGCACGCGCGCCACAGCGGACAAACAAGGCCTCACGATCAGCATCAGCGAGATAAAGGATTGGCGTGTTGCTGCGATTGCTTGGGCTGCGCTTCGGCCGCCTATCTTCCGCCCGAGCTCCGCGTCACTCCGGCAGATCTTCCGACGAAGATCCGTTACACGGCAAGCGCCACACCCCTCTCGGGCCGGACGCTGTTGCCCGAGCCTGATCCTCCTAGACGCAGCGCGCTGAGCTAAACCCGGCGCATACTCGCCCGGGTTACGGGGGCGTTTGCCCGCGCGCCGCCATAGCCGCTTCCCTTTTAATCCACGTTGCTCGGCTCGCGCGCCAGGCCGATGCAGATTCGCGCCCGATGTCGCAAGGAGCGTTCCCAATGATCCCGCGTTTTTCTCGTCTCTTGGTGATCGGTCTGCTTCCGATCGCCCCTATCGCCTGCATGAAGTCCGGCCCCATGGACGCCGAAGAACGCGCGGCGGTGCCGCTCGGCGTCGACCTCGGCGGCTCTGGTCCCGTCGCCACTACAGCCTCCGCCCAAGATCATGCCGCCTCTCCGCAGCACCGGAGCGACATGCAGATGGCGCACGCGGGCCACAATGACGCGCACGGCACGGGTACCGTCAACTCCGTCGATCCGGGGCGGCACAAGGTGAACCTCAGCCACAATCCCATTCCTGAAATCGGCTGGCCGGCAATGACCATGGAGTTTCCAGTCAAGCCCACGATTGATCTCAAGGCGATCAAGCCTGGCTCGCGCGTGAATTTCACGATCGAGCAGCAGCCGGGTGGCATGTACGAGATCCAGGCGATTTCGCCGGCGGGAGGCGGCCGATGAATCCTGTCATTTCTCCTCTCACCCGTCGCCGTTTCATTCAGGGTGCGGCCGCCGGCGTGCTTTCCCTTGCGCCTTGGCCGCTGCGGCGTGCAGTCGCGGCGTCCCGCGCGCCGGTGCTCAGCGGCACCGAGTTTCAGCTCGAGATCGGACCGGTGCCGATGAGCGTCACCGGCTGGCCGGTGACCGCAATCGGCATCAACGGCCAGATTCCGGCCCCGATCCTGCGCTGGCACGAAGGCGATACCGTCACGCTCTCCGTTTCCAATCGCCTCAGCGAGCCGACCGCAATCCACTGGCATGGCGTGCGCACGCCCTCGCCCATGGACGGCGTACCGGGTCTCAGTTTTCAGGGCATCCCGCCTGGTGAGACCTTTGTCTATCGTTTCCCGGTCCGTCAGAGCGGGACCTACTGGTATCACAGCCATTCGGGGTTTCAGGAACAGACCGGTGTCTACGGTCCGATCGTTATCATGCCCAAGGGCGGATATACGCAGGCCTCCGATCGCGATTACGTCGTGATGCTGTCGGACTGGAGCGACGAAAACCCAGACACCATCGTCAGCAATCTCAAATTCCAGAGCGACTACTACAATTACCGGCAGCGCACTCTCGGCACCTTTATGCAGGATGCCGAAACAAAGGGTCTCGGCGCGACGGTCGCCGACCGCCTCGAATGGGGCAGGATGCGCATGAGCCCGACCGACATTCTCGACGTCTCGGGCGCAACCTACACCTATCTGATTAACGGCCATCCGTCCGCGGCGAACTGGACGGCATTGTTCCGACCCGGCGAGCGCGTGCGGCTGCGTTTCATCAACGGCTCGTCGATGAGCATTTTCGATGTGCGCATCGACGGCCTGCCGATGACGGTTATCCAGGCCGACGGCAACGATGTCGAGCCGGTGACCGTCGACGAGTTTCGCATCAGCGTTGCCGAAACCTACGACGTTATCGTGCAGCCGACCGCCGACCGCGCCTATACGCTCTTTGTTCAGGCCGAGGACCGCACCGGTTTTGCCCGCGGCACGCTGGCGCCGCGGCCGGGCATGGCGTCGTCAATCCCGCGCATGGATCCCCGCCCGCTGCGCACGATGGCCGATATGGGCATGGGCGGCATGGATCATGGCTCCATGTCCGCCTCGAACATGCAGCACGAGACCATGCCCGGTATGGACCACAGCGCCATGCCGGGGATGAATCACGGCGCCATCCCGGGCATGCCAATGGACCACGGTTCCAGCCAGGGTTCGATGCCAGGCAAGCCGATGGAGCCGGGCGCGATGCCCGGCATGGCGCCGAGCGCCGAAGCCCAAAACCTTCAAGGCCGCGTCGGGGTCGACAACGTCGCGATGATGCCGACCGAGCGCTTGCAGAGCGCTGGGGAAGGTTTTCCGCCCGGTCGGCGCGTGCTCACTTACGCGGATTTGCGGGCAACGCGGCCCGGCAGCGATCCGCGTCCACCCTCGCGCGAGATCACGCTGCATCTCACCGGCAATATGGAGCGCTTCATCTGGGGCTTCGACGGCAAGAAATTCTCGGAAGCCGAGCCCATCGTGCTGCAGCGCGGGGAGCGGGTGCGCTTTGTGCTCATCAACGACTCAATGATGGAGCATCCGATCCATCTGCACGGGCTGTGGAGTGAGCTCGACAACGGTCATGGCAAATACCGCCCGTACAAGCACACCATCAACGTCAAACCCGGCGAGAAGCTCACCTACCTCGTCACCGCCGACGAGCCCGGCCGCTGGGCCTATCACTGCCATCTCCTCTATCACATGGAGACGGGCATGTTCCGGGAGGTGCGCGTGCCATGAGCGCCCTCCGTACCGCTCCGCTTGCGGCTGCACTGGTCGCTCTTGCGACCGTCGCCGCGGGCCAAACCCCTGCCGGCGGCGTCGAGCCTACGCTCGCTCTTGAGCCGGCCACCGTGCAGCCGGTGATGGATCAAGGCATTTTCGCGCACGTCCTCTTCAATGAGCTCGAGGGCCGGTGGAACGGCAGCAACACCGAGTTTCGCTGGGAAGGCCAGGGATGGGTTGGCACGGATTACGACAAGCTGTGGATCAAGTCGGAGGGCACGCTGCAAAGCAACGGCGTGCTCGAGGACGGTCAGGACCAATTCCTCTACAGCCGCGCAATCACGACCTATTTCGATCTGCAGGGCGGCTTGCGCAGTGATCTCGATTCGCGACCGACGCGCAATTGGGCGGCGTTCGGTATCCAAGGCCTTGCGCCCTACTTTTTTGATCTTGAAGTGACCGGATTTGTCAGCGGCGAAGGCCACCTCGCCGCCAAACTGGAGGCCTCTTACGACCTTCTCCTCACGCAGCGGCTCATCCTACAGCCGCAGGTGGAGCTTAATGTCTACAGCAAGGGCGATCCGGCCCGCCTCGTTGGCGTCGGGTTCTCCGACATCGATACCGGCCTCCGCCTGCGTTACGAGCTCAGCCGGAAATTCGCACCCTACATCGGCGTGGTCTATGAGGGGAAATTCGGGCAAACGTCGAAATTTGCGCGGCGGGCGAGCGAGAGCACGGGTGACGTGCGCTTCGTCTTCGGTGTCCGAACCTGGTTTTAGGGGAGGCGAGCGTGCGCACCGCCGTCGCCTCCTTCATCATTGCGGGACTTCTTGTGCTGCTTGGCAGCTTTGCCGTCATCTATGCCGGGTTTTATGACGTGGCCGCGAGTGACCAGCACTGGCCGGTCACGCGCTGGATCCTCGAAACCGCCCGCGTACGGTCGATCAAAGCGCATGCGGCCGGCATTGCCGCGCCGCCGGGATTGGACGATCCAGCGAAGGTCCTCACCGGTGTCGAACATTACGCGGCGCATTGCGCCGTCTGCCACGGCGCGCCCGGCGTGCCGAAGGGTGACGCCGCTCGCGGCCTCAATCCCTCGTCCCCGGACCTCGCCGAAGCAACGCAACTCTATAGCCCCGCCGAGCTTTTCTGGATTGTAAAGCACGGCATCAAGATGACCGGCATGCCGGCTTGGAGCGATCACAGCGACGAGGAACTGTGGGCAACCGTCGCATTTCTCCAAAAGCTGCCCGGTATGAGCGAGCAAGACTATGCCAAACTCGTAATGGCGAGCACTGCGCATGGCGGCCACCATCATCCCGGCGGTGGCGACCACGACTCCACCGAACCTGATCGCGCCAAGTGACGCTACGCACCGGGTATGTAATGCAGACTGTGGGGCAGGATCGCCGTTGTCAGTGCTTCGGACACCACCATTGCTGGCAACCACACATCGTCGAGGGAGATTATCAGCAAGGCTATGCGAATGGCCGACTTCTGCTCTTGGCACGGGTCGGATGTTGACGCAGGGGGCAGAGCTATTCCGCTCTGCCCCGGTGCATCAGACATCAATCTGTTCGGCTATGGCGAGGGCGTCGTCGCCCTCAATGCCCAGGTAGCGCACCGTGCTCACTATTTTCTTGTGCCCCAACAGAAGCTGGACGGCCCGCAGGTTGCCGGTGCGGCGGTAGATGAGCGTCGCCTTTGTCCGGCGGAGCGAATGCGTCCCAAAGAAGCCCGGGTCGAGCCCAATGCTAGCAATCCACTGGCCGACTAGTCGGGCATACTGCCGGGTCGTGATTGGCCAATCGCGCCCGCGGCGGCTGCCGAACAGGAACTCGCCCGGTTTCTTATTGGCGGGTCGAAGATAATTGTCGATCGCCTCTCGGGTCTGTTCTGTCATTTCGAACTTCACAGGTTGGCCGGTCTTCCTCTGGCGCACCGTTGCGCGATCGACCGCGTGACCATGAGGAGCGACGTCCTCGACCCTCAAACTGACGACGTCGCATCCGCGGAGTTTACTATCGATGGCCAGATTGAACATGGCCAGGTCGCGTGTTCGCCCCGCCATTTTGAGTTTGGCGCGGATCGGCCACACGTGCTGGACCAATGCCAGCAGAATCACGGCCTCACCAAGTCGCCGCTCACTGCGGCGATCCCAAGGCTCTCGTCAGGTTTAGCGACAGAGGTCAGCAGTCACGCAAGCAGTCCCGCGCCCGTCAAACTTGTCGCGCTCCAGTGGAGCAAGAGCAGCGCCCCAGGAACAGAGACGATTGTGTCGTGCCGGGTGCCGGCTTGCGCGACGACATAATCGCCGGGCCGATAATCTTGCCCATCTATGTTTACCTCCCCCTCAAGCAAGAAACATTCCTCGACCTCGGAGTGATCATGCTCGGGGCAGGAAGCACCAGGTTCCATGCGGAGCAGAGCGGTACGCTCGCCGGTGGGCGGGTCGACGCGCAGCATCTTCAACTGTACACCAGGCGCGATATCGAGCCATACGCC
>Ga0126381_100002921_pt1 | contig 18578 bp, 20 predicted proteins | sample PanSoiMetPlot_28_FD_96465 | JGI IMG/M metagenome (GOLD analysis project Ga0126381, IMG submission 96465) | Tropical forest soil microbial communities from Panama - MetaG Plot_28 | ecosystem: Environmental > Terrestrial > Soil > Tropical forest > Bulk soil | place: Panama | collected 2016-02-17
TACAACTTCGGCCCGCTCAACTATTACCTGAACCCGAGCGAGCGCTGGACGGCGGGCGGGTTCATGAACTACGACGTGAACTCGCACGTGACCGTGTACAGCTCGGTCATGTTCATGCGCAACAGCGCAAATGCGCAGATCGCGCCCAGCGGTGCCTTCGGCGTCGGGGCGTTCATCCCGTGCGCCAATCCCCTGCTCAATGCGCAGGAAGTCGCGACGATCTGCGACCCGACGGTGCTCGCGGCGCAGGGAAATCCCACCGAGACTTTCAACGGCGTGACCTACCCAGGCGTCAATATCAACATCGGCCGCCGCAATGTCGAGGGTGGCAACCGCACCTTCGAGACCCGCAACGACTCGAACCGCGAGGTGCTCGGCGTCAAGGGCGATTTCGGCGATGCCCAGCAGGCGTGGACGTACAACGTCTCCGCACAGCACTCGAACGTCGACGTTGGCAACAGCAGTGTCAACTACACCAGCAACACGGCGGTGCAGCAGGCATTGAACGTGCTTCCCGGTGGCGCGGGGCAAGCGCCGGTGTGCGGTGGACCGACCGGTAGTTCGTTGTTTCTCGTCGGCCCGGGTCAGAATATCGGATTCTCTCCGAGCGCCAACTGCGCGCCGTGGAACGTCTGGCAAGCCAACGGGGTCACAAAGGACGCACTCGCCTTCATCTCGCTGCCGCTCACCGAGCAGGGCTTCACCCAGGAGTACGTGGTCACCGGCTCAGTCACGGGTGACTTCGGCAAGTACAACTGGAAGACGCCGTGGGCGGACCAGGGCCTGCGGGCCAACTTCGGCGCCGAGTGGCGCCAGGAGAACTCGGAGTTCCTGCCGGACTTCGAGGAACAGCAGGGCAACTACGGCGGCGGTTCAGCGGTCGCGCCGATCTCGGGCGGTTTCTCGGTTCGGGAGCTCTTCACCGAGCTGCGCATGCCGCTCGCCAGCCACCAGCCCTTCTTCGACGATCTGGCGGTGGAAGGCGGCTATCGCTACTCCAAGTACAGCGAGGGCTTCGATATCAACACCTATAAGCTCGGCCTCGAGTGGGCCCCGGTGCGTGATGTGCGTTTCCGCGCCAGCTACCAGCGCGCGGTCCGTGCACCGAACATCGGCGAGCTGTTCACCCCGCAGTCGGTCGAACTCGACGGATCGATCGATCCGTGCGCCTCGCCACTGGCGAATCCGGCCAACCCAACCGGGCCGCTCAGGAATGGCACAACATACCAGCAGTGCCTGGCAGCCGGAGTGAAACCCGCCCAGTACGGCAGCATCGAGCCGAATCCATCGCCACAGTACAACGGCTTTCTTGGAGGCAATCCGAACCTGAACCCCGAGACGGCCGATACGTACACGGTAGGTGTCGTGTTGCAGCCGCGGTTCATCCAGAACCTGACGGTGTCGGTCGACTACTTCAACATCAAGATCACGGACGTCGTCGGCGTTCTGGGCGGCAACACGATCATGCTCAAGTGTCTGCAGACGCTGGAGCCGCAGTTCTGCAACCTGATCCATCGCGATCAGTTCGGCAGCCTGTGGCTGACATCGCAGGGGTTCATCACGGATACCACAGTCAACGAGGGCGAGCTCCGCACCAAGGGTATCGACGTCAAGGGCAGCTACCGCCTGCCGATCAACAGGTTCGGCTCGCTGTTGTTCTCACTCGAAGGCACCTACACACAGCAGCTCGAGACCACTCCGGTGGCGGGCTTCGGGTCGTACGACTGCATCGGCTTCTACGGCGCGACCTGCGGTGCCGCGAACCCGCATTGGCGGCACGTGTTCAATACGACCTGGTCGACGCCATGGGCCGGCCTCGACTTGAACCTTCGCTGGCGCTACATCGGTTCGGACTCGTCCGAGCAGACCAGCTCGAACCCGTTTCTCGCTGGAACGCCGTTCCCGCCGTTGTCACATATCCCGGCATACAACTACATCGACCTCACGGGCTCGTTCAATGTCTACAAGAACGTGAGACTCGAGGTGGGTGTGAACAATATCGCCGACAAGGCTCCGCCGATGGTGGTCGGTGCAGACTGCTCCACCAGCAGCCCCGCGGGTGCGAACTGCAACGGCAACACCTTTCCGGGCGTCTACGACGCGCTTGGACGGTACCTGTTCGCGATCGTGACCACGACGTTCTGAGTTCAAATGAGAATTGGTCCGACATTACAACTCTGCTGACCAACCCGTTATCCGCATCGAGGGCGGCGCCGGCGTCCGCACCCTCTAGCGACTCTGTGACGGAAGACCAATCGGCACCGGCGAAAACCCACGAGCCTGTCAGGGCGATGCCCATCCAGATGCAGAAGCGCTCGAGCCCTGCATATAGAAAATGAATGCGTACTTGATTTGCGCTCACATGCACCGTGCACGGACCAGCCTTGCGATGCGCTACGCCCAGGAGGCCAGCGCACGCCGGCCTCGGTTCCGTGTGAGCAATATCTCAGGTCGCAAAATGAAGGGATTGGATGTTTCGTCTGAGATATGTCGCCACCCATCCCGGCCTCGCACCGAGACTCACGAGAACGGACGGTCATTTCTTGCTGCGTGCACGAGTGCTTCCGTTGAGGTGATCGATCAACCAGCGGCCTGCAGGACCCGGTGGCGCGTCGGTGCGATATACCGTGCGCATCGGCATCAGCAGTTTCAGGTTGCGTGGCAGTTCGATTCGAATGGTGCAGAGTTTGCCGCTGGCGATGTCTTCTTCAACCATGAACCGTGGCATGTTTCCGAAGCCGAAGCCGGCACGCAAAAACGCGTGCCGCGCACCCATGTCGGCGAGCCGCCAGACGTTCTTCGAGAACACGCCGTAGTCTTGGCCTTTGGATAACGTCGATCGATCGGTCAGCACGAGCTGCACGTGCCGCTGCAGTTCGGACTGAGGAACGACGCCCTTGTATGAGGCCAACGGATGTTTCGCTGCCACGACCGTGACCAGCGGCACGTCGAGCAAGAACTCGCTACGCATCGTTTCGGGAAGGACGGGCAGCGAACCCACGATGCCGATCTGGCAGGTCCCCTGCAGCACCGGCTCAATGACCCCACCGAGCGCTTCAACGAACAACCGCAACGGCGTGTGCGGAAACGTGTCGCGAAATTTGGCGACCGCATCGATCAACTCACTCATGGGATACATCACATCCATCGAGAGCGAGAGTTCCGGTTCCAGCCCTTCGCGCAAGGTCTTTGCCCGAGCTTTAAAGCCGTCCATCTGATCGGCGACCGCGCGCGCCTCATGCAGCAAGGCGCGCCCGTCCTCCGTGAGCGTTGGGTAGCGGGCGCTGCGATCGAACAATGTCACGCCGAGCTGCCCTTCGAGATTTGCCAGCGTCTGGCTGACGACGGACTGCGCGCGCCGCAGCTTGCGACCCGCGGCGGAAAAGCTGCCTTGCTCGGCAGCGGCGATAAAGGTTCGAAGCTGGTCAAGGGTGACGCCATCGAGCACGGTATATCTCCGGAACCGATAGTTCGCATTGAATAATATAGGCGTCAAAGATGGTCTGCGAAAGCCCATCGTGTGCTCCACTTACAACCATTCGCTGGAGAACAGCCTGCAGCGTGCCCAGCTGGCGGAGGCGTTCGCGCACCTGGGGCTGACCGTGTTCACGGACGACTTCCTCGATTACGCGCAAACGGATCCGGACGTCTGAGCGCAGCAGGTGGCCTGCGCACAGTAGAGTTGCACGCATGTCCGCTTGGCCGGTGCAGACTGGACTTCTGTTTATGAAATGATGGCGAGACCTACTCCGAGCACCGGAGCACCGGGCCCGCTAAGCTCAGCGCATCAACACGGATAGGAGGTCAGCATGCGCATCGTACCGCTCCTCTTCACACTCTGTGCCTGCACCGTCCCGGCGGCGGCCGGAATGCGCCAGGACGCCCGAGTGGTCATGCCAGCGGATCCCGCCGCACTAAAGCTCGAGCAGGAGTGGGGCTTCTCGGATGCCATCGTAACCGGCGACACCATATATCTGTCGGGTGTGGTTGCCGGCGTTCGCGAGGGTGAAACCGATCTAAAGGTGGGCTATACACGCGCCTTTGAACGGATCGGCGATATCTTGAAGAATGCCGGTGCCAGCTGGGACGATGTGGTGGACATCACCAGCTTCCACACCGATCTCATAACCCAGATGCCAGCGATCGTCGCGGTGAAAAACAATTACGTGAAGGCGCCTTTCCCGGCGTGGACTGCGATTCAAGTGTCGCGCTTGATTCCCTCCAATGGCATCACCGAGATCAAGGTCGTAGCAAAGCTCAAACACAAGGACTCGGCGCCGAAGTGACACGCTCGGAGACATGTTTCGCCAGCAGGCAGCACGCGTGCGGTCCGGCTGACGGGCAGATCATGGATTTTGCGCCCTCGTCGCGCGCAGCTGCAGCATGCGGAGAGGAGACGAAGCTGCAATGTAAAAACTTGCAGGCGGCCGCGAGCGGTAAAGCGCGGCGCGATACCACTCCCGAATGACCCACGGCGGCAGGTCGTTCATGCAACGTTCTTCAGGTGGTTCGCACGGGGGCGGCGTTTCGTCACAGGGCGAACGCCGTGTATCCGACTGCGACGTCGGCTGCCTGACGAGCGGTCATATTGGTCGAGTCACAGAGCGTTTCGAAATGGCGCTCGATATAAGCCTCGGCGCGCCGGCAGTGGGATCCCGTGATGAGGCCGAAGCGCTGCAGTGTGCGCAGCTGGTGGATCACTGGTTCGGCCGAGGGCGAATCAATTAACGGAAGGACGATGACCATAACGGCTCCTGCCAGCGGGGTTCGCCCACTCGTGCTCAATTGTGAGTCTCTCGCGCCGTGCTCATGGCACAAAGACCCTGAGGAGATCGTAGAAGCCCACATGCAGGGCGGAGACGGTCAGGGCTGCAGCGAGCTTTCCGACGATCGATGGATAGCGGATGAACATGGGATCTCCTTTGCTCCTTAGAACACCCGTTCCGACAGGTTTATTCCACAGGCGCGCGACCCCCATGTCCCAGCGGACGAGGCGGTTTGCAGGGTAACCGAGCCACACGTGTCCGGTTGAATCGGTCTTCATCACCATCGCTGGCAGCTTGCCGGCGTCCAGGAGTTCCGGAGGCTGTATCCAGGCGTTGTTGACGAGTCGATAGATGCCCTTGCGGATCACGGAAACCGAAAGCGCGCCGGTCGCATCCGTCGTGATCGCTTGTACGTCGACTTCAGGCGGAACATCCGCCGGCAGGGCGATTCGGTGGACTCGACTGCCCTCACGGCGAATCAGCTCCGCGATAGCGGGAGCCCGTGGTTGCGACCCGTACCAATCGACACCGTTTGGGTCGCGGTATGCGCAGATAACGAACAGTCGGTCGACGACCGCCTGCTGCAACAAGGCGGCGCCAGCCACAGGCTTTAGGTCATCGGCTAATTCCGGGGTTCGGTCCCAAACGCACGCACAGCGACTCCCCTCGCCGTCGAGAGCTCAGCCCGGCCAGAACAGGGCGGTGGCCGGCGTGAACTTCGACTCACGCCGGTCCGCAGCACCTTCCTTTAGCCCGCTGGAGTCAGTGCTGGGCCGGTTGATCACCCGTACCGCTATTCTCGCTGGGAGCCGCATCGATGCGACCGTAGAGCCCGTGTTGCTCCTGGCCCGGGCCGGAGGTGAAGAAGAGACTGTTCGTCGGCTGGTTCAGCAGACCGTTGCCAAAACTTAGGCCCCACAGGTTTGCGATCTTCAATACCTGGCCATCCACGGTACGCAGCTGTCCCAGGAACTCAGCCGTGACCGGATCGTAGGCGTTGATGGTGCCGTCGCCGAAGTTGCCGATGAGTAGCCGGTTGCTGAACCTGCCAAAGTCCGCGGGTGCGAGTGCTATTCCCCACGGAGCGTTCAAAGGGCCGCGCGTGGCAACCCTGTGGATCAGGCTGCCGTTGGTGTCGAAAACGTCCACGAATCCAAAACCCGCGCCCCGCACATCGTCTACGCGATTCGCGTCCTGTCTGGCATACGTGACGTACAGGTTGCCTTGAATGTTTGTGATTCCGAACGGCGCGTAATCTCGCGGAATGTCGGGATCGACAAAGGTGCCGTGAAGCTGCACTCGGGTGAATGTCTTATCGAAAACATCGATCTTGGCGTTGTGAAAATCCGTGGCGAAGACGAGGTTTTGCTGACCGTTCTGCCCCAGCGCGAGCCCCTTGTAAATGGCGCCGCCGCCCTGGTCGTCGAATGCTACGAAGGCGTTGCCTAGATTTATGCTGGGTGCCCAGGCCATGATCGTGCCGTTCTCGCCCGCAAACATAAACACCGCGGAAGCCGCGGTTCGGCTTTCGGTAATGGTGAAATCACTCGAAGAGTTGAACACTATGCCGGTGGGAGAGGCATTGCCGTTCGTTGCAGCCGGGAGGTTAACCTCAGGAAAAGGCCCCAGCAGAACCTTACTGCCCGTCCCGTCATAGAGCGTGGAAGCATTGGTCTGGTTATCCACGATCCATACTGCCCCATTCGGATTGAAAGCAATGCCCCATGGGTTCCGCAAGCTCGGATCAACGTGATCCGCCTGCTGCGTTCCGTCAGACACCAGCCCGTGCACGGAATAGGCAGACCTGGCGTCTTTCCGCGCATCCGCAGTCCAGGCATGGCCGGCCGACAAGGCGAGTGCCGCTGTCAGCGCCGTTTGTCCCATGCGTCGCAACTTATACATGCATGACTCCTGAGTGTCGATGAGTGTCGGCGAGTGCGCAGCGTCCCGCTGCACGGGCACGATGCTTCAGGAGGCCCAAAACAACTGTTAAAAGCTGAAAAAGCGGGCATGACTTGACCGAGATCGAGCGTTCCAAGCGCATTCATGTTCCGAGATCCGGGCCGGGCAAGGTGAACTGAAGTAGGGCGCCGTGCGGTTGTTTCGCATCTGCCCACAGCCGGCCCCCGTGGGCGTCGATGATCCGATCTGTTCGCTTACCTTCGATGAAACTGATCTACCCTGCGATGGTTGAACTGACACTTACGCCAGTTCATAGGCCGGCTCATACTAGGCATGCAGCTGCCGCCCGTGCTGCAATAGAACCCGTGCTGCAATAGAAAAGGGGTCCTCAATGCCTGCCGTGAATAATGAAAGGCGCCGCGTGGCATGGCTTGCCATGCTGATCGGCGTCATCCCAATCGTCGCGGTGAACGCCAACCCCGATATCTACGACGATGCGGTCGCCCATCCAGGCCGTCCCGCCATTGATTTGCAACGCGACGCCATCGATCACCCGGCGGACGTGCTGCGGCTGTCAGGGATCGGACCGGGAATGCAGGTGGCGGACATCCTCGCCGCGGGCGGCTACAACAGCGAGCTGCTGAGTTACATCGTGGGTCCGGGCGGCCACGTACTGATGTTGAACGACGCTGCGACCGACAACTGGAGTGGCAACTACTGGAAGATACGTCTGGCGAACAATCGCCTGCCTAATGTCGAACACCGAACGATCGACCTGCAGCACCTGCCGCTGGCCGATCGCTCACTCGATGCCGAGGTCTTTATCAAGGACTATCACGACCTGTACTGGGTCGACGACGACCCGAAGAGTCTTTGGCCGAAATTGAGACCCAGCAAGGTACTCGACGAGATGGCGCGGGTGCTCAAGCCCGGAGGGATCCTGCTGCTAGTCGACCACTCGGCCAAGCCGGGCACGGGTCGGGCGGATGCCCAAAAACTGCACCGCATCGATGAGGCCTATGCGCGCGCTGATTTCGAGAAGCACGGTTTTGAGTTCGTCGCCAAGAGCGATCTGCTTCGCCGGCCCGACGACAAGCGCGACCAGATCAGCTACAAGCCACCGATGCTCGGCAAGACCGACCGCTTCGTGCTCGTGTTTCGCAGGACGAACTGATCACATCACCCGCCCCCGATACGCCCCATACTGTTCCCACGGCTCGGGGTTCAGTGTCTGAAGTTGGGCCCACGCGTCCACTTGCCATTAGCCTGTAGCGCGATGGAATAAATCGCGAGGTTCCGCAGTCTCCTGCTAAGAACGACACAGGAGGCTCCTTATGCTTGATGGCAAGTCACAACTCTCGCGCCGCAAGGCGCTGAAATGTATGGCATTCGGCGGTGCCGGAACGCTCTTCACCCTCTCAGGGGGGGTCTTTTTCCCCATCGACCTGGCTTGGGCAGGCTCGGAGCGCAGCGCCAACGCACGACTGGGGAAGCCGCTATTCGTGCAGATCAGCGACACCCACATTGGATTCCACAAGGACGCGAATCCGGACGTTAACGGGACGCTAACGAGGACGATCGACCTTGTGAATGCCATGCCCGAGCAGCCGGCCCTCATCATTCATACGGGAGACATCACTCACCTCTCTAAACCGGAGGAATTCGACGTGGCGCAAGGTATGTTGTCGCGGTTACGCACGACCGAGATGCACACGACCCCCGGTGAGCACGACACAGCCGATGCCACCGTCACCGAGTACTTCAATCGCTTCGGCAAGCCTTCCAACAACAAGGGGTATTACAGCTTCGATCATTCCGGCGTTCACTTCGTGAGCCTTATCAATGTGCTGCACGCTGGCGACGGGGGAGCTGGTTCGCTCGGAGACGAGCAGCTGGCATGGATAAAGGCCGACCTCAAGAACCGCTCCTCGAGTATGCCGATCGTCGTATTTGCTCACATGCCGCTTTGGATGGTGTATCAACCGTGGGGTTGGGGAACAACGGATGCCGACCAGCTATTGCCGTTCCTGCGGCGATTTGGCTCCGTGACGGTACTGAATGGGCACATTCATCAGATCGTGCAGAAAGTCGAAGGCAACATCACTTTTCATACGGCGCGGTCGACGGCGTATCCGCAGCCCGCCCCGGGCGAAGGACCAGGGCCCGGTCCTCTGAAAGTGCCCGCCGATAAACTGGCCGCAGCGCTCGGAGTCACGAGCGTTGCCGTTCGCGCACACCCACGTTCCTTGGCGCTGAGCGATGCCACGCTCGCCCGAGAGGCGTAATCGACCTCACTTTGTCGGAGAAAGATCTTGAAGATGGCGAAGAACGTTGGGTTCGCCGCAGTTGCCGCGACTGCCGCCACGATCGCCGCGGCGGTCGTCTCATTGGCCCGCGGAGAGACGTCCGTCACACGCCTGTCCGGAGACCCCGCCCACGGTAGGGCCGTCTATCAGGTGTGCATGGGCTGCCACTCGCTGGACGAAGACGATGTAGGGCCAAAGCACCGAGGTGTAGTTGGGCGCGTGGCGGGAGCCGTCCCCGGGTACGCTTATTCGCCCGCGCTAAAAAACTCCGGCCTCACCTGGGATGCGCCCACTCTGGATCGCTGGCTGACTAATCCGCAGGCGCTGGTCCCGGGCGCAAAGATGTTCTTTGCACTGCCGAATGAGAAGGATCGCGCTGATGTCATCGCCTATCTCGCCGAGCAACGCTAGCTCGGTCGTCGACTCCGTAGGGCGGGTTTGTATTGCAATCGACGCCTCAAGCGCGATTTAGCAGCGGTGGTACGCGGAGGTTCCAGTTCCTCGCGGTTTCGTAGGCGTAACCGAGGTTAAGGCAGTCCAGCTCGCGCCGATTGGGAGCGATGATTTGGATGCCGATTGGAACTCCTGCTGCGTTGAAGCCCGCAGGAACGGCCAGGCTCGGACACCCAGACATGGTGACCAGGAGCGTGCCCTTCATCCATTCGTGATACGTCTCCATCTTTGTCCCGGCGATGGCATCTGGCCAGCGCATCTCGACCGCAAAAGGGAAAACCTGTGCGGTGGGGAGAATCAGAAAGTCGTAGCGCTCGAAAAAACGCCGAACACTCTGGTACCACTCCGTGCGAACGATGGAAGCGGCCGTCACCTCATACGCCGACAATTTCAGTCCAGTTTCTACCTCGTAGATCGCCTCTGGTTTAAGCAGGGTGCGCTTCGCCGGATCTTGATAATAGGCAGACAAGGCGACGCCCTGTTGCCACCCGCGAAGTTTCACTACCGCGCGCCAGACCGCGTCGAGGTCGTAATCGGGATGCGCCTCTTCGACATGGCAACCTAACTCGGCGAATGCACCGACCGCCGTCTTGCACACCTCCAGCACACCGGGTTCGCAAGGTGTCTTGCCTGAGAGATCGCCGCCCCAGGCAATGCGCTTACCTTTGCACTGACTCTCGAGGTTCCGGCGAAAAGGAGCTCCATCACCGTCGATGGACAACGGCACGCGAGTGTCATATCCCGCCTGTACCGATAGCAGCATCGCCACATCCCTGACGTTGCGGGCCATCGGTCCAAGCACGCCCATGGATGGAAGCCATGTATCCCGGTTATCGCTCGGTACGCGTCCGATGCTGGTGCGAAGCCCACAGACGTTGTTCCATCCCGCCGGATTGCGCAGGCTCCCGCCGTAATCAGATCCGTCCGCGAACGGCACCATGCGCAGCGCCAGTGCGACTGCCGCGCCGCCGCTGCTGCCTCCCGCTGAACGCGATTGGTCGTAGGCATTGCGCGTGAAGCCATAGACTGAGTTAAAGGTGTGCGAACCCAGGCCGAACTCGGGGGTGTTGGTTTTTCCGATGAAGATCGCGCCGGCGCGCCGCAGCCGCTCCACCATGAGGCTGTCAGTTGTCGGCACGAAGTCCTTAAAAATGGGAGAGCCCTGAGTGGTGCGAATGCCCTTGACGGCTTGCAAATCCTTGACCGCGTGGGGGATCCCGTGCAGCACGCCCAGAACCTCACCCCGTGCCAGCTGCGCGTCGCGCTCTCTCGCCTGGGCTAACAGATCGCCGACGTCCTGGAGAGCGACCAGGGCGTTAACCGCGCCATTCAGCTTCTCGATCTGAGCGAGATAGGCTTTCATGACCTCGACACATGAGACACGCTTGGTGTGGATTGCGCGCGAAAGAGCACCACCGTCCATCAGGACGATATCGGTCGGAGCCGCCTCCATCGGCTTTGGTTGTGGGGAGGAGGGGATCGCATTGCTCATCGCTGCTCCCGCGGCGAAGCCCAGAAACATGCGCCGGTTCTCATCGACCCGATCGTTCATCTGCGTAACCCCAGGATTGACCGAACGGCGTGATGCGGAGCGAATCGTCTGCTTTCGATCCGAAGCGGAACTTCCCCTCGATGGGCGGCTTAGGCCTCGGGTTCGTGGCAAACCGCTTCGATGTTGTGCCCGTCCGGACCAATGACGAAAGCTGCATAGTAGTGCGCGTGGTAGTGCGGGCGCAGACCAGGCGCCCCATTGTCCTTGCCACCTGCCTTCAGAGCCGCGCGATAGAAGGCTTCGACTTGCTGGTGATTCTCGGCGGTAAACGCCAGGTGAAGATGCGCCGGCTTCTCCTCGGTTTGGTACAGGCACAATGAAGCCTTACCCTTTGGGCTAAGCTCGACACCGTACGTCGGCGCCCCCTCTGAGACAACAGCTACGCCGAGCGGTTCGAGTGCCCTGAGGAAGAACGCTTTGCTCGCTGCATAGTCGCTGACTCCGAATTTAACGTGGTCAAACATGAGTTCTCCTGAAGTGTGTGCGCCTGCGCGAGGCCTGACGTGTTGCAGGGAGACGGACGCTACGCCCCAATCGCTCGACGCGCCGGCAGCCGTAGGACCGCCCCAATGATCAGTCCCAAAGCCGTCGGTCAAACTGCGGGCGACCGGGGCCACGTGCGTCAGCCCCGAGCCGACGTTAGGTTGCAACCGACCTCTCAGCCCTCGGGCGTCGCGATCTTGGCGCCATGGCGGCCAGCGACCGCGATCAGCTTGGCCAGGTCCGGCTTGTCGGGGGCAATCTCGCGGTCGAAGTCGGCGAACATCTTGGCGGCGCCCGCGCGTGAGGTGAGCGATACAAGCTCGCCGCCGCCCGCCCCGAACCGGAACCAGTGCGTCGTTCCGGCGGGCACGTGCACAAACGTCCCCGGCCGCGCCACCGCCTTCTGCTCGCCGAGGCCAAACGCGATCTCGCCGCGGGTGACGTAGAACGCTTCGTCCCACGGATGGTTGTGCGGCGGCGGTCCGCTGCCCTCCGGCCCCGCCTGGTGGAACACTTCGTAGCTTCCGGTCTGGTCGCCGGAAGCGAGCACGGTGATCTGTTCGCCGACAACGTTCAGCGCTTGCGGCGCGCTCTTCTCAATGACGAACGCCCTCGACATACCCTGGCCCCCCTTACTCGAAGTAACTGTTGAAAATAGGCAGAGAAACTGTCGAGTGTCAATACCGCCCTGCAGAACCGACGAATGTCGGCTTCTGGGGTCGTTATGCCAGACCGCCGAGTGATCGATGAGTTGTCGCATTGGATAGGTGCCAGACCCGCAAGCTGACGTTCATGCCCAAACGAGGTGCACGGGCGTGGGAAACAGCGGGCATGGTTTTTTTAGCGTTCGTTGCATCGCAACGCATCCACTTCGATACTCGCAGCACCTTGCGCTATGGTGTACTGGTCGGGAAGACTGGATCTCACGAGCTCGAACAAGTCCGTTCTGCCGTAGCGATGGCCGCCTTCAAACGCTACAAAGTCTCGGTTTGTCAATCGTTCCCAGCTCACTCTGTCTTCGTTCTCCAAAGCAGAAAAGATATTAGTTTCAACGGCAACGATCGCTTCTGTCTGAGATTGCGGGTCAGGACAATGCTCACGGGCGGCGACAGGAGTTGCGAGCAGCATGGTCGCCGCGGCGACGCCACCATTAATGATCAGATGCGACATTGGAGGCATGGTGGCGGGGCTCCGTTTACTCAGGTGCAGTCGTTGTGCAGGACACTGGGTGCGGGTGGCCCTTCGATGCAGGGGATGGCACTCAAGTACTCATAGATCGCGCGCAATTCGTGCACGCTCAGACTCTGAAACAGCGGCCAGGGCATGATCTGCAGGAGATTGCCGTCAAACGGCAGCGTCGATGGAAAGCAGTCAGTGGTGACCGTCGCAGAGCAAGGTGGATGGAGATGATCGAGATCCTCGCCGGTCTGCATGATGTGGAGAAACTCGGCGAAGCTCCGCCCACCTTCAGGACGCCCCGTCTTGTCGGGTGTCAGGTTGCGAGACACGATGTGCGGGGTGTTTGGGGCGAGCGCGCCGAAGTCACGTCCTCCGGCGAGGTAGGCGGCCGTATCGACGATCCTCGGTTGCCCGAAGAAGGGATTACCACCGGGAGCGTATTCCGACGTTGCACTCTGGGTGTGACAATCGTTGCAGCCCGCGACCGCATTGACGAGATAGCTTCCGAGGCCCACGAGGTCCCGGTCCTTTCCCTGCAGGTTCAGTGAAACGGGCGCTATTTCAAACCCAATTCGGACGCGCGGGTCTTGGATGTCGCGGTAGTCATCCGCTCTGAGCGCGGCCGAGCCTGCGACGGTTCCTGTGAGAAAGAGCGCGCTAAGAGCGACTCGGGCTGCTGCCGAGCCCCTGGATGACCTGACTCGCATTGCTTCTCTCCTTGAAGGGTCAGCTACGAATTGCTTCGCGACCAACTGAGGCGATTACAGCAGATAGTGTGCGTGGTCCTGCCTCAAACCGCCGTTAAGAGGTGTTCAAGCGGCCGTGCGGCAACAGCATTCTTCCGATGAAACGCCACGGCATTTGCTCGCCCAAATGAGGACCACAGAGTTCTGTGCCAGTGCGCATACGTCTGGTACCTCGATCTGTCTCGACGCACGTGAGCACGCGTTGCGAAATAGCTCTGATCCATCCGGCGGCAGGAGCCTAACTGATTCAAGTCGGGGGACTTGTAATCACACGGACAGGTTGCGCATCCTGCTGGAGGGAGGCCGCGATGCGCGTTCAAGCTGCCGCGGCTAATGCTCGTTGAAGCTAGATAGCGCCGCTGGAACCCGTGTTCGAAGCGCTTGGGCTGCAGCGGCATGCGAATCGCCCACGCATGGCCGTTCGCCGCCGGCCGCCGGATCTTACCCTTCCCAGGCGTGAGCCTGAAATGGCGCCTCGAGAGGAGGTTTGGTGATACTGCCGGTGTAGTTCGTGATCGTGGACGCGGCAACGATCGCAATCACCTCCAGGACATGATCTTTGCCGAAACCGGCGGCGATGAATCGATCGACGTCCTGGTCATTGAGACGTCCACGTTTTTCGATCATCGTTTTTGCAAGAGCAGACGGCGCAGCAAGCTTGCTGTCCTGCGGTAATCGGCCCTCGCGGATGGCCTGCACGTCCGCCGGATCGATCCCTTCCTTCAGCGCGAGCGCCGTATGGAACGCGACGGCCCAAGTGGAGGCGTTCGTTACCGCGTCGGTGAGCAGAACGGTCTGGACCTGTGCTTCTGTGAAGCTCCCGCCATGCACGTTGCCGAAGATCCCGACGAGGCAGTTGATCAGAACCGGTGACGTCGCCATGGCTCCTGCGATGTTAGGGATCATGCCGAACGCCGACTGCAATTGCTTCAGAGCAGGCTTCGAGCGCTCGGGTGCGGACTCAATCGTAAGAACGGGAAAGGTGGTCATGTGCGTTACTCTCTGTTCACGTTGTGGTGAGGTCGTCGCGACGCATGCTCGAGTGATCCGCCGCAACTTGAATCTAGGACTGAGAGATGAGCGCAGCGCGCCAATAAGCCCTCGATTCTCGCCACGAACGCTCAGTGTCCGATCGTGACCGGAACCGCGATGCCGAGCGTTGCGGCCACGCGTCGTGCCGTCTCTTCCCGACACGCCGTAGTAGCCCGCAGCGATTGCCGTGCCTGTTGCAGTATCGCCGGCGGCGCCGTCTCCGGAGTACCGCTGTCGAAGGGCGGCTCGGGCGCGTACACCATGTTCAGCTGGATCGCCTGCGCGGTCTCGTCGCCGCGCAACTCCGCCGCGAGGCGCAAAGCCCCATCAATGCCAGCCGTGACGCCTGCGGCGAAGACCCAGGCGCCGTCGACGACGACACGTTCGTTGACGGGGATCGCGCCAAAGTACGGCAGCAGGTGAAACGAGGCCCAGTGTGTCGTCGCCCGACGTCCGCGGAGCAGGCCGGCCGCGCCACACAGCAACGCGCCCGTGCAAAACGAGAAAATGTGACAGGCGCCTGAGGCCTGCTGGCGGATCCAGCCCAGCACCTCGGTGTCTTCCATCAACGCCTGCTGACCGAAGCCGCCTGGCACATGAAGGACATCCAGCGGTGGCGCATCGGCCAGCGACGCATCGGGCATGAGCCACAGTCCCTTCAGATCGCGCACCGGCGCCGCCGCCTTGCCATAGATGCGGTAGGTCGCGTTCGGGATACGGGATAGCACCTCGAACGGTCCGGTCAGGTCGATCTGATCGATGCCCTCGAACAGGAGGGAACCGATGTGCAGATGGGTATCATGCGGGATCATGTGTGTCTCCAGGGTTTAGCTCAGCATGGACAGGACAAACCTACGCGCGTCTGGACTGTCAGAGGCGCCAAAGTCCCCTCGCTCCTCGCCAAACACGGTCCGCGTCATAGACGTGCTCACCTATCCGGCGGTAAAGCTGCTCGATGTCACCGGTCCAGCTCAGGTGTTCGCTACTGCCAACGATCGTTGTGCTGCGATGGGAGGAGCGCGGCCTTACGTGCTCAAAATCGTGGCGCAAGGCGGGGAGGGCGCTACGACCTCGGCCGGAGTGACGCTGGCAGCGGGTCCGCTTACACAACGCAGTGAGGCACTGGATACGCTATTAGTCGCCGGCGGCGAAGGGGCGGAGGCGGCAGCAGAGAATCCTGTTCTGATCGACTGGGTGCGGGAGCGCGCGTCGCAAGCGCGACGCATCGTCTCTGTCTGCACCGGTGCTGTCGTGTTGGCTGCGGCTGGGCTATTGGACGGGCGCCGCGCAGCGACTCACTGGGAGTATTGCGCCAGGTTTGCCCAACGCTTTCCCACTGTGCATGTCGAACCCGACCCGATTTTCGTGCGTGACGGCCCAGTTTGGACTTCGGCGGGCGTGACAGCCGGAATCGATCTGGCGCTCGCGCTCGTGGAAGAAGACCTCGGCCGTTCGGTAGCGCTCGCTGTAGCGCGCCACCTGGTCGTCTTCCTGAAGCGTCCCGGTGGACAGGCACAGTTCAGCGCATCTCTGGCTTCGCAGGCAGCAGAGGACAGATTCGGAGCGCTGCATGACTGGATCAAGAGCCACCTCGCGGATGATCTTTCGCTGGCAGCGCTGGCCCATCAGGCGCGGATGAGTGAACGCAGTTTCAGTCGACATTACGCAGAGGCGGCTGGGCAAACGCCGGCTCGTGCGATCGAGCGACTGAGGGTGGAAGCGGCGCAGAATCTGCTGTTGGAGTCGCGCTTACCGGTCAAACGGATCGCGCTACGGAGCGGATTGGGGTCGGAAGAGACGATGCGCCGCAGCTTCCTGCGCCTGCTGGGGGTCACGCCACAGGACTATCGTGCTCGATTCAAGTCTTGATTTAAATCAGCTCGCTTGCGATGGGCGAATGGGAGTCGAGCTGCTCCTCCTCGGCCTGCTGACTTACGCGCTCGTGAACGTCACGTGGGTGTTCTTTCGAGCCCACAGCTTCGCGAAGGCGTGGCAGATGGTGGGTGGAATGTTTGGAGCCAACGCGCGCGCCGCGCCGATTCTGCCGACCGTTCACCTGACCATGGTCATCGCGATCGTCACCGGCATCGTATTCACACACTGGCGCATGCGGGATCAGACGCTGGAGACGGCGATCGCGCGCACCCCGGCCGCCGTACTCTCGGGTCTGTGGACGCTGATGCTGTTCGCCATCGTCATCTCTCAGGGGTCGGGCAATGCCTTCATCTACTTCCAGTTCTGAATCCACGTTGGTGGCTGGCAAGCTCGCGCTGCGGGCTGGTTTCGTGCGCCTGACTGCGTCCGACCGGCCCGGCGTCGCGCAGCCGGTTCCGGAGCGCGAGGTCCCGCCGCGTCCCTGGGGTCCGATCCTCATCGGCGCTGCGGTGCTCGCAGTGCTGTTGATCGCCGGTTGGGAGTTCTACTGGCGGTCCTTTGGCGTCAGCCCTAGCTATCACAACAGCAACGGCGAATGGGCCCAACAGCGCCGCCGGATCGACGCAGGCGAGGGCGGCAAGACCGTGCTGTTGGGGGACTCGCGCGTTCTGTTCGACGTCGAATTGCCGGTGTGGGAGCAGGTAGCCGGAGAGCGGCCGATCCAGCTCGCGATCGAAGGCACTTCGGCGCTGCCGATGCTCGAGGATCTCGCGGCCGATGCGAACTTCACGGGTCGGCTCGTAGTCGGGGTGGCTCCGCAGGTGTTTTTCAGCGGGTTCAGATTCCGTGGTGAGGTTGTGCCGTACTATCACAAAGAAGGTCCTTCACGACGAATCGGCAACTGGCTGTCGATGCATCTGGTGGAGCCATACTTCGCGTTCTATGACGAGGACTTCAAGCTCAACAAAGTGGTCAAGCGCCAGGATTGGCCGCGGCGTCCCGGTCTGCCGCCATACATGGACGTGCGCAAGCTGGCCATGTCCGACGCTGATCGCAATACGCACGTGTGGGACAAGGTGGCCACGGATGAGTCCTACCGCGGGCTAGCGCGGCGCATCTAGACTCAGTTTTTCGGCCACCCGCTGCCTGGGATGGAGACGCGCGAGAAGGCCAGCAAGGTGTTTGACGAGCAGATCACCCGAGCCGCGGCGGCGGTTGCCAAACTGCGCGCACGTGGAGTACCCGTCGTGTTCGTTCGGCCGCCCAGCAGCGGCGAGTACTACGTCTACGAGCAGAGGGTCTTCCCGCGCGCCGAAACGTGGGACCTGCTGCTGAAGCGCACCGGCGCTGGCGGCATCCACTTCGATGACTATCCGCAGTTGCAGGGCGACTACCTGCCCGAGTGGTCGCACATCGCCGCATCGGACGCGAATCGGTTACGGCAGCGCTCGTCCCGCTCGTGCAGCGCGAATTCGCAGCCTCCCATCAAGGTGAGCCGCCACTGCGGAGCCTCCATGAAGCGCCAGGGAAGCGGAACTCTATTGCGCAGCAGGTAAGGGATTGGATGCCTGCCCGAATACGTACTTCCAGCCCGACTTGGTGCGCACGTAAGTGTCGCTGAACCACAATTTCGCGTCTAAGGCCTGACCCTCGAAAGTCCCCTTGATCCACAACTTTGCAGTGACGACAGCCGTATCACCCCATACGCGCACCGTCTGGGAATCATCGATCTCTTCCTGGTGCTCCCACTTGTCAGTGGCTTTTCTTGCATCGCCGATCAAATCGGCTTTCTTGTAGATGTGTCCCGTGCCAATGACGAGAACAAAGTCATCGGCAAGAAGCCGCTCCATCGTGGCGTAATCATTTGACTTCACCGCTGCTTGGTATTGGTTGTCCAGCGCAGCGACGATAGCGGCATCCCGCTCTGAGCCAAGACTGATCCGCGACGTCAGGAGTAGCGCGAAGAATATTGCCAAATGAGTTGTTACGTTTTTCACTCCGGCATCCTCCAAAAACGGTTACCGCTTGGTCGAGTTCATATCGATGCGCCTCTGCCAAAGCCCACCGAACCATGCACAGCCCATCCACAAGAGTGTGAATGCCACTTCTTGCGCGAGGAGCGGAGTATGTTTTGAATCCTCGAAGGCTCCGATCACCAGCCCATATATGAGAGGCAGCCTGTACGCCAGGATCGACAGGGCGAAAACGGTGGCGACGAATCGTGGATGCGGCCGATATATACGCACGACGAGTCTGCCCACGACGACGTCGATGCATCCAGCGA
>Ga0126381_100002922_pt1 | contig 18577 bp, 16 predicted proteins | sample PanSoiMetPlot_28_FD_96465 | JGI IMG/M metagenome (GOLD analysis project Ga0126381, IMG submission 96465) | Tropical forest soil microbial communities from Panama - MetaG Plot_28 | ecosystem: Environmental > Terrestrial > Soil > Tropical forest > Bulk soil | place: Panama | collected 2016-02-17
AGCGGCGCTAGCATCTATCCGGCCATTCAAAATATCATCCTAACGTGTCCAGCCCTTGGGCTCGGGACCCTGATCACGACTAACCACACCCTTCTTGAGGACGAAGTGAGGACAGTCCTGGCCCTCCCGCCAGAGATGCGGACCTACGCATTGATGCCGATTGGATATCCGCGTGACAAGTTCGGTCCGGTCAGCCGACGCCCGCTTAGGGAAGTTGCATGCGCTGACCGCTACGGCCATGCGTGGCTGGCTGACAATTTTCAGCGGCTGTATAGAAGCATTTGATGATGGTATGTCCTGTGCTACTGAGAAGCATCCATCTTTGTGAGATTGTTACACAAAAGACAGGGAAAGCTCTGCTAAGCGCTCGAACCCACTAAAGTCGGCGCGATCCATTGGTTTATGGGATTCGCCCGGCGGCAATCCGTGCACATGGTTGTAGGAAATTGCGTGCGGCAGTTGGGACAGACCGCCATACTGGTGAACGTATCGAAGGACTGTCCGCAGTTTCCGCACTTCCAATAAGCGCCGATCGGAGGAGAAGTAAGACAAGTGGGACAAGCATAGCCAGGGCGGCGGGGCAATTTCGCCAATTGCAACAAAGCCCGCGCCTGTTTCAGACCGCCCCAGCAATTCATCAGCATAAAGGCGGCGATCACGGCCAGCCAGGCGTCCTTGCTGAAGAGTGCGAGTCCGATGAATCCAATGACGCCGATGATGCCGAGAATGGTTGCGACCATCAAGCTGCGAGCCCGGCCCAGAACGAACCAGAGCAGGGAACGCAGGATCTGGCCTCCGTCGAGGGGATAGACGGGAAGAATATTAAAAACCAGCAGTCCAACATCGATGGCTAGAATCGCGCGTACCAGGTGGTATGTGTCGGGCATTGCGCTGGCCCAGCCAGAGGATCGTCCCATAAAATAGAGCGTCGCCAGGATGGGGGCCAGAGCCACATTCACTAGCGGCCCGGCGGCAATGCTCCAAAGGGTGGCGCCCGGGCGGGGCGGCGGATCCACGTAGGCCACACCGCCAAGAGGCCAGAGGACGATCTGATTCGCCCGCCCCCCCACTTGACGACACGCCAAGGCGTGCCCGAACTCGTGAAGTAGCACGATCAGGAACAGCCCTAAGTACTCCAGAACATTCCACTTAATCGAAGAATATCGGCCAGCACGGCTCTGGATCTCGTAGACGGCCACGAGGAACCACGACCAGTGGAGAAAGACGTCGATGCCGCGAAAACGAAAAATACGGATCGAGCGTTGGCCGTTAGGCATGTGGGCAGTGTACTTGATTCCTGGGCTTTGGACCGCCTCTCTTTCGGACTACGACTATTGACGACGGCAAAAGCACCAAGGGCGACCGATTGCACGGGCTTTGGAATCAGTGGACGCCATCCGGGCATCGCGCAATGGTCTCAAACCGGCTACGGTTTGAGATCGCTACGCTCTTTAGATATTGAGACTTGAATGCCTGCTTGGCGCGATGAACGAGCACCCTGAGGTACCCGCGGTTGGCCCCGTGCTCGCGGCAAATTCTGTCCCTGGAGCGTTCTTCGAAAAAAATTTCCCGAATAATGCGACGATCTCGTTCCGGTAATTCGCCTAAAATCCCGCGAAGCTTATGCTGGGTTTGTTTGTGAGCAATCAGCTCGGTCACGTCCACGGTTCTATCCCGTATCTCCATGTGCCGCGTTTCCAGTGATTCGTTAGCCGGAGCCCGGTAGCGTTCACGCAGCACGTTATTGCAGACCGAATTCACGAAGGGTCCAATCCGCTCTGGTTCGCGGATACCATCCTTCTTGCGCAAGGCGGCGAACACGCGGGCGAATGTCTCCTGCCTCGCGTCTTCCCGGTCCTCAGGGAAGCGCAGGCGGGTACGCAACTTTACATTGAGCAACTCGGTGAAATAATTCACAAAATGCTTTTGCGTGCGCGAGTCTCCCACACGCAATCGCTCCACATAGGCGTTGTCAAAGTTCTGAAACTTCATCTAGGAGTGCCCCTTCGTAGTTCGCGGTGCAAGCCGTGTACCAGAGTCGGGAGCGGAGCGCCAACAGCTTCGTTGCTGTTTGCAAGTTCTGATGGCAGACTAATTTGCAACTCATACTCGAGCGAAAGCAGACACGTGATCGGGCAAACTGAATAGCGTCGACTAACCGAACGGTTAGTCATTTCGAGCCGTATGGTTAGTCCTGACGCGGGATTTGCTTAACATGGTCGAGCCGCTCGAGCGCTCGTCCGGCCGGAATATTTCCCACCGCGTTCTGAGTTCCGGAGCCGTCAATCCAACAATGGTTTTCCACCGCGCCATTGAATCCTGGGCAAATGATGGGTGCGCAACTAACAACAGAAACAGCAAGGTCGGAAGGCGGATCCTCCCGCCGGCATTGAAGATCGCTGAGCATGTCGGCCGCTGTGCGCACTGGAGTTGGATGATTAGCCGTCATCCGCGATACGATACCGGCGGTTTCATGTCTGGGTGGTGCAACGGAACGGCGGGGTTTGTATTTCTTTGGCGCCTCGCGCATACGACCTTCAAGAACGAGCAGTTTCTGGTGCTCGCCGAAAAGTCCGCCTGGCACGCCTGGAAAGGCAACTCGGAGCTTGGGAATCTCTGTTGCGGCCTATCCGGCCAGGCGTACGCGCTTCTGCGCTTCTACAAAGATACGGACGAAAACGTCTGGCTCCGGCGGGCTGAAGCATCGCCCAGAAAGCGGCGGAGGCGTTCGACGCAATACCTCAAGGGGGGATACGAAGCCCTGGCCGAGCGGCCCGACAGTTTATATAAAGGCGACGCGCTGCTTGTGGCGGAACTTGAAAAGCCTCAGTTTGCTGCAATGCCGTTCTTCGAAGCCTGTTAACCGTCTCTATGCCAATGTTCTGACCTAAGCCCGATAAATCGATCGACATCGACCGCCTCTCCCGCCACTCGTTTACGAACAATGCCGTTATTCCTACCGACTAGTCGTGTCCATTCGCAACGTCCAGAAGATTTGAACCTTTCTTCTTTCGACGACAGTGACGGCATGCCCCGATCGCTGTTCATTTGTCTTTACGCTCCGTGTCACAAGAACACCGTCTGACGACGGGAAGCTTTTCCAGAGTGGCTTTTCTTGTGTGGGCTAAACTAGCTTACTTCTTCAGGATTGGATTGTAGCCGTCGCCTACCAGCTTAGTCCGCATACTCTCAGCATCCTTGATGTCGGTAAACGGTCCCACCTGTACGTGAAAGAGCTTGTCAGAGGGCTGATTGGCGATAAAAGCCGAATATTGCCGGCCTTTCAGCGCTTCAACAAGGGCCTCGGCGTCTTCCTGCTTGCTGACCGCCGCGACCTGAACAAAGTAGCCCTGGCCAGGGGGAGGAAGCGAGGAGGCGGTGGCATCAGAGGCAGGGGAACTCTGAGCGGGGGCGCTCGTGGAAGAAGCAGAACTGGGTTGCTGCGCTGACTGGGTATTCTTCGGTTCCGGAGCAGGAACGGGCATGCTAGCCGGTTTCTCGAGCTTCGAGCTGTGAGCTGCTCCGCTCGGGGAAGCCAGCAATTCCGGCGTCGCCTTCACCGAGTTCTTGCCCATGGTGAAGCCCATGCCGAAAAACACCGCGCACAAAATCACTAACCCGAAAAATAGCATCAGCATTTTGCCCATGCCGAGGGTGATTTCGGTGTCGTTAGCGTCGTCCAACTGGGATATTGGGGCCATACAATTCTCAAAGCCTCGACTTCATTTTGCTTCCGGTCGCCCGTTTTTTGCTAGTAACTTTTCAAGTCCAGAAAAGAAATCTACCGGCACGGGAAACACCACGGTGGTGTTCTTCTCCACGCCGATTTCCGTGAGGGTCTGCAGATAGCGCAGTTGCACGCTGACCGGCTCTGCCGCCAGTAAGTGGGCGGCGTCGACCAAGCGCTGGGCGGCGGAAAACTCACCTTCCGCATGGATGATCTTTGAGCGCTTCTCGCGTTCGGCCTCCGCCTGCTTGGCCATGGCACGCAACATCGATTCCGGCAGATCCACTTGCTTTACCTCTACATTAACCACTTTCACTCCCCAGGGAGCCGTGTGGGTATCCAAGATGGTCTGCAGGCGAGTATTGATCTTGTCGCGATGAGCAAGCAGTTCGTCCAATTCTTGCTCGCCTAAGACCGAGCGCAACGTGGTCTGCGCAAATTGCGAAGTCTGATAAACGTAATTTGAGACCTCAACCACGGCGCGAGTAGGTTCGATCACCCGCAAAAAGATAACCGCGTTAACCTTGAGGGTTACGTTGTCGCGGGTGATGATGTCTTGCGGCGGTACCTCCAGTGCCTCTTGACGCAAAGAAACACGAACCATGCGTTGCACGGGACCGAAGACGAGAATCAAGCCTGGGCCCTTCGGTTCTCGGCGAAGTCGGCCCAGGGTGAAAATCACGGCGCGTTCATACTCGGCCAGGATCTTGATGGAACTGAGAGCGTACAGCACAAGAATGATTATGATCACTGCCACAGTGCCAAAGCTTAAATCCATCGCCTACCTCCCGCTTGTGACCTGATTGTACTCGAATCAGGCACAATCGCCTTTGCGCATCTAGGCACTCGAGGCTGGTCATGAGCTCAAAGTTGCCCTGGCTTCGGTGGCTTCCTGGCTTTGATCTGTCGGCTGGACCTCCAGGCGTAATCCATCTACTTTCCGGACCACAACCTTGTCTCCGGACGGCACCGGGGCCGATGCCACGGCGTCCCAAATCTCGCCGTGCACAAAGACCTTGCCTAAGGGAGACAAGGCCGTCTGGGCGACGGCTATTTCGCCAACCAGACCCTCCGCCCCGGTGAGTGCCTTATTGCGATGGGCGCGCACGGCAATCGACATTAACAAGACGGAGATCAGGCCGAGCGGGATGCTGACGGCCAGCGCGGTGGCCAGCTTTACCCGCATTTCAGGAATGGGTGCGTCGACCAGCAAGAGGGCTCCGAGGACCAGCGTCACAATTCCTCCCACGGCTAACACGCCGTGGGTAGCGAACTTTGCTTCCAGAGCAAACAGAGCGAAGGAGGCCAAAATCAGCACCAGGGCGGCGAAACGAGTGGGCAGCAGGTTTAGAGCGAAGATGGCGAGCAAGATGAACACGACGCCCACGGTCCCCGGGACCACGGCGCCGGGATGGTTAAATTCCGCGTATAGGGCTAGGGCACCGATGGCCAGCAGGATGAAGGCGACGTTGGGGTCCATGATGTAGGCCAGGATGCGTTCTTTGAGCGTCTCCTCGAGCACATGCTCTGGTTTACCGGACAAGATCAAATGCACGCTTTGGCCGTCAAAACGCACGACCGGTTTGGACGCGATCTGGCGAAACAGATCCTCCTCAGTTGGAGCAACGTAGTCAATCAGTTTTTGGGAAAGGGCCTCGCTGTCGGTAAACGACTTGGATTGTCGCACTGTGCTCTCGGCGACCTCGGTATTCCGCCCCCGCTTGGAGGTAATCGAGCGCATCAGGGCAGCGGTGTCATTTTCGATCTTTTCCTTCATCACCGGATCCATCTGCCCGGTGCCGATCGCGACCGGGTGCGCAGCTCCGGTATTGGTGCCCGGAGCCATGGCTGCAATGTCGGCACTCTCGAGTATGAAGAACCCGGCTGAGGCCGCGCGGCTTCCGCTCGGGGTGACATAGATAATGACGGGCACCCGGGAGGCAAGAATTTTCTGAATAATCTCCCGCGTCGATTCCAGCAACCCACCTGGAGTGTTCAACTCAATCAGCACCGCATCATCTTTCTGTGCCGCGGCTTGATCGAGGGCGCGCGCGATGCGTTCGGCGGTGACCGGCTGGATGGTGTCGTTGATCACCAGCTTTAAGACATCAGCACGAGCGGAAACGGGAAGCCACAAAACGAGCAATGAAGCGAAGCAACATAGTCTGGGGCGCATAGCTTATGCTCCTAGGCGGAGCTACTCAGAATATTGTCTCTCAACTCGTACTCAGACGCACGAGTTCCCGCAGGGGGGTGATTACGATCGACGGCGAGTCGCTACTGAGGCTGGGACTATGACCCAGGGGCTTAGCACCGGTTGGATTCGCTGGAGGAGACGCCCAAGTCGAGATAAAGTTGACGAGCCCTGCCGCCGGCGCGAGCTAATGGCGCAGCACGGATTCCTTCTGTTCCATTCGAGACTCGGTCCAGCCCGGCAACCAAGTGCTCCCAGTGATCAGGCGTGCTCCCCGCTCATAGGTCAGATAGGACCAAGCCCACTGGATCAGCACGATCAGCCGATTACGAAAGCCGATCAAGAAGAACACGTGAATAAACAACCACCCCAGCCAGGCAAGATATCCCGAAACGCGCAGTCCCTTAAACTGAGCAACCGCCGCTGCCCGGCCGATTGTGGCCAAGCTGCCCTTGTCAACGTAGTGGAACGTGCGCCGGGGCTCGTGGCGAAGGATGCGGGCGATATTTTTGGCTACCGCGCGCCCTTCTTGCATGGCAACCGGAGCTACGCCGGGCAACAAGTTACCTTGTTCGTCTTTGAAGGCCGCTAGATCCCCGATAACAAACACCTCCGGGTGCTCCGGCAGGCTAAGATCGCCGGATACGAGCACACGACCCGCCCGATCGACACTGGCTCCCAGTTTTTTTCCGAGCTGCGAGGCGGCGACTCCGGCCGCCCACAAGACCACCACCGCGGGAACCCGCTCCTGGCCAACCCAGACCGCGCCAGGTTCAATCCGGGTGACCATCGCCGACTCGCGCACTTCAACGCCCAGCTTTTGGAGCTGCCGTACCGCGCTTTGCGACAATTCCGGAGCGTAGGTTGGCAAGACGCGCGGACCGCCCTCAAGCAGGATGATTCGCGTGCGTCTGGGATCGATGGTGGCAAATTCATGGCCGAGCACGTGCCGCGCGATCTCAGCCAGAGTTCCGGCCAGCTCGACTCCCGTCGGTCCCGCACCCACGATGACGAAATTCAGGGGCGGTTCCGGCTGACCGGCCAGAGTTTCCCGCTCCGCCAGCTCAAAGGCCAGCAGCACGCGACGGCGAATTTCAAGGGCGTCTTCGACCGTCTTCAGCCCCGGCGCTAGAGGCTCCCAGTCCTCATGCCCGAAATAGGAATGACGAGCGCCGGCGGCCACCACCACGTAGTCGTATGGAATATCCATGTCCGACAACTTCACGAACCGATTCTCGAGGTCGAATTCCACCACCTCGCCTAGCAGTACTTCAACGTTCTTTCGTCCCCGCAAGATCCAACGGATCGGGGCAGCTATCTCGCCGGGCGAAATGCCTGCGGTTGCGACCTGGTACAAAAGAGGCTGGAAGGTGTGATGGTTTTTGCGATCGATGATCGTGACCCGAACCGGCAGCTTGGCCAAGGCCCGGGCGGCCTCAAGTCCGCCAAACCCCGCCCCGATAACCACTACGCGAGGTCTCATGTCCTGCATGCGAGTTTCTCCTGTTTCCGGTCGAATCGCCTGCCGGCACTGTGCATCTGAACCTTATATAGATTCTTTTATGGTGGAGAAGTCGGAACTTTTTTCCCCCTTACAAGCTAAACAGACGGAACCACATAGTCTGGCTCGCGAACCATGGTCGGCGCGCCCGGCGAGAACGCTGGCAGAAATCGCCCTAGTTTTTGGGCTCATTCTGACCGCCATCTGGACGCCGCAAGGCCAACTCAATCGATCAATCAGCATCGTTACTGCTTTGTTTGTGGTGGGGCTGGCGATCACGGGAGGTTGGACGCCCTCGGAGCTGGGTTTGACCCGTCCGCGCCGAGGCGTGGGTGCCATATTGCTGACCGGAGCAATCCTGTGCGGGACGATTCTGCTGGTCGGTACCGCCCTTAGGTTTGCAGGCGTTGGCAATGCATTGCCCTGGGGCCGGTCTTGGCAGTATGTGCTCTGGGCCCTCGAGCAGGAATTCATTCTGCAATCCATCTTTTTTGTGCGTCTTGCGAGCCTATTCGGGGCGCAGCGGGCGGTGATCCTTGCCGCAGCTCTTTTTTCTATCGCCCACCTTCCCAGCCCGGTACTGACCCTACTGTCGTTCGTAGGGGGCATCGTGTTCTCGGACTTGTTTCGCCGCTTCCGTAACCTATATCCCTTGGGGGTGATTCACGGTGCCTTGGGGCTGACGATCGCCGCCAGCATGCCGGACAAGTGGCTGCACCACATGCGAGTCGGTCTCGGGTACTTGAGCAGCCATCCTTGAGAGAGAGTCGCACCAGTCACATCGAAACTGCATCTGAGGCCGGTGGAGATCAAAGTAGGAAATAGTCAATCGCAGAACTAGCTGATGCTGTCTGGTTTCGTGCTATTCTGCGCTCAATCGTACTTTCCGGGAACCATCGTGCTCCTTGAATTGCGTCTCGAAAATTACGCTGTAATGGAAAGTGTAGCGGTCGAGTTCGACCCCGGCTTGAACCTGCTGACGGGCGAAACCGGGGCAGGGAAATCGATTCTCATCGACGCCCTAGCCTTGCTCATGGGGGATAAAGGATCTCCGGATGTAGTGCGCTTTGGCGCCGAACGCGCCATCCTAACCGCGGTATTTGAGGTGGAGAGCGGGCGGGAAAAAATGGTGGCAGCGATTCTAGAGAGTAATGGCCTGGATCATGACGATGCGAATCTGATTTTGCGTCGCGAGGTCGCCGCTAAGGGCCGGGTGTTTATCAACAATCAACCGGCCACAGTATCGGTCCTGAAGCAACTGGCGCCTCACCTGGCCAGCATTCACGCCCAAAACGAATCTTTGGCCTCTTTCGATGGCGAAGCCCGGCTTTCACTTCTCGATCACTTCGCCGCGATCGAGCTCGATTCTGTTGACCAGGCGTTTGCCGCCTGGACGCAATTCAAGAGACGAATCGAGGAGCTCGAACAAGGCGAGCAGGACCGGCTTCGCCTGGTCGATCTCTGGAGTTTTCAGAAGCAGGAGATTGAATCTGCAAGAATTCAGGCGGGAGAAGATGAACGCCTAGAAGCCGAGAAGCGTATTCTGGGTAACGCCGAAAAGATCCATAACTCGGCCATGCTGGCCTTCGATCTCCTCTACGAAGGGGCTAGCTCCACCTCTACCTCCTTGCGAGCTGCCCAAAAACATGTCGAAGAGCTCATGCGCTTCGAGCCCAAATTCCAGGAAGCCGTCGCCTTGCTCGAATCCGCCCGGATCAGTGTTGAGGACGTGGGCGCCAGCCTGCGTGACTACGCCGGCGGCATCGAGTCGTCGCCCGAGCGCCTGGCGGAAATCGAAGATCGGCTGGCTTGGCTCGACCGGCTCAAACGTAAATATGGTCCCACTCTCGACGATGTTCGCAAATTGGGTGAGGAGGTAAGCCGCAAGCTCTCCGAAATCGAGAACAAGGACGAGGTATTAAGGGAGTTGCGCGCCCACTTATCTGCGGCCGGGGAAAACTACCTGCGCTTGGCGCGCAGTATTTCGAAAAGACGCTACGAAGCCGCCAAGAAGCTGGAAAAATTGGTGGAGACGGAAGTCAATGACCTGGCCATGAGATCCGAATTCCACATTGAAATCACGGGCAGTGATGAGGAGGGCGAATGGACCTCGTCCGGATTTGATCGGGTGGAATTCATGATTTCGACCAATCCCGGGGAACCCATGGGGCCAGTCGAGCAAATTGCTTCTGGCGGCGAACTCTCGCGCGTCATGCTGGCGCTTAAGGCAAGCATCGAGTCCGGTTCGCGCAAGAAAGCCGCGGGGGTTCCGCGCACACTGATCTTCGATGAAATCGACACCGGCATTGGGGGGCGCGCGGCAGAGGCGGTCGGCAAAAAGCTAAAGTCACTGGCCCGTACCCACCAGGTGCTTTGCGTTACCCACCTGCCCCAGATCGCAACCTTTGCCGACCAACACTATCTGATCCATAAGGAAGCTCGCGGCGATCGTACCCGAACCAGCGTACGCCGCATCACCGGCAACGAACGAACCGAAGAGATTGCCCGAATGCTGAGCGGGGCAAAGTTGACCGAGACCTCGTTAAAACATGCCGAGCAGATGCTGAAGGCCAATGCCTGACCACTTAGGCCCGTCCGTGCATCGAACCTCCGTTTCCATCTAAACTGTTAACGCAGCAAACCGAGAGGCCAAGAGAGCGGCTGTTGCTGTTGTAAGGACAGAAACTCCGCAGTGCTGAGGGATTCGATTGAGTACGGATCAAATCGTTGAAGTCGCAGGCAGGCGTCTCAAGCTGACCAACCTGGAAAAGGTCTTCTATCCCTCGACGGGTTTCACTAAGGGCCAAGTCATCGACTATTACGCGCGTATCGCGCCCGTGCTCGTGCCCCACCTGGCCGGCAAGCCCCTGACCTTGAAGCGTTATCCCAATGGAGTTGACGCCCAGCCATTCTTTGAAAAGAACGCGACCAAGCACCGGCCGGACTGGGTTCAGACGGCGCCCATATGGAGCGAGGGAAACAAGCGCTATGTCAATTACATCCTGGCCAATGATTTGGCAACCCTGGTCTGGGTGGCAAATCTTGCCGCCATTGAGCTCCATCCCTCGCTGTCGCTGGCAGAAGACATCTCCTGTCCGCGGGCACTGGTTTTCGATCTCGATCCCGGCCCCCCGGCTAACATCGTTCAGTGCTGCCAGGTCGCCATGTGGCTACGCTCCATCTTTGAACATTTCAAGCTCGAAAGTTTTCCCAAGTCCTCGGGATCGAAGGGCCTGCAAATTTACGTTCCACTCAACACTGAGACCAGCTATGACGAGACCAAACCCTTTGCTCATGCTGTAGCCAGACTGCTCGAAAGCGAGCATCGCGACCTGGTGGTCTCGGACATGAAAAAAACCATTCGCACCAATCGAGTGTTTGTCGATTGGAGCCAAAACGACGAGCACAAAACCACGGTTAGCGTGTATTCTTTGCGGGCACGGGAACGTCCCACGGTATCTACTCCCGTGACCTGGGATGAAGTCGAACGCACGCTGAAAAAGAAAGATGCCAGCCTACTGGTGATCGAGTCGGATCGCGCTCTCGAGCGAGTCGAGCAATTGGGGGATCTGTTTGCTCCCCTGCTTACGCTCAAACAGAGACTTCCGAAACTGCCGGGGTTGGACGAAGGTGAGGCGGGCTCCTTAAAACAGGGACTGGCGGTTTCGAGCTCGTCCGATCGAGGACGGGGGAAAAAGCCGACGGTGTCAAAAACTCCAAACCCGTCGGCACGGGCGAGAAGGAAATAGTTCACTGCTCGGAACAGTTGAGGAACGAGTCCATGGCGCAACTGTACCTCGGCACCTCCGGTTGGGCTTACCCCAGTTGGAAGCCCGATTTTTATCCAGGTAGGCTTGCCCAAACAAAATTCCTTAGCTATTACTCCAGCCAGCTGAACACGGTTGAGGTGAACCTAACGTTCCGCCAGCTGCTGAAGGAGACGACCGCGCAAAAATGGCTGGAGCAAACGCCTGGGGAATTTCGGTTCGCGGTCAAAGCTCATCAGGTGATCACGCATATCAAACGGCTGAAGGGAACCGAAGATTTCCTGAGGCGATTTCTGACCACTATGGAACCGTTGGCGCAAGCCGGCAAGCTGGGTCCTGTGCTCTTTCAACTTCCTCCTAACCTTAAAGCTGAGACCGCGCTGCTTGAAGATTTTGCGGCTCTAATCCCGCGGACGCTCAAAGCAGCCTTTGAGTTCCGGCATGCGTCGTGGTTGGCCGACGACGTTTTCTCGGTATTGAAGCGCCTTAACCGGGCGCTCTGCGTCGCCGAAACCGAGGAGCATGTCACGCCGGATGTAGTGACGGCTGACTTTTGTTATTACCGTTATCGTAAACCCAACTACAGTGCAGAGGAACGCGGTACCATGTTTCGGCGGATGCAACAGCATCTCGAAACCGGGCGCGACGTTTTTGCCTACTTCAAGCATGAAGAAACCCCGCAAGGTGCCATTTATGCCTTGGAGCTGCTCAAAGATGCGCGCGGCGCACCCGCGTAAGTACTTTTTCGGTTACGGGGCTGCGCGCAATACTCAATAGCGTGTCTTCCGACAGCCACACTCGCATTCTGTCTTCCTTCATCGACTATCTAAGAATCGAGAAAGGGCTTTCGTCGCTCACTCTGGCTGCCTATAAAAACGACATATTGCAATTTACGGAGTTTCTTGAGCGCCGGAGGCGAACGATTACTGGTGCCCGCCGGGAGGAGGTACGGGCTTTTGTGCAACAGCTGTTCGGGAACTCACTCGATCCACGTTCGGTCGCGCGCAAGCTCTCCGCCCTGCGCCATTTATATCGCTTCCTTTTGCTGGAAGAAAGAGTGCACCGGGATCCCACGCTGAATCTCCCCTCCCCGAAACAATGGAAAATTCTGCCTAAGTCTCTCGGCCGTGAAGAAGTGGAACAAATGCTAGCCGACCCTCCCCGGAACCGTTCGACTCGGCAGGGGCAGGCGATCAGCTCGCGAAACCGCGCGCTTCTTGAGGTGTTCTATGCCGCTGCGCTTCGGGTTTCGGAGATAGTCACGCTAAAGCTAGAGGATGTGAAACTGGAAACAGGGTACGCTCTGGTGCGCGGCAAAGGCGATAAGGAACGCATCGTGCCCCTCGGACATACGGCACAACAAGTGCTAGCAAGCTATCTTCGTGAGGCGCGGGCGGCACTGGTGCAGGGAAGGAATTCACCGCTGCTATTCGTCGGCCAGGGCGGAAGGCGATTGACCAGGCAGCGAGTCTGGCAAATCGTAGATCAAGCATCGATCGCAGCCGGCCGCCACGCCAGCCCGCATATGCTGCGCCACAGTTGCGCCACCCACATGGTGGAAAATGGCGCGGATTTGCGGACGGTGCAGTCGCTTTTGGGCCACTCGGACATTTCGACCACGCAGGTCTACACCCACGTGGCGCTGGATCGGGTAAAAACCGTCTACCAGAAATATCATCCCCGGGCGAAGTCGACTACGAAGAAGCAGGACCAAGTAAACAGGGCCGGCTAACCAGATATGAGGCAATCTAGAGACGAACTTCGCCGGGCGATCGAGAGGTTTGTGCTGTCCTTGCGCGAGCGCAATGCCTCTTCTCACACCTTGAAAGCATATCGCGGCGACTTGGAGGCTTTTGTCGCTTACCTTGGCACGCGACCCTGGGCCGACATCGATCATGTCGTCATTCGCGGTTTTCTCTCGCAGCTTTACGACCAAGGCCTGAGCAAGGCCTCGGTGGCACGCGCCCTGGCGGCTGTGCGCTCTCTCTATCGCTGGCTGGCACAAGAGGGACTGGTCGAGCAGAATCCCGCGGCTCTGGTTTCGACTCCCAAGCTGCCCAAGAAACTGCCCCGGGTTCCCACGGTCGAAGAAATCAATTCCGTGCTTGATGGCGAGCTGCCCGAGGTGGCGGCTTTTCCCGAGCGTGATCGCTTGATGCTTGAATTACTCTACGGCTGCGGAATTCGCAATTCGGAGCTGGTGAATATCAACCTCGAAGATATTCGTTCCAGCATGGAAGCCATTCTGATTCGCGGCAAGGGGAAGAAGGAGCGCTACGTTCCTTTTGGCCAGGTACTGAAGTCGGCACTCGCCAGCTACTTGCCCGCTCGCTCGCAGGTTCTGACCACCTGTCGAAAGAGCACGCCCGCCTTGCTCATCAATCGGCGTGGAGGCAGGTTAACCACGCGCAGCGTAGGGCGAATCGTAAAGCTCATCGCCGTGGCTAAAGGCCTCTCGCCTGACGTTCATCCCCACACGCTACGCCACGCCTTCGGGACGCATTTGCTCGAAGAAGGCGCGGACTTGCGGGCCATCCAGGAAATGCTTGGTCATGAACGTCTCTCCACCACTCAGCGCTATACGCAACTCTCCACGAAGCACCTGCTCGCGGTATACGATCAGACTCATCCCCGTGCCAAGTGAATGAATCTCTAGCTCATCGAACAGCGGATGAATCTAGATTTGCATGAATGCGCACTGCTGCCTAGAATTGTTCGGCTCACTAACGGGCTCTGCGACTTACTCAATTACTTCACAAACTGCAGACCGTGGGGTACGGCAAAAGGGAAAACGTAGGCATAAAGCATTACGATCACCCCAACCACGGCACCGAGCGCCACTGAATGCCATGCCACAAACCGAAAAATGTTTCCTTCGTTTCCCACTTGCTCGGTGGCTGCGGTGGCGATGGTAATCGACTGAGCATCGACCATCTTGCCCATGACTCCTCCTGCGCCGTTGGCGGCGCACATGAGCACCGGGTCGATGCCCAATTGTTGGGAGGTAATGCGTTGCAGGCTTCCAAACAGCGCGTTCGAAGAAGTGTCGCTGCCGGTGAGGGCTACGCCCAGCCAGCCAAGAAAGGTTCCGAAAAATGGATAGAGCCATCCGGTGCGCGTGAATGCGAGCCCCAGCACCGCATCCAGGCCGGAATAGCGGGTTACGTACCCCAAACCCAGCATGAAGGAAATCGCAATCACCGCCAGTCGCATACGGCGCAATGTTCGCCAGAAGACCCTTGCCAACTGCGCCGGTGACAGGCCGAGCAACAATCCCGAGACAATTGCTGCCAGGAAACAACCGCTGCCAGTGGCCGAAAGCCAGTTGAAATCGTAGCGAGCTGCTTCAGGAGTCGGTTTGGCGACGACGGGTGCGGCACGATAGACCGAGTTATGCAAATAGGGCACATCCCAGCCCGGCGGTCCAGGGCGCAACCGCCCGTCGGGCAATACAACACGGAAGGCGGGCGTCGTCGCCCGGTTGAGTGCGTTCTTAATGGTCGGCAGTCCCCATAACAGTACGAAACAGGAGAGAACTGCAAACGGCATCCACGCCTTCAAAATTGTGCTGACAGGGAAGGTGCGAGTGCTCACCGCGCCATCAAAATCGAGAGCTTTCCAGTGCCCGCCAAATTGATCTTCGATTTCGGCGGCCGCTTTGGGAGGAGAAGTTTTCGGGCGATCATAACTGAAGCGCCAAATCGTCGCCGGCGCCCACACCCGTAGAAAGGCCACGGTGGCGATGATGGCCACAACGCCCGCCATGATGTCGACAAGATTGCTGTCGATGTGGTTCGCCCAGAACAGCTGGGTTAGAGCGAAAGAAACGCCGACTACCAGGATGGCAGGAAGGACCTCGAAGGTCTCTTTCCAGCCCACCATGGTGCGCACCAGCCAGAAAGGAACGATCACGGCGGTAATCGGTAAAATGCGCCCAATCATGGCGCTCAGATCCGATTCCGGCAACCCGCAGACCGCCGCTAAAGTATGTACTGGGGTTCCGATTGCGCCCCAGGCGACGGGAGCAGTATTGGCGATCAGGTTGAGGGCTGCGGCCTGGAACGGCTGGAACCCTAACCCGATCATGAATGCGCCCGCGATCGCCACAGGAGCGCCAAACCCGGCGGCGCCTTCGATGAAAGAGCCGAAGCAAAACGCAACCAGGAGCAATTGCAGGCGACGGTCGGCAGTAATTCCCGCCACCGATTCCTTCATGATTTCAAACTGGCCGGTTTCAACAGAAATGTCGTAGAGATACACGGCCGCCACCACGATCCAGGCGATCTTCAATAAGCCGAATGCCACGCCATAGGCAAAACTCATGCCGGCCAGCAGTGGAGGCATTTTGAACACCACGACAGCCACGGCTGCGGCAGTCAGCGCACCGGCGATGGCGCACCAATGCGGCTTGAGCTTCAGGCCGGCAAGCATCACGAAAAGAACGATAATCGGAAGGGCGGCGACCAGTGTCGATAACCACCAGCGGCCGAGCGGATCATATGCCTGTGTCCAATGCATTCGATAACCCCGGGGTACTCCGAGCAGTAGTGCCTGGCGGAAAACTTCCGATCAACCCTTTACCAGCATTTCTTTGCTAGCCAGGTTGGCTAGTATCCTACACTGCCGCGCAATGCCGGGATCCATCGAGGGAGAACGGAGAAAGACTTGCCCGGGCGACAAGGGACTTGCTGCCACTAAAACTTAAGTGAGGGAAGCGCAGAACCTTCGCTTCTTCATCGCCGGGCCTGCTCCAGCTGGCGGTCGACCAGACCTATTCGCCGCCCTTATTTAGGATCGTGTTCTTGATCGAGAGAGGTGTCGGTAGCGACGGCATTCGAGGTTGCCGACTCGGCATTCACATGTGCTTGCTCAACCGAGACTCTGGACGGGTCGTCTACCTTGTCTGCATCCAGTGGTCTGAGTTTCGAGGACTGCAGTTCGTAAGTGCCTTGCTCGGCGGGCATCAGAACCAGACGGCCGTGGCCTTTCATGAAGCCAGCGGCAATCTCCACGCGAATGAAATACTTCTGACCAGGTTTTACATCCAGTTCCACACCTGACTGTTTGTCATTGGAGTGGAAAACATGCGTCCCCGGATCGATCTTTGCCTCGAAATACCGGCCATTGTCCAGGCGCGCCAGCTGGACTTCATCGCAATAGACGGAAGGCGATAAAGCAGAACCTGCGAATTGCTTGTAGCGGTACACATATACGGTCGCTTTGGCACTTTCCGCTGCCGAATTGACCGTAGGCTTTTCAGCAAGGGAAGTCAGGCCAAGGAACAAGACCGGAAAGAACAGCCGATTGAACTTGCGCACTCGCTCCTCCTGCGATCACCTTCGCTCCGCCAGCATCACGGGGCATGCCTTCAGCCTACTGAGCCCATGCTGGGAGGAACAAGTTACCTGGGTTCGTAGTGTGTTATGTACTGAAACCACGCGCAGGATTCCTCGCGCTGTTTGATGCCATCGGCATGGAAAGCCGCTACTACGGAGGATTGAAGAATGGGGACCGGACATTCCGCAGCCGTACCATCCGGGGCACTTCCGTCTCTGCGGTCGACTTGTAGGCTCAAACCACGATGTTGGCGGCTTAACGGCCCTTGCACGTCGTGGGCCGTGGCTCAGCCACGATCTTTCTTTTCCAGCGCGGGCTTGGGGCCCCACGGCGTTCAGCCGCCCGTTCGTGATGCTAGTCGCGGCAGTGTGGTTAAGTCACAGTGTACTTCTGCGTTAGCAAATTTCGCTTTTCATATTTACCGTATCAGTAAGGAGTAAGGGAATGGGTGAAGCGGTTGCCCTGGAGACGGCCTCGAAGCAGACGAGCCACGGCGGTCGGCACTTCTCGATGGCGTTCGTGGCTGGGATCGCGGTTGCGCTGGTCTCGTTTGGTTTTACTTTTGCAATCAGTCCCGACAGCCACCCGGCGCTCAGCAATCTGTTGTTTACGGCGCAGTACCCGGGCTGGCTTCTGTGTGCCCACGTAATCCCGGGAAGCTTCGAGAGTAGCGGTACGGAAAACTATCTCGCCCTAACCGTTCTGGTGAACATTGGGTTTTACACAACGGTGTTTTATGCAATGATTTTTTCGACTGTGACGCTCGTGAGAGTGGGAAGAGCTAGCTACCGCGCCCTAAATTGAGCAGTTCGAAGCTCGCCGCTACGCCCTCGTCAAAGGTCACTTCTTTGTCGATGGCGGGAATATCTTCGCGCAATCGGGAGAGCACGTACCAGCTGCCCGCCAGAATCAGGATGAGCCAAAAGCCGACCATGGGGCTGAGCAATGCCCAATACTCAAGCTGCGCGGTCATGATCACGTAGACAAAGAAGCCCAGGAAATAGGACATGCCAAGTACGACCGCCGAGTCACGAAACGGGGGGTAGGGGCAGGTGAATGGGACCTTACGAAACCGTACAAGAAGGATCTGCGCAAGCAGCACCGACCAGGCTGTCAGGACGAAGGTATGTATGGGCCCCACCCACCACCCCCAGATGAATCCGTAGATGGGCAGCACCAAAAAAATAGCCCAGGGAAGCACAAAACTTAGGATGATCTTGAGCGCCAAGGGCGCGCATCCATGGGTGGTTTTGTCCACGCAAAAGCGAAATATCCAATTGGCCCGGATATCACTGGGAACATCCAAGGCGAGCCGAAGCCCCACGATGATCGAGTAACTCAGGATCAAAGGCACGGCGAGCAATTCGGGGCTGGGCAACTTGCCCACCGCGCCAGAGTTGCTGTTGAAAGCTGCGAATAGAAATTGCGATCCGACAACAATTCCTAGACCTAAGAACCCGGCAAGCACCAGGGCATGCTGTTCGCTACGCAATAGCGTCCGAATGGCGAATCTATAGCCCGCCCGCTCTAGTGGGCTGGTGAGAAGCACACGGTCGAGGAGCCGAGAAAACCAGTACAGTTTGGGGCCGCCGCCCACGGTCGTGGGCCCCAAGTCGATATTCTCGGGAATGCGAACAAAACATCTCCGGTAGCTGAGCGCATAGACGATCACGGCGCTTAGCAAAACGACTGGCGAACCGACGGCCGCAGCCCGGCCCAGAGTGGCCAGCTGGGAACCGGAGCCGTTGCGAATCCACTGACAGAGTCCTAGGAACCAGACCGGGGGCAAGAGCTTGACGGTTGATTGAGACAAATGCCGCAACCCGGCGGGGACGGCGAAGCTGGTTGCGAGGACGGCCACGAGAGAGCCGATCATCACGGAACGCACGTACAGAGAAGTCCGGCGGAAGGTGCGATAGGGAAGTGCAGTCATGACCAGACCAATGGTCACGAACACGGCGAAGAAGCTGAACAGGCTGGCGAGCACAACCACGAAGATGTGCACGCCGATGAAATGCGCGAAAAAGGCGAATGAATTGACCGCCGCCCCA
>Ga0126381_100002923_pt1 | contig 18576 bp, 18 predicted proteins | sample PanSoiMetPlot_28_FD_96465 | JGI IMG/M metagenome (GOLD analysis project Ga0126381, IMG submission 96465) | Tropical forest soil microbial communities from Panama - MetaG Plot_28 | ecosystem: Environmental > Terrestrial > Soil > Tropical forest > Bulk soil | place: Panama | collected 2016-02-17
CCGACCCCGCCAGCCGCATACGCCAGCTTGGGCAGATGCTGGTGAAACCCGGCATCCAGGACCACATCGCACAGGATCTCGACGACTACCGCTTGTTGCTCGACCGCGTCGACAAGCCGCCGCGCGAAGACGATCTCACCGACTGGATCAAATCCTACCAGGAAGGGGAGCGCGACCATATCTTCGAAATGTGGCACCAGCAGAAGTCGCTGCCGTGGCTGATCGCGGCCCTGCAGCAAACCAAGCCCGGCGACACCGAAGCCCCCGGGTTGCTCAAGGCCGCGGCGGCAATCCAAACCGATTCGCCTGGTTATATGACCGTGGCCTGGCACATGCTGCGTCTCATGCCCGCCGGCGACGTCCGCGCCACGGTCGATGAGGTCCTGAAGCTCCGGATGCCGGCGGGCGCGCGCAACTTGTTCCGCGGGCGCCGCCTGGAGCAGGCCCGCAACTTCCAGGAGTTCCTCGAATACGCGCCGCGCACGGTGGTCGGCGACGAAGCGGATGTCGAAGAGGTTGATCCCAAGACCGACCAGCTTCTCGACGACGATTCGCAGAAGGTTCTCGACCGCATGCCACTTCCGCTTCTCAAGCAGGCTTCCACCAGCTCGCTGCTGCCGCCCAAGGTTCGGCAGCAACTGGCGAATGTTGTGTGGCTGCGGTCCTTCCTTCTCGAGCCCTCACCTTCGTTCGACGACCTTTACAAACTGCTCAAGACGCCCGGATATCGATTCAGGGTCGACTCCGGTTTTGGCCGATACACCGACGACCCGGCCGTCATCGACAATTTCCGCGACAACTGGTGGTGCGCGGTAAATCGCGAACCTCCCGAGGGCGTTCCTCCGGAGAAGCCCGAACCGCCTCCCGCCCCGCCCGCCTTCCTCACGGCGGCCGAAGTCGCGCAGGGCAAGTCCGACTGGGACCGCCTGGCCGCCCTCCCCGCCGGAGCGGACTGGCTCTCGGCGCAGGTCCTCGGGTGGGCACAAAAAACGCCCACCGATCCGCGCATTCCCGAAGCCCTGTACCTCGCCGTCCGTTCCACGCGCTACGGCTGCACCGACAAAGACACCGGCACCTTCTCGAAACGCGCCTTCGACCTTTTGCACAGCAAGTACCCCAACACCAACTGGGCCGCCCAAACCAAATACTGGTATAAGTAGGGCAGGCTGGCAGCCTGCGGCCGGATGGCATCCGGCCCCGGCGCAGAGCGCCGGCGTGGTTAGCTTGCAGCTCGCGGCTCGAAGCTCGTACCTCATTTCGCTACACTGGAGCTTTCACCCATGAAACTCCAGAGCCACACCATCACCCAGGGCCGCGAGCGCGCCGCCGCCCGCTCCATGTTAAAAGCCATCGGCTTCACCGACGACGACCTCAAAAAGCCCATCATCGGCGTCGCCAACACCTGGATCGAAACCATGCCGTGCAATTACAACCTGCGCGAGCTGGCCGCCCGAGTGAAGGAAGGTATTCGCGAAGCCGGCGGAACGCCCATGGAATTCAACACCATCGCGATCAGCGACGGGGTCACCATGGGCACGGAAGGCATGAAGGCCTCGCTCGTCAGCCGCGAGATCATCGCCGATTCGGTGGAGCTCATGGTGCGCGGCCACATGTTCGATGGCGTGGTGGCTCTGGTCGCTTGCGACAAAACCATTCCCGGCGCAGCAATGGGCCTGCTGCGCGTCAATATTCCCGGCGTTGTTCTCTACGGTGGCACCATCCTGCCCGGCAAGCACAAGGGCCACGACATCACCATTCAGGATGTCTTCGAGGCCATGGGCGCCAATGCCCGCGGCCTGATGAGTGACGAAGAGCTGCGCGCTATCGAAGACCACGCCTGCCCGGGCGCCGGCGCGTGCGGCGGCCAGTTCACCGCCAATACCATGGCCACCGTCATGGAGCTCATCGGTCTTTCCCCGCTCGGCACGGCTGCAGTGCCGCAAGTCGACAAGCGCAAAGACGATGTCGCCCGCCTGTGCGGCCGGGTGATCATGGACGCCGTGCGCAACAACCGCCGCGTTCGCGACATCTGTACCCGCAAGGCCTTCGAGAACGCCATCGCCGCCGTGGCCGGCTCCGCCGGTTCCACCAACGCCGTGCTGCACCTGCTGGCGATGGCGCGCGAAGCCGAGGTGCCGCTCACCATCGACGAGTTCGAAAAGGTCTGCGCGCGCACGCCCGTGTTCGTAGACATCAAGCCCGCCGGCCGCTTCATGGCCGCCGATATCGACAAGGCCGGCGGCATTCCGGTGATTGCCCAGCGGCTGCTCGATGCCAAGCTGGCCGATGGCTCGGCGCTCACCGTCACGGGCCGTACGCTCGCCGACGAAGCCGCGGAAGCGCATGAAACTCCCGGGCAGGAAGTCATCCGCCCGCTCTCCAAGGCCCTCAAATCGCGTGGCGGTATTGCCATTCTGCGCGGCAATCTGGCGCCCGAAGGCTGCGTCATCAAGCTGGCCGGCAGCGACAAGATGGTACACCACGGTCCGGCACGCGTCTTCGGCTGCGAGGCCGATGCCCACCACGCTGTGCTCGACGGCAAGATCAAGGCGGGCGACGTGGTGATCATCCGGTACGAAGGCCCCCGCGGCGGCCCGGGCATGCAGGAGATGCTGGCCGTGACCGGCGCCATCGTCGGCGCGGGCCTCTCCGAATCCGTGGCCCTGATGACGGACGGCCGCTTCAGCGGCGCCACCCACGGGTTCATGATCGCCCATGTTGCACCCGAAGCTTACGACGGCGGACCCATCGCGGTGGTTGAGGAAGGCGACCCCATCGTCATCGATGCCAACCGCGGCGTTCTGGAGCTCGACATTCCCGCCGCCGAGCTGGCCGGCCGCCTGGCCGCCTGGAAGCCTCCCGCCCCCCGCTACGCTAACGGCGTCATGGCGAAATACTGCGCCCTGGTCGCCTCCGCTTCCGAAGGCGCAATCACGTCGAAAGTGAAATCGGAGCTGCAGCGCCCGGCTTCAGCCGCGGCGCGCGCGTAGAAAGAAGGGACCAGTTCACAGTCATCAGCCGCAGAATTCCCGCCCCAAGCGGAGACCTGTTCCCTCAAAACCGTGGGCTGACAGCTCCACGCGGAAAACCCGGTCGCCTTTCGACGGCCGGGCCAACCTTAATGGAGTGTTACTGTTTATGGGTGGCCCTGCGGCTCAGGGTGCGGCGTCCTTCTCCGTTTCCGGAGGCTGCGAATGTCACGATCCCACGATCTTCTGACCGCACAACCGAGGGCCTTTGTTACAATACTTACCAAACCCGGTTGTTCGGGGGAAATTCATTATTTCTATCCCTCCGATTCATAATTTGACTGGGGGCCTGTTCCGGCGGCCGAAACCGCCGGTAGCGGCGAGTGTACCCGGTAGCGTTATGGATTTCGATCAGCTCCACACGTTTCTGGAAATCGTTCGGCTGAAGAGTTTTTCTAAAGCCGCTCAAACGTGTTATCGCACGCAGCCCGCCATCAGCGCCCAGGTGCGGCAGCTCGAACAAGAGCTGCGGGCTGAGTTGTTCGAACGCTTCGGCAGCCGCATCTCCCTCACCACCGCGGGCCGCATCTTCGCCGAGTACGCCGAGCAGATGCTCGACCTTCGCCGGCGCGCTCAGGATGCCATCGCCGAGCTCGAAGCCAACCCGCGCGGCGAGCTGGTGATCGCCGCCAATGAAGCGACCTGCATTTATATCTTGCCCAAGGTCTTCTCCGAATACTGCCGCCAGTTCCCGGCGGTGCAGCTCCAGGTGGTGCGGTCTTACGGATCGCACGTCATGGAGGCAGTGCTCGACAACTCGGCCGATTTCGGACTCACCCAGCTCCCGGTGGATGAAAAGCGCCTGCAGGTGGTGAACATCTATCACGACGAGATCCGCATCATCGTTCCCGCGGGCCATCCGCTGGAGCACCACAAGAGCGTGACCGCGCGCGAGGTGGTGGCGTTCCCGCTGTTGCTTCCCAAGCAGGGAAAGACGCGCAATCGACTGAACGAGTGGCTGGAGCCGGTGGAGGACGAGGTCCACATCACTATGGAGCTCGACTCCACCGAAATGATGAAGCGCTTCGTGGCAGCGGGCCTGGGCGTCAGCTTCGTGGCCGCTTCCAACTGCCGCGAGGAGATCGCGGCCGGAACGCTGCGCGCACTCGCCATAGCGCCGGAACCGCTGGTGCGCCGCCTGGGGCTGATTTACCGCAAGGATAAAGCGCTTTCCAAAGCGGCCTTGGGATTCATCCATGTTGTGCTGGATAATGTCGGAGACGAGGGTCACGCTGCGAAGAAACCGCCGCGCACACCCAAGGTGATGGCTCAATGAAGTGCAGTCGCTGCCGAAAAACCTTCAGCGCGGAGGAATCGCGATGTCCGCATTGCGGGGAAGCGAACCCTGAGTTCAACGGCCTGTACCAGACCTCCACGGTGTTGATCTCCTCCGGCGGCAGCGACCTGGTTTACCGCTCGGTGGAAGAGGTTCCCACTCGGCTTCGCACCAAGCTGCTGAAATTCACGAACGGCCGCAACTCGGCCACCATCCTGATTGCCGATCGCCGCGGCCGCCGCGAAGTGGCCAAGGCGATGCGCAATCTTCCCGGCCCTGCGTATCGCCGCCTGGTCGGTGCCAATGCACCGGCCGCCGCACCCGCCGCCCCCGCATGGCTCACGCCGCGGCGCAAAAAAGCGTTCCTCGCGGCGCTGGCCCTCTTGATCCTGGCCCTGATCGCGTTCGTCTTCCTGCGGATGTATTAGCGGCGAGCCCGAGCTTCGAGCGAAGCGGGGTTAACGGCTTGGCTGGTTTTGTCTCGTAGCTCGAAGCTCGTAGCTGCTATTCTGGTTTTTCATGAAGCGAGCGGCAGTTTTTGGAGCGGCCGGACAACTGGGCGTCGAGTTGGTCCGCGAGCTCAAGGAGCGCGGATACTCCGTAGCCGGCTGGGACCGCAGCCAGGTGGACATCACGGATCTGCAGGCGGTGGAAAACGCCTTGGCGTCCTACGAGCCCACGCTGGTCTTCAACGGCGCGGCTTACAACCAGGTGGATGTCGCCGAGCAGGAACCGCAAGCCGCCTTCCTGGTGAATGCCCTCGCCGTGCGCAATCTTGCCGTGGCATGCCGTCAGTCGGACGCCCGGCTGGTCCACTTCTCCACGGACTACGTCTTCGACGGATTCGCCCGCCATCCCTATACGGAAGACGATCCCACCCATCCGCTGGGAGCCTATGCCGTTTCCAAGCTGGCCGGCGAATTCTATGCGCGCGCGTACCTCGATCGTGCTCTGGTGGTGCGCACCTCCGGGGTCTTCGGCCCCGGAGGGCTGCACACCGCCCGCGGCAATTTTCTGGAGGTCATGCTGCGCCTGGCCAACGGCGGCCAGCCGATTCGCGTGGTGCAAGACCACGTCGCGTCCCCCACATACGCTCCGCTGCTGGCGTCCCGCGCTCTCGACCTCGCGGAGCGCGACCAATCCGGCGTTTTTCACCTGGGCGGCGGCATGCCGGTCTCCTGGTTTCAATTCGCGCGCATGATCTTCGACGCAGCCGGTGTGCAGCCCATGCTGCTCGCCATCAATGAGCGCGAATACCGCACGCCGGCGCGGCGGCCCAAGTACTCCGCGCTGTCGAATGCCAAGATGGAGCGCGCCGGCTTGGCGCCGATGCCGTCCATGCGCGAAGCCATCGAATCGTATTTCACGAAGCGTAAAGCCGCCGGGGCATAGCGTGGCCTTGCCGCCCAGGACGGAAGCGAGTACGCCTTGTCACAGGCGCCTCAGGGCTCGATGTGAAACGAGCTGTAGTCCTCCAGGGCCGCTTGCTGCTCATCGACACCGCGGACGTCGGACCAGCGCGGCCCTTGGTACAGCATGCCGGCTAGTTCCGAAAGCTTCTTGTCCGGCCCGACGGCGTAGACTTCCACGCGACCGTCATCCAGATTGCGAACATACCCCGCCAAACCCAGCGACTCTGCGGCCCGCTGCGCGAAGAACCGGTATCCCACGCCCTGCACCCGGCCGCGCACCAGCCAACGCCGCGCTTCGTGAGTTGCCGCCATTTCAGTCCCAATTCAGAATGACTTTGCCGGAGCACCCGGACGACATCACCTCGAATCCCTTTTCAAAGTCGGCGTAAGGGAAGCGGTGCGTGATGACCGGTGAGATGTCCAGCCCGGATTGCAGCATCACCGTCATCTGGTACCAGGTCTCATACATCTCGCGGCCATAAATGCCCTTGATCGTGAGCATGTTGAAAATGACGGAACGCCAGTCGATGGCCATTTCGCCCGAAGGAATGCCGAGCATGGCGATCTTTGCGCCGTGACTCATGTTGGCCAGCATGTCGCGAAATGCGGATTCAGTGCCGGACATCTCCAGCCCGACGTCGAAACCCTCCGTCATGCCCAGCTGCTTCTGGACGCCAGCAAGCTTGGTCTCCCGCACGTCGACCGCTTGCGTGACACCGATCCTGCGGGCCAGATCGAGGCGGTAGGGATTCACGTCTGTAATGACCGTGAACCGCGCGCCGGCGTGCCGCACCACGGCGGCGGCCATGATGCCGATCGGACCGGCGCCGGTGACCAGCACATCCTCGCCCAGCACCGGGAAGGAGAGCGCGGTGTGGACCGCGTTGCCAAACGGGTCGAAGATGGCGGCCACGTCGAGCGGCACACCCGCGTGGTGACGCCAGAGGTTAGTCATGGGCAGCGCGATGTATTCGGCGAACGCCCCCGCCCGGTTCACGCCCACACCGAGCGTGTGCGCGCAGAGATGGCGCCGGCCGGCGAGGCAGTTGCGGCACCGGCCGCAGACCACGTGGCCCTCGCCGCTGACGAGATCGCCGGCGAAGAAGTCGGAAACATTGGAGCCGGTCTCCACGATGCGGCCGACGAATTCGTGGCCGATCGCCATGGGCACGGGAATGGTGGCCTGCGCCCACTCATCCCATTTGTAAATGTGAACGTCGGTTCCGCAGATGCCGGTGCGGAGCACTTTAATCAGCACGTCGTTGATGCCGATTTTCGGGCGCTCGATCTCTTCGAGCCAAAGTCCCGGCTCACGCCGGCTCTTCACCAGTGCTTTCACTCCTCCAGGATAGCCTTGCGCGCGAAAATATAAGCAGTGTCCAAACGCCTGCTGCTTTTCGCCGCCACCACCGGTTACCAGATCCGCGTGTTTGCCGATGCCGCGCGCCGCCTCGGCATGGATCTGACGCTGGCCACAGACCGCTGCCACGTGATGGATGACCCCTGGGGCGACCATGCGCTGCCTGTCAGGTTCGACCGCATTGCGGAATCGCTGGAGACGCTGCGCGGCATGAGCTTCGATGGTGTGGCGGCGGTGGCCGACCGACCCGCGGTGCTGGCGGCCGAAGCGGCGGCCCTGCTGCGGATTCCGTTCCATCCGCCGGCCGCGACGCATGCCTGCCGCGACAAACACGCCGCCCGGCAGCTCTATCGCGCGGCGGGCATGCGCGTACCGTGGTTCGTGCGGGCGGAGTTCACCGACGACCCTGCCAAGCTCGCGGTATCGGTGCCCTATCCGTGCGTGTTGAAACCACTGGGGCTTTCGGCGAGCCGCGGCGTGATGCGCGCCAATGACGCGGCAGAGTTCGCCGCGGCGTTCCGGCGCATCGAGAAAATGGGCGAGAAGGAGCTTCAGGTGGAAAGCTATATCCGAGGCCGCGAGTTCGCGATCGAGGGTCTCGTGACGGCCGGCAAGTTCCAGCCAATCGCCATCTTCGATAAGCCGGACCCGCTGGAAGGACCCTTCTTCGAAGAGACGATCTACGTGACGCCGTCGCGCGAGGCGGAGAGTGTGCAACGGGAGCTGATCGAGGCCGGCGGCGAAGCGGTGCGGGCGCTCGGCCTCAGCCACGGACCGGTGCACATCGAGATGCGCTGGAATAGCGAAGGTGCTTGGGTGCTCGAAACTGCTGCCCGCCCGATCGGAGGCCTGTGCGCGAAGGCGCTGCGCTTCGCTGGCCCAGCGCCTTATGAGGAGCTGATCCTGCGGCACGCGGTCGGCGAAGACGTGAGCGGCGCGCTATTGGAAGGGCCGGCTTCCGGCGTGATGATGATTCCGATTCCCAAGGCGGGAGTTTATGAATCGGTGAGCGGCGGGGAGGAAGCGCAGGCGCTTCCGTTGGTGGAAGAGGTCGTTGTGACGGCGCAGCCGGGGCAGGAATTAGTACCGCTTCCGGAGGGCGCGAGCTATTTGGGGTTCATCTTCGCGCGCGGCGAATCGGCCGAGGCGGTTGAAACGGCATTGCGGCAGGCGCATGCGAAGTTGAATTTTCAGATTATGACAACGCTGGCGACGTTCCGGCCGTAGAACCGGATATTTTCCGGCACCGAGACGCGCAGAAAACCAAAAAGAATTTCTCCGCTCCCCCGCGTCTCCGCGCCAAAGAGAAGCTCACAAGCTACCCCTTCGTTTTGGGCGGCACGAAGTCCGGCGGCAGCGCTGCGCCTTCGCCGAAGAAGTAGTTGTCCATCTGCTGGATCAGGAATTCCTGGGCTTGCTGGGTGCCCAGGTTCAGGCGGTACTCGTTCATGAGCATCTTCATATGCTCCACCCACATCTTCCAGGCTTCCTTGGAGACGTTCTCGAAAATTTTCTGGCCCAGCGGGTGGCCCTCGAAAGGAATCTCATCGAGGCCTTCCATCTCACGCTGGAACTTGACGCAGAAAACCTTGCGGGCGCCCGGCCGAATCGCATTGTTGATCTGATTGAATCCCCCGCCACCACCACACGACATTTCAACTGTCTCCTCTCGTCCAGGATACTACGGCACGAACCCCACACCAGCGAGCACCATGCCGAGGTCGCGCGTGTCGGGCGGGGCGGTGAAGGTCTTGTCGATGCGGATTTCTACCGTGGCGGTAGGTCCGGCGGGATAGAGGGCGGCGGTGGAAAGAGTGTGGAGACCCGGTGCGCCGAAGGTCGTGGCCGCTACGGTCCGGCCGTCTAGCAAGAGCTCAACCCGGCGCGCGGCGGCCTGGTCGGGAATGAAAAACTTTGCTTCCAACCGTGCCGGCGCGGTCGGGGTCTTGAGCAGCACGACGGCGTTGCGCGCCATCCAGCCATCGGGCCAGATGCCGCTGACGATCTGCTCGGAGGCGGATGGGAGCGCGAGATATTCCGCGGTGGCATGGCGCTCGCCCACGAGGTCGGCGCGCAGGCGGTCGACCACGCCAGCCGAGATGCCGAAAGGCCAGAAGCCGAGCGAAGTGGACCAGCCGGAGTGCGTTTCCATGCCGATCAGCCGCAGCGGGACCGAGGGGCGGATTTCCGAGTGAGCGAGGGTGGTGACCGGCGCGGTGACGTCCACCGCTTTCGTCAACTGGCTGGTGATGACCACATCGCCCGGTTTGAGGATTTGATTGCGGGTGAGCGGGAGCGCGCCCTGTGTTTCGAAGTAGGTGCGGAGGCCCCATTCGCCGTTCACCCACACGCGGTGGCCTGACGTGGGCCCGCGCATGGCAGCGGCGAACTGACGGTAGCCATCCATATGCTGGTAGTTGGCCGCAGCGAGCGCCAGGCCGAGGGCTAGTTGGAGCGCGCAGGCGGGCGCGAGCCATTTGGGGCGCAAGCCCGATGCCAACAAGGCCACGGGCGCGGCCATCGGCAGCAGGTAGCGCGCGGCGCCAGCGAAGAAGAGCGCCGCGGCGCAGGCGAAGAAGATGACAATCCAGGCGAGGAGGAACCGCGTTTCGGGTTCGCGACGCTTGCGCCACGCCAGCATCAGGGCCGGCGGCAGGAGGGCGGGGAATACCAGAAACCAGGAGTGGATGAACAGCATCAGCGCGTTCTTCGCCTTGGCCTCGAGCGTTTCGAGAACGCTCAGGTAGCCGGCGAGCACAGTGGCCGGCATGCTGCCGGTCGTGAGGCGCGTGAAGACTTGCCAGGCGGCGATCACGACGAGCGGGGTGAAGATGGCGAGCCAGGCAGCGCGTTCGCGCGAGCGGTTCATCCAGAGATATGCGGCGAGAATGGGGATCAGCAGGACGGCTTGGTAGGCGAACACGGCTGCGAGGGCCATACATACGACCGCGAGAAAAAGCTCGGACGAGCTAAAGCATGTCCTACCTGTGAACAGTGCTATCGAGGCCAGCCACATCGCGAGGAAAGGAAGGTCGGCTTCGAGGGAGTTGCCGTTGACGACGAAGGCGGGCGTGGCGATGAACAGCAGGGTGGCCCAGACCGGATTCGGGGAGAAGCGTTGCGCCAGCGACCACATGGCCCATGCCGCAATCAGCGACCAGATGAGGTAGACCGCATGAAACGGCACTTCCTTCACTTCGCCAAAAAGCAGGATCAGGCCGGCGAGCGGCCATGCATTGGCTGGGGGATGCGTGTGGCCGCGCAGATCGACTGCGCGGCCCTCGAAGACGTAGCGCACGTCGGATGGGTGCAGCGGATCGATGAGGGCGTGCGAGGCTTCGGCGAGATAGGTGTCGTCGTCGCCCTGGATCGCCTGATGGAGAAAGGGCAGGCGGATGAGGACGACGACGGCGAAGATGAGAACTAGCGAACCTACAGGCCGGGTTTCCATCGCAACACCGGCTTGCGCGCGGCGGTCACTTCGTCCACGCGGCTGGTGCGGGTTCCGTAGGGGGCGTTCTTCACCATTTGCGGATCGGACTCCACTTCCTTGGCGATGGAGATCATTGCTTCGATGAACTGGTCGAGCTCCAGTTTGCTTTCCGTCTCGGTGGGCTCGATCATCAGCGCGCCGTGTACAATCAGCGGAAAACTCACCGTATAGGGGTGGAATCCATAATCAATCAGGCGCTTAGCGAGGTCGCCGGTGCGGACACCCGCCTTCGCCTGCCGGTCGTCGCTAAAGACTACTTCGTGCATGTTGGGCGAAGGGTAGGGAAGATCGTAGTAGGGTTCGAGCTGCTTGCGGATATAGACCGCGTTGAGCACGGCATCGACTGTCGCGTTGCGCAAGCCGGGTCCGCCATGGGCCAGGATGTAGGCAAGCGCGCGCACCAGCACTCCAAAATTGCCGTAAAAGGAGCGAACGCGGCCGATGGAATGCTTGCGCTTGTAGTCCCATGCCCACTTTTTGCCGGCCCGTTTGAGACGCGGAATCGGCAGGAACGGCTCCAGGGCTTTTTTCACGGCCACCGGTCCGGCGCCGGGGCCGCCGCCGCCATGGGGAGTGGAAAACGTCTTGTGCAGATTGAGGTGCAGTACGTCGACCCCGAAATCGCCCGGGCGCGCAATGCCCACCAGCGCGTTCATGTTGGCGCCATCCATGTAGAGCAGTGCGCCTTTGGCGTGCAGGATCTCGGCGACGTGGATGATGTTCTCTTCGAAGACGCCCAGCGTGTTCGGGTTGGTCACCATGAGCGCCGCGACGTCATCGGTGACGAGGTGTTCAAGCGCACTGACATCCAGCACGCCGCTCTCGCTCGACTTCACATTCTCGACCGCGTAGCCGGCAATCGCGGCGGTGGCGGGATTGGTGCCGTGCGCCGAATCGGGAATCAGAATCTTCTTGCGCGGATTGCCGCGCTTTTCGAGCAGCGCCCGGATCAGCAGGATGCCGGTGAGCTCGCCATGAGCGCCGGCGGCGGGCTGCAGCGTCACGGCGTCCATAGCGGTGATCTCGGCGAGCGCAGATTCGAGCCGCGCCATCACTTCCATGGAGCCCTGCGCCAGCGCCTCGGGCTGATAGGGGTGGGCCCAGGCGAGGCCTTCGATGCGCGCCACCAGCTCGTTAATGCGCGGGTTGTACTTCATGGTGCAGGAACCCAGCGGATACATGCCGTAGTCGATGGCGTGGTTCCAGGTGGAAAGGCGCGTGAAGTGGCGGATGGCCTCGACTTCGCTCACCTCGGGAAAGTCTTCGATTTCGGGCCGGACGTTGTCGGCGCCGAGAGCCTCGGCGGCATTCACCGCGGGAACATCCAGCTCCGGAAGCTGGTAGGCCCGCTTGCCCGGCGAGCTGCGCTCGAACAGCAGGCCTTCGTTTTGGGAGAGATGCTGGCGCACTTTGGTGATCAAGCGAGCACCTCCGCGCGGGACACGCCGACGGCCTGTACCACCAGATCCATCTCCACTTTGTGCGACGTTTCCGTGGCGCAGAACAGCATGGAATCGGAAAGCTCGGGATAGAAGCGGCCCAGCGGCAGGCCGCCGATGATCTTTTTCCTGAGCAACGTCTTGTTCAATGCTTCGGGATTCTCCACCTTGGCGACGAATTCGTTGAAGAACCGGCCGCAAAAGCGCGGCTTCAATTGTCCCGCCAGGTAATGCGATTTGGCCACGTTCTGCTCCGCCAGCTCGCGCAGGCCTTGCTTGCCGTAGACCGTCATGAAGACCGTCGCCATGAGGGCGATGAGAGCCTGGTTGGTGCAGATGTTGGACGTCGCCTTCTCGCGGCGGATGTGTTGTTCGCGCGTCGACAGCGTCAGGCAGAAGGCGCGATTTCCGTGCGTGTCGACGGTTTGGCCCACCAGGCGGCCGGGCATCTGGCGGATGAGCTTTTCACGCGCGGCGATGATGCCGGCGTACGGTCCGCCGTAGCTGGGCGAGATGGCGAACGATTGCAGCTCGCCGGCCACGATATCGGCGCCCGGTGGCGGCTCGAGCAAGCCGAGCGAAACAGCCTCGGTAAACACGACGATCAGCAGCGCTCCGCGCTGGTGCGCGATTTCCGCCGCCGCCTTCACCTGGTCGACGATACCGAAGAAATTGGGCGATTGCACGATCACCGCGGCGGTGAGGTCGTCCATTTTGCGGTCGAGATCTTCCAGATCGATGGTGCCCGCATCGGGGACGTAGCCGAATTCCTCCACCGGCATTCCTTGGTTCCTCGCATACGTGCGCAGCACCTGCCGGTACTCGGGATGGAGCGTGTTCGCCACCAGCACGCGTCCCTTGCCAGTGGCGCGGACGGCCATCATGGCGGCTTCCGGAACGGCGGTCGAACCGTCGTACATGGAGGCGTTGGCCACGTCCATGCCGGTGAGCTGGCAGATCATGGTCTGGAATTCGAAGATGGAGGTGAGGGTGCCCTGTGAGATTTCGGCTTGGTAAGGCGTGTAGGCGGTGAGGAATTCACCGCGCGAAACCACGGTATCCACCAGCACAGGGCGGAAATGATTATAGACGCCGGCGCCCAGGAATGACGCATACCCGTTGGCATTGTCGGCCGCGCGGGCACGGAAGTAATCGACAACCTCGTATTCGGAGATGCCGGGCGCAAGGTCGAGCGGGCGCTTGAGCCGCACCGCTTCGGGCAGGTGCGCAAACAGTTCTTCGGCGCTTCCTACGCCGCAGGCCGCCAGCATCTCACGGCGTTCGGAATCGGACTTCGGGAGATATCGCAACTACTTTTCTGCTCCTATATATGCTTGATAATCGGCCGCGGACATCAGGCCGTTGACTTCGGCGGGCGCGCTCAGCTTCACCTTGACGAGCCAGGCCGAGCCATGGGGATCTTCATTCAGCTTTTCGGGCGACTCAGCCAGCGAACCGTTGACCTCGCTGACCTCTCCGCCCACCGGCGCATAAATATCGGAAACCGCCTTCACGGACTCCACCGAGCCGAGCGACTTGCCCTTCTCGAGTTTTGTCCCGGGCTTGGGCAGGTCGACGTAGACGATGTCGCCGAGCTCCTGCTGCGCATGATCGGTGATCCCGATCGTGCCTGTGTCCCCTTCCACCAGGACCCATTCGTGTTCCTTCGTGTATTTGAACTTTTCCGGGTACATTGTCATTTCGCTCGTTTGTAAAAGGGAGTTTCCACCGTGACGGCCTCGACCGGCTGATTGCGAATCATCACTTGAATCGCCAAGCCCGGCCGCGCCTGAGCGGCAGGTAAATAACAAAGTCCAATGTTCTTGTTCAGACTGGGTGCAGGCGAGCCGCTGGTCACCCAGCCCGCCGGTGCGCCGTCGACAAACACTTCGTAGCCATCGCGTCCGATGCCGCGGCCGCGCATTTCGAAACCCACCAGCTTGCGTTTGAGGCCGCTCTGTTGCTGCTTCAGCAGCGCTTCGCGGCCGACGAATTCGCCCTTGTCGAGTTTCACGATCCAGCCGAGATCGGCTTCGAGTGGCGTGATGGAGGCATCGATTTCATGGCCGTAGAGCGCCATCTTGGCCTCGAGGCGCAGGGTGTTGCGCGCGCCCAGTCCGCACGGTTTGATGCCGAACTCACGGCCCGCCGCCATCACTTCGTTCCAAAGGCGCTCGGATTCCGTGGGCGGCACGTAAATTTCGAAGCCATCCTCGCCGGTGTAGCCGGTGTGCGCGATGCGCGCCGGAGTGCCGCAGAGGGCACCATCGGTGAACCAATAATATTTGATGGCGCCCAGATCCACCGGCGTCAGCTTTTGCAATGTGGCACGCGCCTGCGGCCCCTGGAGCGCAAGCTGCGTGTAGCGGTCGCTGGTGAACTCCACTTTGCAATCGAACTTGTTCAGCAGGCGGAGGTGCTCGTAATCCTTTTCCTGGTTGGAAGCGTTGACGCAGAGGAAGTAGTGGTGGTCGGAAACTTTGTGCACCAGGATGTCGTCTACGAAGCCGCCGGTCTCGTAGAGCAGGCCGGAGTAGTGCGCCTGGCCTGTCTTGAGCTTGGCCACGTGATTCGTCGTGACGAAATCGGCCAGGCGCACGGCTTCGGGTCCTTGCACTTCGATTTCGCCCATGTGGCTGACGTCGAACACACCGACGGCGGTGCGGACTGCCTGGTGCTCCTCGATGATTCCGGAATATTGGACCGGCATATCCCAGCCACCGAAATCGACCATTTTGGCCCCGAGCGCGCGATGGACGGAATTGAGCGCAGTGGTGCGCAGCGCGGACGCTTCTGGCATGAAAGTTCAGGCTAACACGGGTGCAGGCTGCGGGCTATCAGCCGTGCGCAGCGAGTTTTAGCCGCCAGCCACGAGCTTTGAGCTGCGAGCTTCGAGCATCTTCCCAAACGAACCCATTATGGGATGATTACGGCCGTAGAATCTGACGGTTACAGGGAATCAGCAGGGCCCGATTGGTTTGTCTGGAGGCGAGCCTTCCTCCTTTCACTGCCAGGGTATCACGGGCGTCAAGAACCCGGTTCGGAATGTGAGCTGCTCGTGTGGTGGAACAACGGCTCGAGCCCGCCACGAAGAAGAACCCGCCGCTCTACTTGGTGCCGGTTTGCTGGCGGTTGAGGGCGGCAGAGAGCTCGGAGATCCGCGGCTATACTGAGGCATGCCATCTGACACCGTAGCGATCAAGCGGGCAATGTTGCGACATTTCCTGGCAGCGTTGGCGTACCGCACGCAGAAGGCATTACGAGGCTCGCCCGACGGGTTCGCGGTATTCAGCGCGGGAAATCAGACGCGAACGCCGAAGGATCTGCTTCGGCATATGTCCGGCGTGCTGGGGTACGCACGCACCTTTTTCATAGGCGGCGTTTATCAACCCCGACCACCGGATACGATGGAAGGTGAGATCGACCGGTTCCACTCACTGCTGGAGGACGTCGCCAGGCATCTCGACAGCGGAACACCGCTGGTCGGCATAACCGAAGAGCAATTGCTTCAGGGCCCGCTTTCCGATGCGATGACGCACGCGGGTCAGATCGCTCTCCTACGCCGGCTGGCAGGGTTGCCCGTTGCCCCGGAGAATTTCATATTCGCGGACATTCGTCACGATCATCTCGGGCCGGACCAGGCGTCCCCGGCCGCACCGGACGCAAGTTGGCCGGAAGGGTTTTGATTTCGGCGAGCGGGCAGGCCATCGGCCCGCCGGGACACGCGGAAGCGCCTGTCCCACCAAAGCCATCCGGCCACCATAGCGCAGCACTTCTCAAGAGCCGGCTGCGGGAAGCGTGCAGGTGATTCGCCGCACGCACGCGCGGTAGCAGAGGTACAGCAGAACCATCAGCGGCAGGATCAGGAGGGACATCGGCCATCCCTGATTCGGCTACTTTGAATACTTCGCGAGCAGCTCTTTCCAGCGCGTCCAGGCTTCGTTGCGCGCCTTCACGTTGGCGGCGTGCATCGGGTTGGTGCTCCCCGGATCCTCGCCTTCGCGCATGAAGCCGTGGCCGGCCCCTTCGTAGGTGACCGGATCGTACGTCTTGCCCGCCGCCTTCATCGCTTCCTGAGTGGCTGGAACGGTGGCACCGATGCGCGCGTCGTTGCCTGCATAGAACCCCAAGACGGGAGCCTTGATCCGCGCGAGAGCGGCTGGGTCGGGCGTGAACGGGCCCTGCCCGCCGGAAGACGGGGCGGAGCCGTAGAACACAAAGGCGCCTTTCAGATCGGGCCGATTCGTGGCAAAGCGGAATGTCTGGGTGCCGCCGTAGCAGAAGCCGGCGACGAACAGCTTGCCATTCGACGCAGGCAGCTTCAGGCCGTAATCCGCCACCGCGTTGAGGTCGGCGGTGATCTGGTCGGGGGGAAGTTTCCCTATGGCCTGCCCCACTTCACCGGAAGGCAATGACTTCGTGCCGCCGCCATTCGGCCCGGCACCCGAAAGCAGGTCGGGCGCCACGGCAATGTAGCCGGCCTCGGCCAGCTGATCGGCGAGATCCTGCACCCAATCCGACATACCGAAGATTTCATGGATCACCAGAACCACCGGCGTCTTGGCCCTCGACTCGGGATAAGCCACGAAGGTCTCCACGGACCGGCCATCATGTTTTACCGTGACCCACTCGCCATGGCGCGGCGACTTTTCCAGCTTTTGGCGCGCCCAGTCCTGTGCCGACACCGAGCACACCACCAGTAGAACCGACAGCAGCAGTTTTTTCATGTCTAACTGTTTTATCAGGTCCGGCCGAACCTTGGAGTGTGGCGCTCCGCACCCGGCGGACCCGGCCCTCAAGACCTGCGGTCACGCCGTGGTGCAGACGCTCTCGGCCGCGCGCCGGTTGGCTATGCTCCCAGCGCCATGGCGGGTTTACTCGTGGCTGGGCGAAAATAGCGTGCCGCATGAAACGGCTGGAAGCGATAGCCGATACCGAAGATGGTCTCGATATACTCGTCGGCATATTGCCCCAGCTTCTTCCGCAGACGGCGCACGTGGACATCGAGAGTGCGGGTGCGGATGTCCGAACCATAGCCCCAAACCTGCATCAGCAGCGCATCGCGCGGGATAATCTCGCCGGCATGCTGCACCAGCAGGGCAAACAGATCGTATTCTTTGCGGGTTAACTGCATCCGGCGCCCGTCCAGGGCAGCCGCTTGTTGATCGAAATCTACAAATAGGTGCTCGTCTTTATAAGCAGGAACGCGGTTGGGATTGACCATTGAGAGTGACCCCATGTCCCCTCCTGAAGTAATCCTACGGATAGACGTCAAGAAGGTCATCTCAAACTTGTAAAAACTTTGTAAAAACGCTCGAATTAGGCTTGCTATTCGATGGTGTAGGGGCCGCTGTTGCCGAGCCGTAACTCGCGATCGGCGCTATCGTAGGCGCGGAGACGGAAGCGGACAGACCCGGGGGGATTCAGCGTGGCTGCATGAAAGCTGGATTCTTCGCCGCGGTCGAGGACGTCGTCCTCCACCTGAATCTTTTGGCTGGTCAGGGTTTCGCCTTCGGTCGACAGGAAGTCGAAGACGATCACCAATCCCTTTACGGGTTTTTCCCCGGTGACCTTCACTCTTCCGTCCACGGCGATTTTGCCCTCTTCCACGCGCCTCGCTTTCGCCTCCAGCACCTGTACATCGGGCCGGCGCTGGGCCGCAGCGAGAGTACACAAGCAAAGGAGAAGGGCGACGAACTTCATTGAGACCAGTGTAGCGGATCAGCCTTGAGCTGTGAGCTAAACCTAGCTCACGCCGCGGGCCAGGTTGGAGCTCATGGCTCAAAGCGGAACGCTCGTAGCTGCTTTCAGACTACTCCCTCCCGGTTTGCCTGTGACATAATGTGGGTCTTTCCTCCGCCTCACGCCTTGCAGCGAGGGAGCGGTGCCCGTTTTGGGGCCCGTTCTCTGGGCCGTAGGCTTCCCGCGCGGGAAGGAGATTTGCGGAAATGACCAAGGTGACTTTCAGCCGGAGGGCGGCACTGCTGGGTGCGGCTGCGCTTCCAGTAGTCCGCGTAGCAGACGCGCAGACGCGGCCCGCCGTCATGGCAATTGCGAGCGCGAACCGCTTCGGCGGCGGCATCAATGCCTGCAACCGGGCGCTGGAAGTCATGAAGGGCGGCGGCGATACGCTGGACGCGGTGATCGCGGGCGTAAACATTGTCGAGCTCGATCCGCGCGACACCAGCGTAGGCTATGGCGGCCTGCCTAACGAGGACGGTGTAGTGGAGTTGGACGCCAGTTGCATTCACGGACCCACGCGGCGGATGGGCGCGGTAGGAGCATTGCAGAACATCAAAACGCCGTCGAAGGTTGCGCGGCGCGTCCTGGAAGACACCAACCATATGTTCCTGGTGGGCGCCGGCGCGCTGAAGTTTGCGAAGGCCGAAGGTTTTCCCGAGGAGAATCTGCTCACCGAGGAATCGCGCCTGCAGTGGCTCGTGTGGAAGCGGTCTCTGCGGGATGGGAACGGGCGTACCAACTGGGGTCCGGGCGTGGACGCTCCTCCGGAAAAGCGCAAGCAGGCGGGCCTCGACGAGCTGAAGAAGGAATTCCCCTGGGCCAGCG
>Ga0126381_100002924_pt1 | contig 18576 bp, 10 predicted proteins | sample PanSoiMetPlot_28_FD_96465 | JGI IMG/M metagenome (GOLD analysis project Ga0126381, IMG submission 96465) | Tropical forest soil microbial communities from Panama - MetaG Plot_28 | ecosystem: Environmental > Terrestrial > Soil > Tropical forest > Bulk soil | place: Panama | collected 2016-02-17
CAGAAAGATATTCGCTGGCTTGATGTCGCGGTGCACGATTCCCTTCGAGTGCGCCGCGTCGAGCCCATTCGCGATTTGAATGCCAATCTCCAAGAACTCCGATGTTTCGATGGGCTTCCCCTCGATGCGGTTTTTGAGCGTGCGGCCCTCGAGTAGCTCCATGGAGATAAACGGCCGGCCTTCGAATTCCCCAATGTCGTAAATCGTGCAGATGTTCGGATCGTTTAGCGCCGAAGCCGCGCGCGCTTCACGACGGAACCGCTCGGTCGCCTGAGGATCGTGTGAGATGTCATCTGGTAGGAATTTCAACGCAACATTTCGGCCGAGGCGCGTGTCTTTGGCCTTGTAAACCACGCCCATGCCTCCGCCGCCCAGCTTCTCGACGATGTGATAGTGCGAGATGGTATGGCCGATCATGTTTCCTCGCTCACGCGCGAATCATTTTGTTTTCGAAGGGCGGCTTGCCACGGAGCAACAAGCTAGGGTTTGATCTCGTAATTGAAGGGATAAGTCATTCAACTCCCAGAGGCGTAGGGCGGCAACTAGTGAAATTGCTAGTCTTATGATGGAGATTCAAGGATCGCTGTTGATAACAGGCGTTTACATAAGTTATCCCGAAGCCGGGTCACCGGGCGAGATTAGCGGTGCAGCGGCGATTTATCGCCAGCAATCGCGTCCGTTGTTCGGAATGTGCCGCAAAGTCTTGCACAAAGACTATATCGACGAATAGAGAACTCTTGCACTTAGCGCGGAATGCAAATTGCACCCGCTCTTGTGGGAGGCACCGTATGCGCACGTTTTTGCTATCGCCGCTCGCCCTGTGCGTCATGCTCATTGCCACTCCGTCGATGGCGCAGACGGTCTACAGCAACGGTCCGACAAATGGTAACACCGATGCGTGGACCATCAACTTCGGGTTCGTCGTGAGCGACACCTTCGTCGTTAACAACAGTCACAACAGCGCCACCATCACCGGCTTCACTATGGCGGACTGGCTATTCCCGGGCGACACTCTGATTTCGGCTGACCTGTCCATCACCTCCGCTGAAAACGGTGGCACCTCCTTCTTCGAACAGACCGAGAACTTCACGCAGAGCGCATGCTCCGCCAACACCTTCGGGTTCAACGTCTGCCTTGAGGACACGGCGTTCAGCGGCCCGACTCTGGAAAACGGCACCTACTGGATAAACGTCCAGAACGCCGTTGTTACCACCGGCGATCCGATCTTCTGGGACGAGAACTCCGGCCCGTCCTCTGCTTCGCAGACCACTGTTGGTTCCGTTCCTTCCGAATCGTTTACCGTGCGCGGCAGCTTCGAGAGTTCTACGGGCACGGTTCCCGAACCCAGCAGCAACATGCTGTTTGGTTCTGGCATTCTCGGCTTCGCTAGCCTTCGCTAGAAGCACCTCCGGTTGTCAACGGTTGTTGAGGTTGGAGATACGGAGTTGCTCCGCCGGCAACGTGCGTGTGGGTGCGCTGGTCAATTCATCCGTGAGACCTGAGATGCTCACAGTAGTCATCCCACTTTGACTGTGGTTCCTTCCACGTTTCCCGAAGCGTGACCCCAGCTTCCAGAGCCCACGATGCGCGGCTCTTTGCAGAAAGCTGCGCATGCCAGGCTCTTTTCAGACAGAACCAGCCGCATGGGTTTTTGAGCTTGCATTTCCCACGAACTCCCATATGATTTCGGGGCGTCACGCAGGAGCCGATGAATGACTACTTTCCGCAGAAACATCCAGATTGAAATGTTAACCATGGTTGCAATCGTCTTGTTTGCCGGTGCAGCCCTTTACCCAGCATCTGCACAAACCCGCTACGAGTCGGTTTACAACGGACACAGGATTATCTTTCCGGCCTCCAGCATCCCCGTGCCCGGCCGGCCTCACACGAACTACTTTTTTGTCGACTCGGATCAACCGGCTCCTCAACCTCCTCCGGGTGATGAAACTCCCGGGTCAGTAGCCTGCGTATATAAGTTGGTAGCTGGACCGAGCGGCTGCCCGATTGCCACAAGCACAACCGTGCCCACCGGTGGTATCGGGGCAATTGCCATCGTGGACGCCGGCTACTACCCGAACGCGCAGTCCGACCTGGACGCCTTTGACTCCTACTTTGGTATTCCGGGTACGACCGTTACGCAGGTCTGGCCCGGCCCGATACGGCCACCCAGTTACGGGGATTGGGAGGTCGAGGAGGCATTGGATATCGAGTGGGCCCACGCCATGGCGCCGCAGGCCAAGCTGTTCCTGGTTGTGTCGGCATTGTGTACTAGCCCGCAATGCGCCACCGATCCCACCTGGGCAGCGGTGCAGCTCGCCGGAACTCTGGTCGCTCAGAACGGCGGCGGCGTGGTCAGCATGAGCTTCGGCGATGCCGAGATTCCTCAGGAAACCGGCTTTGATCAATACTTCACTTCCCCGGGTGTCGTCTACTTTGCGGCCTCGGGCGATTCGGGACTTGGCGTGAGCATCTATCCGGGAGCGTCACCGAACGTTGTGGCGGTGGGAGGAACTTATTTTAACCGCGACGGTAACGGAAACTTCACCTACGAGCAGTACTACACTGGCGGCGGAGGGGGAGACCTTAGTCCATACGAGCCTCGTCCCATCTATCAGAACGGCATTGCAAGCATCGTAGGAAACCATCGTGGCTACCCTGATGTCGCTTCCAACTTTTGTTGCACTGCCATTTACCTCAATGGAGGCTGGGGTTCGGTCGGAGGTACGAGTTGGTCGTCTCCTACCTTTGCCGGTATCGTGAATGCGGCGGGCAGCCGGCAGCAGTCCTCCATGGCGCAGCTCACCAAGATGTACAACGTGCTGGCGAATCCTATCTTGTACCATACTGATTTCAACGACATCACGCTGGGCGATTCGCGTTGCAAAATTGGTTGGGACCTGTGCACCGGCATCGGCTCCCCCAGGACCTACGCCGGCAAATAATTAACCAGGCTACCCGGGGCCGATGCGATCCAGGCGAGACGCGGGCTTTACCCGCGTCTCGCTTTTTATCTTGTCCAGGTAATTGGAAATCCGGAAGTCGAAGCATCACCTGGGGAGCAGGTCAGATGAATAACTAGCCTTGCTTGACTCCTGCGAGGCAGCGGCATCGTTGTGGCCCGATGCGTTGCCCATCCGAGCTTCCTCTGCTCGGCCTACGGATCAAATATCCAGGTTCTTCACATCCAGCGCGTTCTCTTCGATGAACTTGCGCCGCGCCTCGACATCCTCGCCCATCAGCGTGCTGAAGATCGTCTCCGTCTCCGTGATGTCTTCCAGCTTGACTGACAGCAGCGTGCGCCGCTCGGGATCCATCGTCGTCTCCCACAGCTGCTGCGAGCTCATCTCGCCCAGGCCTTTGTAGCGCTGGATGGTGTAGTCCTTGCGGCCTTCGTTGAGAACGTACTCGAACAGATCGCGCGGCGACGACTTCTCCACCGTCTCGGCCTCGGTCTTCTTCTTCGAAGCCTTCGGCGCCTTCTGCTCGATCTTCTCCTGATCGGCCTTCTCCGCGTCGCTCAGCTCTTCCTTGCCGTTCGAACCTGCATCCTTCTTCACGAACTCGATGTAGTACGGCGGCTGCATGTACTGCTCGATCTGCTTGTACTTCGACATCATCTGCCGGAACTCGGGCGTCGACGCCAGCTCCCAGTTGATGACGTGCTCAGCCCCCTGCGAGTTGACGAACTTCAGCTCCCAGAGGTTGTGCTCGCCTTCGAACTGCGTCTCGATGGATTTGATGGCGCGCTCTTTCTGGATCGCCTTCAGCGCCTTCTCCAGCGCGGCAACTTTCGCTGTCGCCTTGTTCTTCTCGCCTTCGAAATCGGCGCGCTTCAGGAAATCAGCCCTCGGCAGCAGCTCGGTGATCTTCTCATCGCGAATGCGCTTGTCGACCTTGTCGAAGAAGCCGATGTAGTCGTTCAACGTAGTCATGAACTTGGTGAGCGGAGCGCCGTCCAGCGCCGCCGCGCCCTCACCGTAGCGCACGACGATGCCGTCGGCTGCGCGCTTCACCATCACCTTCACGAACTCGGCATCGTTCTTGATGTACTGCTCGAATTTGCCCTTCTTGATGCGATAGAGCGGCGGCTGCGCAATGTACACGTGCCCGCGCTTGATCAGTTCTTCCATGTGGCGGAAGAAGAAGGTCAGCAGCAGCGTGCGGATGTGCGAGCCGTCGACATCGGCATCGGTCATGAGGATGATCTTGCCGTAACGCAACTTGGCGACGTCGAAGTCGTCTTTGCCGATGCCGGTGCCGAGCGCGGTGATCATGGCGCGAATTTCTTCGTGGCCCAGCATCTTGTCGTAGCGCGCCTTCTCGACATTGAGGATCTTGCCCTTCAGCGGCAGGATCGCCTGGAAGCGGCGGTCGCGTCCCTGTTTTGCGGTGCCGCCTGCGCTCTCGCCCTCGACGAGATAAACTTCGCAGCGCTCCGGCTGGCGTTCGGAGCAGTCAGCGAGCTTGCCGGGCAGGCCGCCGCCGTCGAGCGCGCCTTTGCGACGTGTGAGATCGCGGGCCTTGCGCGCTGCTTCGCGAGCACGTGCGGCTTCAATCGCCTTGTTGATGATCCGCTTCGCGACCGGCGGGTTCTGCTCGAAGAATCCTCCCAGCCGCTCGTTGATGAACGCCTGCACGATGCCGGCGATGTCCGAGTTGAGCTTGCCCTTCGTCTGTCCCTCGAACTGCGGCTGCGACAGCTTCACGCTGACTACCGCCACCAGTCCTTCGCGAACATCGTCGCCCGTCAGGTTCTCCTTCACATCTTTAAAGAGTCCGAGCTGCTGGCCGGCGTAGTTGATCGTGCGCGTCAGCGACGAGCGGAAGCCCTGCAGATGCGTACCGCCGTCGACGGTGTTGATGTTGTTGGCGAAGCTGAACACCGTTTCGGAGTAGCCGTCGTTGTACTGCAGCGCGATCTCCATCGCCACGCCGTCGCGCTCGGCTTCCATGTAGATCGGCTTGTCGTGCAGCACGCTCTTGCCGCGGTTCAGGTGCTTGATGAACTCCGCGATGCCGCCGTTGTACTTGAACTCCGCCTTCTTCGGCTCGCCCGTCTTGGGATCGGTGGTGCGCTCGTCGCACAGCGTGATCAGCAGACCTTTGTTCAGGAAAGCAAGTTCTCGCAAGCGCTGCGCCAGGGTGTCGAAGTTGTACTCGGTGACGGTGAAGATTTCCTTGTCGGGGACGAAGTGGACCTTAGTACCACGCTTCTTCGTCGTGCCCGTCTTCTTCAGCTTGGAAGTCGGCTCGCCCTTGGAGTATGTCTGCTCCCACACGGAGCCGTCGCGCCAGATCTCCAGCTCCAGCAGATGACTGAGCGCGTTCACGCACGAAACACCCACACCATGCAGACCGCCGGAAACTTTATACGTCGAGCTGTCGAACTTTCCGCCCGCGTGCAGCATGGTCATCACAACCTGCGCCGCCGGCAGGCGCTCGCCGTCAACATCCATCTGGTCAGTCGGAATGCCGCGTCCGTTGTCGACCACGGTGATCGAGTCATCGATGTGAATCGTGACGTCGATCTTGTCGGCGAATCCAGCCAGCGCCTCGTCGACCGAGTTGTCCACCACTTCGTAAACGAGATGATGCAAGCCCATCTCGCCCGTCGATCCGATGTACATCGCCGGACGCTTGCGCACGGCTTCCATCCCGCCGAGGACTTTGATCGACTCGGCAGTGTAGTCGTCCGAATGGCCGTTGCCGCTCTTGCCGTTTTTCTTGGGAAGCTTCTCGTTCTCTGCTGTCACTGGCTTGTCTTGCGCGGCCGCCGCAGCGGCCGCCTGGGATTCTTTAGCGGGCATCCTGCTCCATTTCGTTTGGCAATCTGAAGCAACAGAATTGCCATTACTGCCAGCAGGGCGCCATTCTCGTTTATCTGCTTGAATTTCAGTAATTTACAGGCCCGCTGAACTGTATTTATTTTACCACAGGAAGGGCCGCTTTTCGAGCCATGATATTGCATCTAAGTACCTTATTTACAATGATTTAGGTGCGAACCAGACTTATCCACAGCGATCGCCGCGCAATGATGCCCGACGTGTCGAATCCTACGGATCTGGTCGGGCTTGCTCCCTCTCTTCTATGGAGCGTGGTTCGGCTCTCTGGACCAAACACCACTTGCGCGACAGGCAACTCAGCGCGTCGCACCTGGACGAGAGCAAGGCCGCATAGGCCTTATCAAACCGGCTGTGTGCAGAAGGCGCAACGGTGCGCATCGATGGGAATATCGCTCTGGCACTCCGGACATTTCTTCTTGTCGGGTAATGCCTGCTTCTCAAAGCGCTTCATCAGCGTATTCACCGGCAGCACGACAAAGTAGTAGACCGCGGCCGCTACCAGCAGGAAAGAAATCACCGCGTTGATGAAATCGCCGTAAAGGAACTTCGCGCCATTCCACTCGAAGAAAAAACCGGAGAAGTCCGGCTTCTTCACGATGGCGGCGATGATCGGGGTCAGCAAGTCTTTCACAAACGCCGAGACCACCGTGCCGAAGGCGGCGCCGATGACCACGCCGATCGCCAGATCGACCACGTTACCACGCAGCACAAAATCGCGAAATCCTTTGAACATGGCTTCCTCCGCTGTTGCTGCGAGCCATGCGCCCGCGCGCAGTTCTCCACCTTACGCGAGGCCCTCCTCTACTGTCCAGCTTGTAAGTTCCTGCTGCGAGAATTGGACGATTTGGCGGTTTATTTGCGCAAGATCAGTGGCAACAGCCGGCAGCACACCTGAATCGGTGTTACAGGCAGGTGACAAAACTAATGAATCAGGTCTCTTGCCACGCGCCGTCCATCATCGGCAGATGGAGGATTGGTCTACGTCGTGGAGGGCTTGAAGATAATGCCCTGGCTCGTCTTCCCGTTCATCGCCACCACCAGCGGCGAGGGAAACTGCAAGTGGCGCACGCAGCCGTTCTCTTCGACTGCGGCCTGCTCGGCGAGCCATTGCCAATCGATGAAGCCCTCGCCGGCGTCAGGATTCACTGTGAAGTATCCAACCTGAAACGCCGTGAGGTTCTGGAAAAAGTGGCTCCCTTGCGACGGCGCCACGCGAAGATCGTGAAAGCCCGATTCGACAATGACGCGCGCGCCGGCTATCTGGTCCCACGCCACCGGGATCCCAAGCCATGGGTCGGTCGATCCCCACCGCCCTACTCCGAACAGCAAGTACGGGGTGTTGGCCGCGGCTAACTTCGCGTTGAAGTGCGCGACGCTCTGCGCTACCTCCTGGCTGCGCGCGCGTTCGAAGCGGTGCGAGTCTACGACAACCACATCGCGCAGGTCCTGCAAACGCCCATGTCCAAGCACCATCGAACTCTGGCACACCACGGTTCGCGGATCGACATCGTCCACGCGGATGTCCTCGCCCTCCCGCGAAAGCACCAGCGGCCGCAATTGTAGAAAGCCGAAATCGGCAGGCTCGTCCGCCTCTCGTGGCAGACGGACAGCGAACTCGATTTCCACCGGCCGCCCCAATGCGTCCTCTCCCAACCTCATCAGCCGGTCCAGAATCTGCGGCAGCGGGAACGTTCCGTGCTTCAGAATGGGCGCGAAGCTGACGATGCGTCGCCCGCTCCGGCTGAGCCCGTCATACACAGCGTGATTGTCCGGCGAATAGGTTGAGCCAACATTTTGCAAGGTCCCGTCGGCTTCGGCCACCTCGAGATTGAACGAGGTCTCTCGCAATTCGCCCAGCGGATCGTCGGAGGAACCGGAGGAATTCAGAGCCAAAGCCCAAAACTCCGTCTGCGAATTCGCCAGCATGTCCTCCACGGAAGAAAACTGCACCAGATGGCGCGGATGTCGCGGGCTGAAGTTCAGACATCTTCCGCCGCTCACCACCGCGCGTCCCAGCCCAAGCGCGACGGCGGCAAATCCATCGGCTACCTTGACGGGACCCACAGGATAGAAGTTGCGCGAGCGCACCACGCCGGAAAAATCCGGATAGAAGCGATCGCTGTGAGCGCCGCCGACCACCTGCTGGAGCACCACTGCCATCTTCTCTTCTTCCAGGCGATAGGGCGTCGCGCGCACGTAGGCTTTCGCATGCTGGGAGAAAGTCGAGGCGTATACCAGCTTGATGGCTTCCAGCAACTGCTCCAGCCGCACCTGTATATCGGCGTGGCAATTTGCGAGCATGAACGTCTCGTACACGCCCGAGAACGGCTGATACTGCGAGTCCTCCAGCAGACTGGACGAACGCACCGCCAGCGGATAGCGCACCGCCTCCAGAAAGGCCAGCAGGTTGTCGAGCAGTGGAATGGGAAACGATGCTTGCACGAAGCGTCGCGTGATCTCGGCGTCGTCGGTGCTGTGGATCGCGAGATCGACCAGGTCGTTGTCGGCAAGAAAGCGATCGAAGACGTCGGTCGTCAGCACCAACGTCGGCGGCACGCCGATGCGAATGCCGGGAAAGGCGCGCGCAATTCCCCGCTGCCGCAGAATGTGCCGAATGAAAGCCAGCCCGCGCGCCTTGCCGCCAAGCGAGCCGCCGCCGATCTGAAGGAAGAACACTTCCGACGGCTGAAAGGTCGCAGGGTTGAACTCGCCAATCAGCGCCTGGCTTTGCTCGCGCCGATATTCCGCAATCGACTCGATGAGGTCTCGACGCAAGTCCTCGATCGTGCCGAAGTCGCCTACCTTGCGGGGACGCAGCTTCTGCGCCACGGCAAACTCGGTACGCGCCATCAGCCAGTGGGAAAAATGATTGCGCTCCGCATGGAAGGCAATACTCTCTTCGGGGACCGTGGCCAGCGCGCTCTCCAGCGTGTTCAGGTCATGCGCGCGCGCCACCTCCGCGCTTCCCTCGGAGAGGCGAAACACGAAATCGCCAAAGCCCATTTCCTCGGTCAGGATCCGCCGCAGATCGCCCATCAGCGTCGGTGAGCGCTTCTGCAGGAAGGAGAACCCCTCGCCGTACGCGCGGCTCATGAACTCCGCGCGGCTCGACTGAAGAATCACGGGAACATCCGAAACAATATTGCGCACCATGTGCGCCAGGCTGAAGCCCGCCTCCGCCGTCAGCTCCCCGGCGCGTGGAAACTCCACATCGGAGATCACGCCCAGCAGGTACTCGCGGTACTTCATCACTTCGCGTTCCGCTTCCTCGTAGTTGGAACAGAGCAAAATCTTTGGCCGCGCGCGCATGCGCACCAGCTTGTGCGCCACATTAAGCGCCTCGCTCAGCAACCGCCGCGACTGGCTGATGATCTCCGTGTAGATCACGGGCAGGAACGACGAGTAATACGTGATGTCATCCTCCACCATGAGCAGCACGGGGACGTTCATGGTCTTGGCGTCGTGCAGCACATTGCGCTTGTCTTCGATGTAGTTGACGATCGAGATCAGGATGCGCGCATTGCCCTGCCAGAGGAAGATGCGATCGATGTCGGTGTTCGGGTTGCGCGCCAGGAAGTTCTGGATCTCGCGATAGTCGTACGCAAGCACGATGACCGGAACGTCGAGCCCCGCGGCTTTGATCTTGGCCGCAAGCTGCGAAGCGTCCATGTCGCCCACTTGCAGGTTAGTGACGATCAGGTTGAAGCGCGGCTGCGAGCGCGCCATCTCGACCGCTTCCTCGCCGCTGGAGACGTGCGTGATCCCGGGCACCTGATGTAGATTCAGCTCCAGCGATTCGCCGATCAGCAACTCATTCAGCCGCCCGTCCTCGCGCAGAATGAACGAATCGTAGAGGCTGGAGACCAGCAGGATGTCGTTCACGCGGAACGGCATCAGGTTCTCGAAGCCTTCGAAGAGGCGCTCGGGGGGCGGAGCGGAGTCGTGGGGGACGTGCGTGGAGGTCAACGGGTTTGCACCTGAAGCATGATTCTACTCGCGCGACGGTAGTTGAGGAGTTACTTGCTGCGCATCCAGCTTTCGATTTCCAGTTTCGGAACGCGGGTGAGCTCGCGCGTGTTGTGCTGTGGCGGAAGACCCTCCACGTTTTCCATGAAGTCCGCTGACGCCACCGGACCGTCAGCCAGATACGAGGACCAATTTAGCTCTCGAGGCGGCAGAACTGGCTTGCTGGCTTTTTGCGAGGATGTGTTGCGAGTCTTGAACAGAAACTCCTTGGGGAAGAAGGTCTGGAACCTCCTATCCCTGTGTGTCTTCTTTCGTCGTGCAGAGCCTTCAATTCCAGGCCCATGGCTCGACGCGCGGCGGCCTCAACGTGGGTATCGTCGGTTGCCGGCAGCGACCACTTCTGGAATTCAGCGGCCAGCTGGACTTCGAACTTATCGAGGCGGCCTGTGATGCGCTGCTCCCATTCGAGCAACGGGGATGTCAGGCGCCGTGTGCCCGCGGCGGAAGTCTCTTTAGCAAACCACTTCTTGTCGTCATCACTCAGCATGGCGCTATTGGGTTAGTTCGCAGCAGAACCCCCGCCCACGCCCGTCTATCCCAATCATTCAGCCCCTCACGCTTGAGGGCCTCCTCAAGCTGTTGCGCAGGCTCATTTCGGATGTCGTATTCCGCAAGGGAGCTCTGGAGTAGCGAGGCTATGTACAGCTTCCAGAGGCCGACGAACTCCCTCTCGCTTACAGGGGGATCGGTAGCAAGGTTCCGAAACGCTGTAGCTCCCCTCGGATTCTCGCCAGCAACAAGAACAATGTTACGGTCAAACAGCTCCCCGCTTTTCGCCAACAGCAGCGAGTATAGAGCGCTCTTGCCCGCTCCTTTGGGCCCATAGATTACGTCGAGTTCTCCCCTAAAAAGCCTGATCCACTGGTCCGTTTCGACAAAATACGTTGCAAGAGCATCCGTCTCTTCCTCGGCGACCCGCTGTCCGAAGGAGACGGATCGCAGTATTTCGTGCTTATCTATTGACTCGGTGGACACTCTGTAATGTTACCTTCCCGAACAAGAAACGCAAATATCGCTTGACCTGAAAACGCGACGCGCGAGCCGGCGACCCAACACAAACACGGGGTGGGCTTACGCCCACCCCGCATGATACTCACCTCTGAAGCCAGAGCTTACACCAACCCCTGGTCCAGCATGGCGTTGGCCACCTTCAGGAAGCCGCCGATGTTGGCGCCGTTCACCAGATTGCCTGGCGTGCCGTACTTATCGGCCGTATCGAAGCAGTTCTTGTGAATGGCCTTCATGATGTTGTGCAGCTTGTGGTCCACTTCCTCGCGCGTCCAGCTCAGCCGTGCGCTGTTCTGCGACATCTCGAGGCCCGACGTTGCCACGCCGCCCGCATTCGCCGCCTTCGCCGGACCATAGAGGACCTTCGCCTCCAGGAACAGCTTGGTGGCTTCCAGCGTGCTCGGCATGTTGGCGCCTTCGGCAACCAGCTTGCACCCGTTGTTGATCAGGTTCTGCGCGTCCTTGGCGTTGATTTCGTTCTGCGTCGCGCTGGGGAAGGCACAGTCGGCCTTGATGTTCCAAAGCGGGTTGTAGCCCAGCTTCAGATCGGTCGGCATGAAGATCGCCTTCTTGAACTGGTCCGCATACTGACGGATGCGCCCGCGCTTCACGTTCTTCAGCTCCATGATCCACGCCAGCTTCTCGCCAGTGATACCGTCGGGATCGTAGATTGCGCCGTCGGAGTCGGAAACCGTCACTGGCTTCCCGCCCAGATCAAGCAGCTTCTCGATGGTGTACTGCGAGACGTTGCCGCTGCCCGAGACCAGGCAGAGCTTGCCGTCGAAGGTCTCGCCGCGCGTCTTCAGCATCTCTTCCGCGAAGTACACGCAGCCGTAGCCGGTGGCTTCCGGACGAATCAGCGAGCCGCCCCAGTGCAGGCCTTTGCCGGTCAGCACGCCGGTGAACTCGTTCTGGATGCGCTTGTACTGTCCGAAGAGGTAGCCGATCTCGCGTCCGCCCACGCCGATGTCGCCGGCGGGAACGTCCGTGTCCGGCCCGATGTGCCGGCACAGCTCGGTCATGAAGCTCTGGCAGAAGCGCATGACTTCGTTGTCGCTCTTGCCCTTGGGATCGAAGTCCGATCCGCCCTTGCCGCCGCCCATGGGCAGCGTGGTCAGCGAGTTCTTGAAGACCTGCTCGAAGGCGAGGAACTTCAGGATGCCGAGGTTCACCGAGGGATGGAAGCGCAGGCCGCCCTTGTACGGTCCGATGGCGCTGTTCATCTCGATGCGGAAGCCGCGATTGACCTGGACATTATTCTGGTCGTCAAACCAGGGAACACGGAACATGATGACGCGCTCGGGTTCAGTGATGCGCTCAAGAATTCTTGCCGAGATATATTCCGGATGACGCTCCAGCACGAGGCGTAGCGACTCGAGTACTTCCTGCACGGCCTGATGAAATTCAGGCTCGGCCGGGTTCTTGGCCTTTACTAGCGCCATGACTTCGTTGATGTAGTTGGCCGGCGTCTTAATTCCGGCGGTGGTGGTAATTCCAGCACTCATAGAGGTCCTCCTCGAACCTAACTCTTTTCAGGGCCGATACAGACAAAAATCTCGGTTCGCCACAGGCCAGGCGAACTCAGATGATGCCGCCATTATTTGAGTCCTCCGGCGAAGGCTCGGCAGTGACTGCTTGGCATCGCAGCCGTGATTGCTATCACCGGAGGGAGTGACTAACCCGAAACATGGTAACGCTGGCGGGGCGGAGCTTGGGAGGAAATCGTACGGTTGCAGAATGGCGAACCTCGTCTCCAACCCTATTTGCATGCTAAGCGGCTGCCGATGTACTCGAAAACTTTGTCCGGCATCTTCATCTGTTCCCACGCGCCAAAGCCGGCGGTGACGGCCAGGGGCCACAGGATGAATAAACTCACCGTGCCGGCAGCGGCCTTGTCGATCCACTTCCCCGCTCCAATCTCCACCGTCAGAGTGTCCGCGCTTTGATGGAAGACGATGTTGAGCGAAGTAGACATGCCCACGAAGTCGCGCCACGCCCCGCGCTTCTTGATCTGCAGAAGTGTGCCGCCATGCTCGGTCGCCATCTGCTGGGAATCGAAGTCCTGCTGTTCCAGCCATCCCTTTACATCGGCAATGACACTCGAAGAATTCCCCGAGGCACACAGGAACCGCCTCGACTTGGAAGCTTTTGGAGTGGCTGGTGTCATCGGTAAAGGTGCAGGCTTCACCGCACCCGAAGGCTGAAGCCCCGCTCCGCATGAGGCGCAAAACTTCGACGCGGCTGGCGCTTGCGTCCCGCACTGCTGGCAATACCTCGATTCGCTTGCTGCGGCTCCGGCCGGTCGCCCCTGCTCGGTTGCCATGCGAGCGGCGGCCGCGGCGGAACCGCCGTTCTCGTGCGACGCCGTCGGCGCATTCGTGTCCAGACCTTTCAGCGCTGCATCGACGTTGCTGGCCACCTTGGCCAGCAGATCGTCGCGACGCCTCAGACGCAGCAGCAGATCGCGCACTTCATTTTGCGAGCGGCCATCCTTCAGGCTCGTCTCCAGCTCGAACACCAGCGTGATCTGTTCCTGCGCGGTCAAAGTCTTGGAGGTCTCAATCCGCTCCTTCAACGTACTGAGATAGGACACGGGAACTTCGGGCGGATTTGGAAGCGGATCGGGTAGTGGAGAACTTGTCGCCGCAGCATTGATCGAGCGCACCAACGCAAACGCCGCTTCCTTGTCGCAACGCCGGTAATCGGTCACCTGGATCTCGTGGAGAGGAGCCGGCAGCAGATTCAGGTTGATACCGTCAGCCACCAGCACAGGGAGAATTGTTTTCCCCAGCTGGGAGACGTACGACAGCTCGCTCTTGCACGCCTCCGAGTCCCACGAATCCGGAGAGAGCGCGAAGACGAAGATGTCGCACTCGCGAATGTTGGCAAGAATGTTCAGCCACCACTTCTGTCCGCCCGTAAGCGTCTCGTCGTACCACGCCTCAACCCCGATGGCTTTCAGGTCCTGGACCAGTTGCCGCACGATGGGGAGATTGGTCCGACTGTAGCTGATAAAGACTCGCTTCATCAGCGCTCCTTCCTGATCCATCAATTCGGCAGTACTACTACCTGATCAATGGAGTGTTTAGGGTCTCTCAAATTTCGAGGATTGGCTTCCAGACTGCCCGCCAACATACAACTAATGACAAGAGAACGCAATGGCCCGGACCGACCAAAGTGGGGTCGCCAGCAACACCATCTTCGGGGTATTAGGGGGTCTAGCTTCGAGGATACTAGCTGGTCCTGATCGCGCCACGCTCTTCAAACTATTTTGTGCTGGAGCCGCTGAGTCGCTGATCCTACAGGGTATATAGCTATTTCTCTCCATCCCTTCTGTCCCGCCTCAGCTCTAACTACCCAGAGGTGTAGCATCGTAGCCACCTCTAGGGAATTGTAGTTTGTCGATCCGAATACCATAATGTGCTGGTTTCCCGTTCGACAACTGTGGTTCGGCCCTCAAGACAGCGTAAAGGTGTACTACTGCTGCCTGTATCTTTTCGATTGTTTCCAAGCACCAACCCGGTCGGTGCACTTTCGCGCCCAAATGTGCCTGACTCGGATTCCAAGTAACTCAAGGAGAAAAAATCTCAATGAAAACGCATGCGCCACGAACAATCTGGCTTCTGGCCCTAATCGTCGGCCTGGCGGCAGCTAGCCCGGCCTGGGCGGGAGGCCCCAAGTGCGACAAAGCCAGCCACTTCTCGTATGGACCACTGACTCCGTTTTCGTCATGGACATTCACCGGAAGCGGTGGCACCTCCGACCCCGCCACCTTTCAAGTCACCGCCCCCAGCGGAACCGGCTTTCCGGTGGGAAACCCTCCTAGCGACTGTGCGCCGACTGCGACTGCAACCATTGAAGCCACAGAGGTCTGTAAGACAGCTGACGCCAGCGGGAATCCTATCAGTCCTTGCACTCCAGAGGACGGCAGTCCCGTCGGAGATGCGATTTCCGCTGCATTCACGTTTGTAACCAATCCGTGGTCCAACTTCTCCCCGGGAGACAGCACCATAATTACTGTCACAGTAAGCAACCCGAATCTCAACGGCGACGATTTGGGTGACTATGATGTAAAACTGGCCGCCCACGATAATGGTTCGGGCATCGGAGTGGGTCCCGGCCCGCACTTTGTCATTAAGTTGCGTGCACAGACCTGCACAGACACGATTCCAAACGTCAGCATCACGGAACTGAACGGCGATCCGCCAGGAATACTTGGGCTGGTTCCACTTACCTTTACGGCACGCGATACCTGTGATGCGATTAACAGCATGACAGCCGCGGTGACCAGTTCAGGAGGCGCGGTCAACCAGGCGATCTCCGTCACCGTCACTCCGGGATTGCCCGTTCCGGCCAACAGCATTGGAACCGCAGCCGGCTCATTCACTCCCTACGGCGGCACAGGTTCGCCAGGTGCAACTGACGCTCTGGCGTTCACCGATGTAGCTGGAAACCGCAGCGGCATCGGAAACTACACCATCACCGCTAACGCGACTGACGCTGCCGCCAACACGGGTTCGGACTCGTGGACCTTCAATGTTGACTATGCCGTAAGCTTTACAAAACAGTTTGTTCCTCCCGGATGCAGTCCGCTCCATGCAGGACCCTGCAATGGGCAATTTCACTTCACGGTGAACCGCTCCAGCGCAGTCTCTCCCGACGATGGTGCGTTCATGTATGACCATACTGTAGTCGTCTACCTCGTAAGAGACAGCGACAACGTGGTGGTCGCCGCACACCCGTATGGAACAGCCGCCGTCACTTCCTACACCCAGATCATTGCCGCGGTTCCCGATTACGAAACCGTCTTTAATCACCCAGGGGGAGCCATACAGTCGTACCATGCCGAAGTTTGGTTCGTGAACGTCGATGGGACCTCGATAAAAGAAGCGACGAGCATATCCCTCTCGTTCTAGACAAATCTTTCTTAACCACCACGGCCGGAGCAGCATTCCGGCCGTGTTTTTTTGATTAGATAAGGATGTGCCCCCGAGTTCTTGGCAGGGCAGCGGAGGACTTGCTGTATCATTGACGTGAAAAAGCCATATGCCGGTAACCATTCCAGATGAGGTCCTCACAGCAGCTCATCTCAGCGAGCCTGAGCTGAAGCGCGAGTTGGCGCTTGCGTTATTTCAGCGAGAGCGGCTTACCTTAGCGCAGGCCAGTCGTCTTGCGGAGGTCGACCAATTGACATTCCAAGCCCTACTTGCAGAGAGGCAGATCCCAATTCATTACGGGGTGGAAGAGTTTGAGGAAGATGTGCAAACTTTGCGCAAGCTAGGCCGACTTTGATCGTCGTTTCCGACACGTCTCCGATTCTGAATCTTGCTCGTATCGACCGTCTGGACCTGCTGCCGAACCTTTATCAGCAAGTTCTCATTCCGCCAGCCGTGCATCACGAGTTGCTGGGTGACCACCATGAGGGACGCGCAGCACTGGAACGGGCGCTCGAGTCCTAGCTGCTACTAGCGCGGCCCAAGAACGAGCAGCTGGTTGCGCAACTCCGTGAAAATCTCGATGCTGGAGAATCTGAAGCCATTGCTTTGGCGTTTGAACGCCGACCGGCACTCTTGCTTATCGATGAAAGGCTTGGGCGCAGAGCCGCGGAGACGCTTGGGCTATCGATAACCGGCCTAATGGGTGTGCTGATCGAAGCCAAGAAAAAGGGTCTAATTGACAGAGTTAAACCAGCCCTTGATGAGCTGATATCGAAGGCGCGGTTTTGGATGACTCGAGAACTTTACAACCACGTCCTTACTGCGGCGGGGGAGAATTGACCGCCTACTCCCGGTAGTGCGCCCCGCCATGCCGCACGTCCGCCCCGCGCACCCAGAAGATCACATCCTCCGCGATGTTTGTAGCGTGGTCGGCAATGCGTTCCAGGTTGCGCGCGATGAGCAGCACGTCCAGTGCCTGCCGCGTGCATGATGGATCGTCGTGCATCTTCTGCACCAGCACAACAAACGCCTCGTCCTTCATGCGATCGACGATGCCGTCCATCTGTAGAACGGCTTCCGCCACTTCGGCCTTGCCGTCGAGGAACGACTCCAGCGCGCGTTGCACCATGGTGCTCACGCCATCGGCCATGCGGGGAATATCGACCGGCAACTGGATCTCCGGCTCGCTGATCAGGTCCAGCACGCGCTGCGCGATGTTGACCGCCTGATCGCCCACCCGTTCCAGGTCGGCGTTGATCTTGAGGACCGCGAGGATGAACCGCAAATCGACGGCCATGGGCTGCTGCATGGCAAGCAGATCGAGCGCCAGCTCGTCGATCTCGCGTTCGGCGTCATTGATGGCGCCCTCGCCCGCCAGCACCATCTGGCAGAACTTGCTGTCGCGCGTGCGGTAGGCCTCGGTCGCGCGGTCAATCGCCTGCTCCGCCAGCCCTCCCATCCGCAAGAGCTTCTCTTTTAGATCGTCCAGTCCCTGCTGAAAGCGGCTGCGCATTATCCAAACCTGCCTGTCACGTAGTCTTCCGTCCGCTTATCGGCCGGGGTAGTAAAAATCTTTTCGGTCTTGTCGTATTCAATCAGACTGCCCATCAGGAAAAATCCCGTCAGCTCCGCCACACGCGCGGCCTGCTGCATGTTATGAGTCACGATAACTACTGTGTAGTGCTGCTTCAACTGAAATATGAGCTCTTCGATCTTGCTGGTTGAGATGGGATCCAGCGCCGAAGCCGGCTCGTCCATCAAGAGAACTTCCGGTTCCACCGCCAACGCGCGCGCAATGCAAAGCCGCTGCTGCTGGCCGCCCGACAAGCTCGCTCCTGACTTCTTATGCAGCGTGTCTTTCACCTCATCCCAAAGCGCGGCCAGCTTCAGCGAGCGCTCCACCAGTTCGGCGATCTGCTTCCGATTGCGGAAGCCGTTCAGCTTCAGCCCCGCAGCGACATTGTCGAAGATCGACATCGTGGGGAACGGATTCGGCTTCTGGAACACCATGCCGATCCGCCGCCGCACCTCGACCGGGTCGGAGCCGCCGCCGTAGACATCCATCTCGCCAACCTTCACCGAGCCTTCGGCGCGCGCCTCAGGGATCGTCTCGTGCATGCGGTTCAGGCAACGTACGAACGTGCTCTTACCGCAACCCGAAGGGCCGATCACGGCGGTCACATGGTTGGCCGGCACGGTGATGTCGATCCCGTGCAGCGACTGATTCTTGCCATACCAGGCGTTCAAGCCGCGCACTTCGATTCCCACGCCCATATGAGCCCTTTATGCTCCCTTCAACCGTCCACGCGTCGTCACAATGCGCACCGCAGCCACCGCCCCCACAATCAACACGATCAGGATCAGCGCTCCCGCCCAGGCTTGCTTGTGCCAATCGTCATAAGGCGAAATCGCATAGGTAAAGACCTGCAAAGACAATGCCGCTGTAGGCTGGTTCAGCTTCAGGTTCCAAAACTGATTTCCGAAAGCCGTGAACAGCAGTGGCGCCGTCTCTCCCGCGACGCGGGCGAACGCCAGCATGCATCCGGTAATCACGCCCGCCGAAGCCGTACGCAGGGTGATGGACAGTGTCGTTCGCCACCTTGGAATTCCCAATCCATACGCCGCTTCGCGAATCGTGTTCGGCACCATCAGCAGCATCTCTTCCGTCGCGCGCGCAACCGTAGGAATCATCATGATGCCCAGCGCCACCCCGCCGGAAAATGCCGAGAAGTGTTTCTGTGGAACCACGATCAGCGAGTACA
>Ga0126381_100002925_pt1 | contig 18575 bp, 12 predicted proteins | sample PanSoiMetPlot_28_FD_96465 | JGI IMG/M metagenome (GOLD analysis project Ga0126381, IMG submission 96465) | Tropical forest soil microbial communities from Panama - MetaG Plot_28 | ecosystem: Environmental > Terrestrial > Soil > Tropical forest > Bulk soil | place: Panama | collected 2016-02-17
TCGTCAGAATGACAGTTTGAGAGAGAACTGTATCTGCCGCTGCGGAATTACTGTTGACGTGATGACGCCGGCCGCTCCGGGACCGTCGGTGATGAAATTATCCGGTTGCGCGAATACCGGGTGGTTGAACATATTGAAAAACTCTGCGCGGAACTCCAGGTTCCAACGTTCTGTGAGACTGAAGATCTTGCGGGCAGACATGTCGGCTGTAACGCCTCCGGGTCCGTTCAGAATGTTCTTTCCTGAGTTTCCGAAAGTGTAGCCGGTCGGCAGCGGAAACGCATTGACGTCAAACCAGAGGTCAGGCGACCTTTGATCCTTAGGCAGGTTCCCGTCGGCAGTTCGGTCCGTGCGCAAAAATCCATTCGAACCCGTGTTGGATGGATCGTAGTCCATCAGAGGTGAGAACGGAAAGCCCGTTCGCAAGGTGATAATCCCGCCAATGTGCCAACCGCCTAAGATCAGATCGCCGGCACGGCTCGAGTTGACGTATCGCTTGCCTTTACCGATCGGCAGCTCGTAATCAAAACTAGACACCCAGCGAAACCGGTTGTCGAAGTCTGAAGGCCCTTTTTCCGCCTGGAGATTGTACGAATTCTGAGGCCACGGGCCGGAGCAGCAGATTTCCGGTTGGTCATTAATCGATTTGCCATAGGTATATGCGGTCAAGAACATCAAGCCAGCGGATAGACGTTTTTCAGCCTTTAGCTGCAGTGCCTGATAACTCGAATTTCCGTGGTTCTCGATCGATGTGAAGGGGCCGTACTCCGGATAGGGACGCCGCGACTGGACATCGCCAGGTCCTGGAACCGGATCCTGGTTGTGATCTACCAGGACCTGCAGATGTGTGCTCTTTGCACCTACATAAGCGACCTCGACCAAAATATTCGCGGGCAGTTCGTGTTGAACATTGAAGTTCCACTCGTCCGTAACAGGCGCGTGAAGACGGGAGTCATTGCTGGTTACACCGGCGAATTTCGCGTCGTTGACGTTAAGTGCAGGAAAACCTCCGGAAACGGTGAGGATCGGCGTAATGCCGTCGCTCACAAAGCTCGGTTCAAAAAAGAAGGGAAGGTTATAGGCAAGCTGTAACGGGTCGCCCGTGCGAATTTCCTGGTAACTGAAGAACCTCCCGTAACCCGCTCGGAAAACAGTCTTATTGTTCTTGAAAGGACTCCACGCCAGGCCGAGACGAGGAGCAAAATCATTCTTGTCGGTAGTCACCAAACCTCGAGAAGCACCGTTTTGGCCGGCGGCGATAATCTGCCCGGTGGCGAAGTTGAAGTTACTCTGGTGGTCGTGCGCTTCGACGATGGGGGTGGTGTAGTCATATCGCAGTCCCAGATTCAACGTCAGCGTAGAGCTCACTTTGAAATCGTCCTGAATGAATCCCCCGTAAGTGTTCTGCTGGTTTTCAAATGCGGTCAAGGTCGAGATGACGGAGGTCGAGGGAAGTCCAAGCAGCATGTCCGCCAGGCCGTTGCCGCTGCCATCTCCGGCCGATGGCGAACTGGCGGTGAATTCACCAGAGAAGGAAAACCGGCCGCGCGGCTGGCCCACCTGAAAGAGATCGAACTGGCTGAACCGGATTTGCGGGCCAAGCTTGATCGTGTGCCTCCCACGAACAAGGCTTAGGGTATCGCCAAACTGGACCTCCTGACTGGTGCTGATGGTGGGTGTATAGCCGGGCTCGCCGACTCTCTTGTAACCGCTGGGCTGGAATAAGGTAAGACCGTTAATCGAAGGGTCGTTGGGTACTCCCGGGACAGCTAACCCATCGGGCGGATAGTTTTGCCCATAAGCCGGAATGTTGTCGTCATAGTGGTTCCGATTGAATCCGGCCCGAAATTCGTTCACCATCGATGGACTGACTGTGAAGGTATAGCCCAAGGCCGCGCCGTGTGTATCCTCCAAGTAATTGCCGGTTGAGTAGCTGCCGCCATCCGCAAGACCAGGAAGCGGTGGCGCTTGAAACCGCGTGCGCTCGCTCAGCGAGAAGCGTCCAAAAAGCTGCTGACGGCTCGAGATGTTGTAGTCACTTCGTGCATCCATCTGGTCAACAGTGTCCTGGCCCGGAGGATTCACTCTGTAATTGTTGGCGAATGCACCTGGGACGTTCGGAGCGGGATAAAGATTCGCAACGTTGTGAGCTATAGGGTCAAATCGGGATGCCGGAATAATGTTTGCTTGCCCTGGAATAGGCAAGCCCGAGACAGGATCGAACCCGAAGGCGTTCCGGACGACGGTGTCGCCCACCTGACGTGTCGAGTTTGGATCGAAGATTTCGTTCTCAAACACCGGTCGGCCAAGCGCGTCCGTGCCTACCTGGTCTCCAAGAAGTGCGCTGAAATCCCCGCCTATTTCGGCCGGCGTAGGTACAGTCGAAATGGCGGTTGTTGCCGCACTGACTCGCGTACCTTGATAGTCAACGAAGAAGAAGAGCTTGTTCTTCTTGATGGGGCCGCCGAATGTCCCCCCGAACTGGTTTTGCTTGAATGGGGCCTTTGGCTGGTCGGGCGGCTCAAAAAAACCGCGCGCATCCATGGCGGAGTTGCGCAGAAATTCAAACAGTGTGCCGTGAAACCCGTTCGTCCCGGATTTAATGGTGGCGTTAATAACCGCGCCGCCGCTGCGGCCAAACTCAGCCGAGTAATTACTCGTCTGGATTTTGAATTCTTCGATCGCGTCGACGTTCGTTTTAAGGATGTTACCGGCATTGTCATTTGAGTTGTTGTCAATGCCGTCGAGCATGAAATTGTTGAGGTTGCCGCGGGTCCCATTTACAGCAAAGGCTCCGCCGGCATTACCATTTGAGGCGCTGGTAGCGCCGTTTATCCCGCCCCCATTTTCCGTAATCTTCACGACCCCAGTAGTTAGAGTCGCCAATTGTGTATAGTCGCGGCCGTTGAGCGGAAGCGCCGTGATCTTGCGGCTGTCCACGACGTCTCCAAGCGCCGACGACTCCGTCTGCACCAGGGTCGGTTCGGCCTGGATATTGATCGTCTCGGTGACGGCTCCGACTTGAAGCGTGAAGTCGACCCGCAGACGATCCTGCACCTGCAGGACGATGCCGACATTCGATTCCTTCTTAAAACCCTTGGCTTCCGCCGTAACGGTATAGCGGCCGACCTTGAGCGGGGTGATTACGTAGGTGCCTGCAGAATCCGTCCGCGTCGAAACTTCGATACCAGTTCCCATATCGGCGGCCGTTATCGTCGCTCCCGCTACGAGACCTCCGCTCGGGTCTTGCACTGTTCCGACGATGGTGGCTGTGTCAACCTGGGCTTTGAGTTGCGAGACCCCGAACACCGCACCTATCGTCAAAGCGAGAAAAAGAACACTTCTCTTTGCCCACATGAGACACCTCTCTGTTGATCAGGTTTCTGTACAGACAGCAGGTTTTGGTGATGTTAGCGAAGATTTACAATGTCTGTCAACAGAATCTTTCACTGTCTTTCGTTTGGTTTCGCGAGTGAGCAATTATCGGAGGGGAGCCGGAATGACCAAAAATAAGCGAACGCGGCTCGTTTCAAGGGCTGGTTGCCGGGGACTTCGGTGGCTTTGCGCAGTTGTGTCGCTGGCCTGTGTAGCTTCGGCGGCGACCCAACGCGAGCTTGCGGAATGGGCAATCCGTCAGGGTGGTCGAGTAACGCTCAATGGCGGCACGAAGGTAATCGACGATGTTTTACAGTTACCTTCTGGCCCGGTTGAGATTACGACGCTGGACCTCACTGGCACGATCATCGAGCCAGTGGATCTGAAGATCGTCAGTGGAGCGACATCTTTACGGGCGCTTTTCCTTCCCGGCGCAAGCTGGACGCCAGGTTCCGACAGCCCGCTGGATGCGAACGATCAACTGAAATATCTTGCCGGGCTCAAAAATCTGGAGCGGCTTTCATTCAGCCTTCATTTTCTCCCCACTTATAACGTCAACGACGCGGGCATCTCGCAACTGTCTGCCCTCACGCAGCTTAAGGAACTCTCGCTGGCGCAATCACGGGTAGTAAAGCCCAAACTGGGAGCCTTTATTCACCTTCGGTCGTTAGATCTTAACGATTCTATGTTTACCGATGAAGGCATGAAGGCCCTGGAAGGACTAAAAGAACTCCAACGTTTGTACCTTCGCAACACACCGGTCACCGATGAAGGGCTGAAGTATTTGAGTGGATTGACGCAGCTCGAAGAATTGAACCTGTACGGGACGAAGGTGACCGACCAAGGGCTCGCATCGCTCCGGCGGCTGACAGCAATGCGAAAACTGAACCTGCTTGGCGCAGAGATCGGCGATGAGGGGGCCGATGTGTTACGAGGCATGCCGCACCTCAAAGAGCTGAATCTCTACAGGAGCCATATCACGAATTCCGGTCTGGCGAAACTTAGCGCCCTTCACGAGTTGACGACGCTGGATGTACGGTACAGTCGCGTTACGCAGAATGGAGTAAACGAACTGAGAGCCGCCATCCCAGGCGCCAGAGTGGAGTTTATGGGCAGTTCAACGCCGCCACCGAGTAATCTTGAAAACTCGCGGCCTTCGGGCTCAGGCGTTGAGCCGATCGTCAGTTGGGTCCGAAAGATGGGTGGCGAGGTCGAGGTCGCAGGCGGCCAAATTCGTGGTATTTCCCTGGCAACAACCTTTGTCAGCGACCGGCAGCTTGGTTTTCTTAGCGGCTTGTCCGGTTTACAAAAGCTCGACCTTGCCGGTACACAGACTGGGGATCAGGGCCTTGCGGCATTGAAGGCATGCAGAAGCCTTGAAGTTGTCATTCTCGACAATACGACGGTCTCCGATGCGGGTCTGCAACAATTGGCCGGGTTACAGCTGCTCCGATCGCTACATTTGGCGGGAACGCTGGTTCACGGAAGTGGCCTTGAACACCTGAAGGGCCTCAATTCTCTAACCGAACTCGATTTGACCAGCGCCCCAGTGAGCGATGAAGGCCTAGTTAGCATTGGCCAGATGCTCAGCCTCGAGGGGTTGTTTCTAGGCTATTCCGACATTAGCAACAATGGTCTGCGGCATATCGAGACCTTAAGCAGGCTGAAAGTGCTCAGGCTGGATGGCACCGACATCGACGACGAAGGACTGCGTCACCTGGCGGGATTAACGAACCTGACGGAACTTGGGCTGAACAGCGGCCGCTTTTCCGACAAAGGTCTGGATAGCCTTCGAGAGCTGCGGAATCTCAAACAGTTGGAATTGGCGCGTACAAGCGTCGGCGATAACGGGGTGCAGGCGCTTAGCGCTCTGCAGGGGTTAACCATTCTGAATCTGGACTATACATCGGTCGACGATAAAGCGCTCCAGGTATTGAAAACGCTCCCTCAGCTTCGTGAGTTACACCTGAACATGGCAAAGATTACGGACGCAGGGCTGGCCGATCTCAAATCGATGGAGCGATTGCAAGTGCTGAACCTCTACCACACACTCGTCACGGAGAAAGGATGGACCGAATTGAAGGCTGCGTTGCCAAGTTGCGCCATCACTTTCGAACGTGATTCCGCATTACCCGCGCGGCGGGGAAGGACTTGATCGTGCGGCTCATTGCAATTGCTCTTTGCGTCGCACAGGCAGGCTGGGCGATTGATGCAAATGCGTGGATCAGCGAGGCAGGAGGAATCGCCACCCGAAATCGAGAGGGTCAGATTGTATCCGTAAATCTGCGTTCGGGCTGGGTGAGCGATTCGGACATCGCTGCCCTGGCCATCTTACCGGCTCTCTCACGCCTTGACCTGTCGCTCACCCGAATCAGCGATCACGGATTACGTGAGTTGAAGGGAGCGCCTGCCATTACCGACCTCAATCTTTGCTACGCCGAACTCATTACGGATGAGGGACTGTTAGCCGTCAGAGGTTGGCATCATCTCCAACGGCTAAATCTGCGCGGAACAAAGATTACGGACATGACACTGCAGCATCTTTCCGGCATGAGCACCCTCGAATCGCTCGATATCGGATTCGTGCAGGTCACCGACGTCGGCCTTGATCAACTGACTTCTTTGCCCAACCTCAAGGAACTGATGCTAGGCGGCAACAAGCTCTCCGATGTCGGTTTACAATCACTGCGCCAGTTGACCGGGTTGACTTACCTCGATCTGGGGGGGGCCCAGCGGACCGATTCGGGTCTGTGGTCGGTAAGCATCACGGACAGTGGAATGGAGGCCATTGATTCTTTGCGAAAGCTCCGTCATTTGCGGTTAAATGGCACTTCGATAACGGGCCGGACTCTCGAGAAGCTGAAAGACCTGACGCTACTTGAGCGGGTTGATCTGCAAGACTGCAAACATATCGGCGACGACGCTATCCCGACGCTGTCTTCGTTACCATCCTTGCGGGTTATCGACTTGACCGGCACGCAAGTAACAGCCCAAGGCATCGCTTCTCTGCGCCGTTCGCATCTGCAGTGCCGTATCTTGACGGGCACTCTCGGCGGGAAACCACGCGCGGAAGAATCAGACCGACCCTGAATCTCAGGCCAGCAGTTCTGTCACTTTTCGCGAATAAGTCGGAAAGGTCCCGATACCGGCCTTGATGATTTCATCGGCGAGAGTTACGTAAACGTCGCCTACCGTGGCCGTGGTCTCGGTATGCGTTCCGGTAGCTAAGTGCTTGGCATGTCCTGCGATGATCATTCCCAGCCCGTTGTTCTTGTGGGGATTCGCTTCGGCGTGCTCATGTGCGTACAAGAGGCAGCAATGATCAAGCAAGTTGCCGTCTCCTTCAGGAGTCGATTTCAGTTTGCCCAAGAGATAGGCGAACTCCTCCACATGCCAACGGCAGATGTCCCGCAATATGCGCTGTCCTTCGACGCCGTCCGCACCGGGTGCCCGGCCATCCGCGTGGGTATAGTCATGGTGCCGCGCAGCAGTGTAACCCAGCCACGGGAAGCGGCAGATGCTTTGGCACTTCGTGAGCATGTACGAAGCGACTCGAGTCTGGCGTGTAATCAGGGCACTCGCGAGCAAATCACTTTGAAGCTTGGCGATGGTCGGCCAGTCCTTCATGTCTTCATACTCGGGCGGATCGATTCGGCGGTACTCGGGAGGAAGGCTCGTGATCGCGCGCTCGAGATCGCGAACGGATGACAGATAGTCGTCTACGCGCCCCTGATCGTCTTTCGGCAGATCCTTTTTCAGTGCGTCCGCGTCGTCGCGCACTACGTCCAAAACACTTCGCTTGCGGTTAATCCACCCTTCATCCCGCCGCCCGAAAAGCCGATCAAAGAGCCGATCGGGCAGCATTTCCGGAGGGAGCGCCCGATCGAATCCGGACCAGCTCATGTTGCGTTGGATGCTCTCTCCAAACGACTCCTGTGCAACGCCAATCTGCAGGGAACGAAAGCGGGATTCGGCGCCAATTTTCGACGCAATCACCTGATCGATCGACGGGCCGCCGGCACCTCGACCGCTAAACGGCGTGCAACTCATCAGACCGCTCATGGAGTTGTGATGTCCATTCCCAGGTCCGGGCATGCCGGCCGCATAGTTGTCGACTCCGGTTATCAGGTGAATATCCTTTCGGAATGGTGCGAGTGGAGCCAGACAGGGCGTCATCCGGTAGTCCGCGCCGGTTTCAGCTGGAATCCAATAGCGTTCCGGAATGCCGTTCCCGTTAAACCAAAGAACAAACCGGCTCTCGATAGGCGCCTCTTCCGGCTTTCCCGCGGAAGTTAACTCTGCGGCATAAGCAGTCCCGGTCGAATTAAACATCGAGACCAGCGGAGGTATGCCAATCCAGACGCTCGTTCCGGAAACGGTCAGGCCTTTCAGCAGCTTCCGCCGTGAAATCCTAAGGCGCTTTGTAATTACGTGCGACATTTACGGCTCCTTCCGGCCTCGGTTCTGCCCAGCTACCGACTAGGGATACGATCAATTCCTGGAAGCGAAACTGCGAGTCGCGAAAATCGGCAGTTACTCGCTTTATTACAGGATAGTCCGCCGGCGTCTCCATGCGGCCTGAGATATAGCGGAAATATTGCTTGACCATGCACTCCTGGCATTGCGGTGTCTTCGCCAAGAGCGTGCCCAATTCGCGCGGCGACGAGAAATGCGCATCGGGGAGTCCCGCGACCCAGCCGTTTGTATCGAGGGTCAGCAGCACTTTTTTGGGTGGTTGCCGCCTCTCGCCGTGTACCGCCGAATAGAAGCGGAGTTCATACTGGTCACGGCGGGCACCCACCGCATCAAATTTCTCGAACCCGGCTCCTATCGGATCCATCAGGTTGTGGCATCCAGCGCAGAACTTGTTACCGACATGTTCGGACATGCGCTCTCGATTGGTTTGAGGGTGCGCCTCGGTCGAAGGCAGAAGGTTGGTATTTACACCCGCGGGCGGAGGAGGAACGTGCTGGCACAAGAATTGTTCGCGAACAAAAAGACCTCGACCCGTGATCGAAGTATCATCCGGCTTGGACGACAGCGAAAGAAAAAGCGTTTGTCCGAGTAGGCCGGCCCGTTCTGACTCGGACGAAAAGGCCACTCGTTCAAATTCGCGCGGCGGCGCAGAAATGCCGTAGATGGCAGCCAGCTCCGGGTTTACGAAACTGTAATCCGCAGTAAAGGCTTCCATGAAGTTGCGGTCATTCCAGATGAGATCACCGACAAATTTCCGGGCCTCTTCCGTCATGGCGATGGCAGTCTCACGAGTAAACTTCGGATAGCGCCGGCGGTCGCGGCTGGTGGTAAGAACACGATCGAATCTCAGCCACTGCGAGACATACTCGTCCAGAGCCTGATGGGCGCGGGGATCCTTCAGCATACGGCGCGCTGTCTTTTCCAGTGCCGCAGAAGACTCTAGCCCACCTTGCGCGGCCGCGTCCATCAACGCAGCATCCGGCATGGTGTCCCACAGCGCGTAAGACAATCGGCTTGCCATCGCATATGGCCTCAGCTTTGCGTCAGACGCCCCGTCCAGCCGGAAGAGGAAATTGGGCGAGTCGAGCATGGCTTCGACAACCAGGCGCGCACCGTCGACGAATCCGCCAGTTTGTGAAAACAGGCCAGAGTAGCGAGCTACTTCGGCGGCAGTAAGCGGCCTCCGGAAGGCGCGCAAGCCGAAATCGCGAACAAATTTGTCCCGGCAAGAGGCCGAAGGTTCACAACCAATCAGCCCGTGCGAATCCCCGTTCCGGAAGGCGTTACGCGACAGCTTTTCGGCTGCCCGGCTATAGGCTTCAATGAGGAGTGCAGAGAGATTCTGGGCGCCGTATTGATCCCTGAATCCGTTCACGTAGTCTTCGGACGGAAACTGGTTCGCCGGTTCGGATTGGTCGCCGAGCAGATCCCGAACGGTATTGTTGTACTGGCTGTGGGTCAGCCGCCGAAGTACGACGGCTGGGGCTGCGCCGGAAGGCTGTTGTTCGGTGTAATTCAGCGCTTGCTTTAGTTCATCGCCAGAAAGGAGAGTCAGAGTCTTGATCCAAGACTTGAGCGTTGCTTCCTCTGGACTACCCGGCTTGATCCGCAGGCCTCCTGTATGCGGAATCCGCATGGTCGGCTTCTTCAGTAGCAGAGATTCTTCAGGATTCTCGCGATTCACCAGCCTCACGAGGGACCTGCCGAATGCTTCGATCTGATCCGGGGTAGCGTTAGCGTCCGGGAAATGAAGGCGTGTTGCCGAAGCCACACCGTTGCTGTTGTGACAGGCCGGGCACCCGGCTTCTTTCAGAATCGGGTACAGGTGGTCACCGAAAGTAGCTGTTTGCCCGAACAACGCTGCCCACGGCAGGACTAACAGGCAGAACAACACCCGCACGGCTGGAGTATATCGCAGGTCACTAAAACGATCGGACAAAACAGGGGTCCGCCAGGCAATCGTCATTTCGCTTTTGGTCCATATGTCGTACCCAAGTACTCCACGATCGTCTTCATCTCGGCGTCGGAGGCTCGTGCTCCCCGAGCCACCATGTTTTGCACTAACGCATCCCATTCCTTCGCGCTCATCCTCTGACTGGTGACGACATCAATGGAATGACAAGTAGTTCCGCAGGTTTTCTCCACCAATACTTTCGCTTCACCCGCGGGGAGTACTGGCGGGGCGGACGGCACGTTTGCCGGCTCTGATCCGGGTTTCTCCGGTCCCGGCTTCGAAACCGTCACCGGCTTACCGGCTGCGTCTGGCAGCGCAAAGGCGACCAGTGCGTTGCTTGAGCCTCCACCTAGAAACGCACCGCCTCCCTCTGCCATGACAGCCACATATTGCCTGCCGTCGCGTCCTACATAGGTGATGGGGCTGGAGTGTGCGCTCGCTTCCAACTTGGTTTCCCAGAGCAGCTTTCCGCTTTTCGAATCAAACGCCCGAAACCGGGAGTCGTTCGTTGCGCCGATGAAAACGAGACCGCCGGCAGTTGCGATGCTGCCGCCAAGATTCAGGGACCCAGTGTCGCGCACGCCGATTGCCTCGAGCGATTCGATCCTGCCTAATATGGATCGCCAGGCAATCTCACCCGAGGCCAAGTCAACTGCAACCAGTTCTCCGAACGGAGGATTCTGGCAAGGAACCCGCGTCTCCCGATCCCAGAATCGCGCATAGGGCCCGTACGCGGAAGTTCGCACGAACTCATTCCCCTTCTTTTCCATGTGACCCCACTGTCCGATGTTCATGATGTTCACGAACAACAGACCAAGCGAAGGATCGACCGATACACCGCCCCAATTGCCGCCCCCTAAGGTGCTCGGAAAGAATAGGGCGTTTCCTTCGAGTGGCAACGGGGTGAAAGGCGGTCCGATTTTCATCTGATTACTGTCAAACAATTCCTTGCAAAATTGCGCGTGTTCCGGGGACCGGGTATACATGTCGTCCGGCCGGAATGTGTTCTTCGCTAGCGGCGGAGGTTTTACGGGGAACGGCTGGGTTTTGGAGGTGACTTCACCTGGAACCTCCGTCTGGGGAACGGGCCGCTCTTCTACTCCATAAACCGGCTCGCCCGTCACCCGATCGAAGACGAAGAGCAGGCCCATCTTGGTGATTTGTGCAACAGCCGGTACGACTCGCCCACTACGGTGAATGTCAAATAACGCTGGCGGCGCGGCCAAGTCGTAGTCCCAAAGGTCGTGATGTACGAGTTGCCGGTGCCACCTTACTTTGCCAGTGCGGGCATCGAGCGCCACGAGTGAGTTCCCATAAAGGTCATTTCCAATTCGATCCGCACCGTAAAAATCCGAGGTTGGCGAACCTAGGGGTGCATAAACAATTCCCCGCTTTTCATCAATCGTGAGGAAGCCCCACGTATTGGTTCCTGATCGGTTCTTCCAACCGTCGGCAGGCCAGGTCTCGTAACCCGATTCGCCTGGGCGTGGCACCGTATGAAAAGTCCACAACAACTTGCCCGTTTTCGCATCCCATCCGCGAATGTCGCCATAGGCGCCGCGAGTGGGCGAACCCTCGCCGTTGCTACAGCCCGTGATAACAACGTCATGAAAGACCGCCGGAGGCGACTCCAAGGCGTAGCGGCCATCCTTTAAATCCCCTAGGACGCCCGACCTCAGATCGATGCGACCTTCGTTCCCAAATCCGGGCGCGGGCCTGCCTGTAGTGACATCGAGCGCTAACAAGAACTGCCCATTACCGGCGAAAACACGCGAATGCAGGCGGCCGGACCCTTTCCAGTATGCGAGCCCCCTCAGGGCCACCGGTGCAGCTTCATACTTCCAGCGAAGTTCCCCGGTTTCGGGTTCCAGAGCATACAAGCCATCGGGAGCGGTCACATACATGACTCCATCCACAACGATGGGTATCGCCTCCGATCCGGGTTTTCCGGTACGAAACGTCCAAGCCGGCTGCAAACGGTCGACGTTGTCCTTCCGAATCTCTCCCAAGGGCGAATATCGCATCGCCCCCGGATCATTCCCATAGGATGGCCAATCTGTTCGGGCGAAACCGATCGCGGAGAGTAACAACAGCAAAACAAATCGGGTCAAGCCATTACTCTAACCAATTGGCTGCTCGTGATCAGAGCTAACGCCGAAGCGGGAGTCCGGTGTGGTAGCCATTATTCATATATGACCCGACGGGACAGTCTATTTGCGCTCGCGACTCCACTTGCAGCCGGACAAATTTCCAATTCGCCAACCCCCTCTCGCAAGTTGAACGTCGTCTGTGTCGGAGGGCATCCAGACGATCCCGAAACAGGCTGCGGCGCCACACTGGCCCGATACTCGGCTCGCGGGCACAATGTCACGATTGTCTACCTGACGAGGGGCGAGGCGGGAATCAACGGTAAGGGACACGCGGAAGCGGCGCGCATCCGGACCGACGAAGCCTTAAAGGCTTGCAAGATCCTCAAGGCGAAGCCGATCTTTGTGGGCCAGATAGACGGATCGAGCGAAATCAATAATGCTCGCTACGAGGCGTTCGAAAGCCTTCTCCGTGCCCAAGCGCCGGATCTTGTTTTCACGCACTGGCCGGTCGACACCCACCGGGACCACTGCGCGGCATCTTTGTTGACCTTTCAATCCTGGCACCGGGCCGACAAGAAATACGCCCTTGCTTATTTCGAAGTGTTGACAGGTGAGCAGACGCAGCAGTTCTCCCCCAACTTCTACGTCGATGTGTCGGAAACTTGGGAAACGAAGAAGCAAGCATGCTTCATGCACGCCAGCCAAGGGCCATCCGAATTTTATCCGTATCACGAAGAGATGGAGAAATTCCGGGGTTTGGAATATCGTTGCAAACGTGCCGAGGCTTTCATTGTGCACTCGCAAGGTCCATTGCCGCCGCTGGCCTGGTGAATTTGCTGCTCTTAACCCCGGAGCAGTGAGCGGAACTGAGGTTGGCGAGTTGCGGCGGCGCCGCAACTCGCACCCTCACAATCAGAACGCTGCGATGCCGTTGAATCCGCTCTTTGCTGACACTCCTCCAATCGAGCCAAGATTGACGAGACTCCCGTCCTTATTTATGCCGAAAAGGCCGATCGTACCGATCCCCGCATTCAAGCTGTAGAGAAACTTGCTATCGGAGCTAACCGCCAGGTCGAGATTCGCGCTGTTTGCCGGATTGCTTGCTTGGACTGTATTGGGCAGTGGTATGAGTGTTCCGTTGCCGCTTATGGAAAAACCCGAGATAGTAGCCGTGCCGGCATTGTTTGTGTAAACGAACCTGCCATCGGGCGTTACGGCATTCCAACAAGTTGCCGCCCCCAAAGTCGGAACGCCGGTGCTGATTGGGAATAGGGTCCGATCATCCTGAACTGCGAAGGACGAAATTGTCGACCCGTTCGACACTCCTGCCGGCCCCGTTTCCACAACAATGGCCACGCCGTTCGGTGCAAAGGTCAATGCGAACGTGCCGGGACTGACATCAGAATTCACCGCGATTGGTGATAACGTGCCATCCTCTTGCACACTAAAAACATCTATATCGTTGGTTAACCGTTCTGTCACCGCGAGGAATCTCCCGTCGGGACTGAACGCTAGCGAAGCCGCCCCGCTGGTGTTCGTGCTGAGGAAACGGATGGAGTTGGGGATTGGCGTTACTTTGCCATTCTCATGCAACCGGAACCCTGTTACGCCGCTACTCCCACCGGTGTTGAGCACGTATAACAGATCCCCGTGCTGCGCTAGAGCATTGGGCTCGCTGCCACCGGAATGCGCGATATCTAAAAGAAAGAGCCTGGCATGCTCAACACGAAAGACAGAAATGCTGCCGCTGCCTGCGTTCGCAGCAAACAGCAGAGAGTGATCTTGACTTAGGATCAGTGATCCTTGGGATTCCAAGGGATCAACCAATCCGCCGCTTCCCCGGCCGCCCGTTTCGAACTTGAAAGCTTCTCGCAAACTCCCGTTGGACGCCCGGCTGTAGGTGATGACCTCATTTTTGTCTGCGGCGTTGGTCATGACAAATACGGCCCCAGCGTCGTCGGGATCTGCATGTTTAGCTAGCCCCGTACTCGCGAAAGCGAAAGCCAGGGCGATAGCAAACGAACTAGAAATCCACTTCATCTGTTCTCCATCTGCAAAAAAAAATGTGAAACGACGAACGCGAATCCTCTTCAACGAGTCCGTCGCTCAATTTCGTGTTCGAGTGAGCGGGGGAGAAAGTTATGGCCGCGGAAATACACGCGAAAAGAATTTACATAGCAGAAAGGGTGCGTAACATGTTCCGCCGACAACAGAGGCAAAACAGCGCGAGCGGTGTTAGATGCAGTCCGGGTGTCCGAAGGTGCTCCGCATTTTACACTCGACTTTGCTCCGCAGCAGCAGTAATGATCAGATGTTTTTTCATGCTCCCGATCTAAGCCGAGTGCCAATGGTGCGGGGACCGGCTGCGGTAACGTGACTACTCTTCAATGTTTCGGATTCGAAATACCCAGGCGTAGTCGCACGGACGCTTTTCTTGCAAAGATCGAGGGATCTCCACGACGACGGTTTCTCCCTCGCGACGCCATGCTAGTTTTGCTCGAGATCCGAGCAACGTGATGTCCGCCCCATGTCCAAGCTTGACCAATTTCGTCCGGAAGGTGGCGCCCGGCCACTTCAGGCTGATTGCATAGACCGTGTGTCCATCCTTGCTGCGCGTGAAGCGCACGTCGTCGCCTTCTTGAAATTTAGAGTAGGGGCGGGTGGCATAAATGGCCTCACCATTGACCGACAGCCATTTCCCAACTGCCCGCAAACGGGTCACAGCTTCTTCCGGAAACCTGCCACTGGGCATCGGGCCATATCCGACTTCGAAGTTTCCTCCCTTGGCCACGATATCGACGAGAGTATGCACAATCCAATCGGCGGGCTTGTAGATATCGTTCGGAAGATAGGAGAACGCCTCTCCGCCTGGATAGATCTCCTGCCACGGACTTCCCGGCTGAAAGCCAGGTGGAATCTCACGTTCGGGAGTGTACATATCTCCATATGCACCGATACCCCGATTTCTCAGCAGTACCCACGGCTGCAGGTCTCGGGACATATGAGCAAGCGCTGCCATATCGGCCGCTGCTTCTTTGGGCCAGCCGATATCGAACTCCAGCGCATCGATGCGGCCGTATTGGGTCAACAGTTCTTGGACCTGGCGTCGCTCCTGTTGAATAAAAGCTCCCCACCGTACCGGGTCACTTTGCTTGGTAAGCTTCGCATCGTAGTGAAAGTTGTGTGGATCCCAGGCAAACGCGGGGTCTTGCCAATCGATATGCGAATAGTAGAGGCTAATCCCAAGGCCACGCTGCCGCGCCGCCGCGACCAGTTCCGCGAGCACATCCCGGTGAAACGGTGTATCCATGATGCTGTATGGGATAACACGCGCTTCATAGACTCCCTTGCCGCTGCGAATTCCTTTTGGAGTTAAGCGCAGCGATTCGCGCACAGTCTTTGTCTCCCACATTGAGAATCCATCGTGGTGCTTGGTTGTAAACGTAAAGTACTTGATGCCCGCCTCCGACATCAGTTGCATCCAGGCCGCAGCATTGAATTCAGTCGGATCGAAGAACTGGTAGCGCGTCCCGTATATTTGGCGGAACTCCGGAGACGAGAATGGGAGCGCCCAGGAAGCGTCACTGCCCATCATTGAATAAATGCCCCAATGAATTCGGATCCCGAACTTCCAGTCCTTCCAGCGCTCCACTGCGTCAGGCGGAGCGTGACGATAGGCGGGATCGGTTTTCGTTAAGGTACTGCGTTGCATGTCGCCGTATATGAAGGCTTGCTGTCCGAATGCAGCAGCGGAGATGCAGAGTTGCAGGGACAGCGTAATCACAATTTTGTACATGCTATGCTCCTAAACCATCCGCATACTCATTCCGCCATCGACGGTAACCGTCTCTCCGGTAATGAATTCGTTCTGTACCAAGGTGAGAATGACTTCGGCCACATCTTCGGGAGTTCCCTCACGACGAAGAGGGATTCGGTTTTCAATGTTATTGCGCACTTGAGACGCACTGAGGGAATCGTGGAAACGTGTTCGGATGATGCCAGGTACCACACAGTTCACGCGGATATTCGAGTCTGCGAAGTCCCTTGCCAGGCTACGGGCAAACTGAGGTAGGGCGCTCTTGACGACGCTGTAAGCGATCGAATTCGAACAGCCTCGAAGGCCCGCAACCGACGAGATCAGGATGATGGCGCCGTCATTTTTTTCGCGCATAGCCGGGAGAACAGCCCGGCACAGGTGGAACGCAGCATGGAGGTGTACGTCAAAGGCGCCATGCCAAGCTGCTGGAGTGACATCCAAAATATTGCCCGGAGCCGGGCCTCCCGCGCTATGAATGAGAATTTCCGGATCCCCCAGCGCGGAGCGTGTTTCCTCAACGCAACGAATGGCCGCTGCATGAGGATCTGCTAAGTCGGCAACTACCAAATGACTGAGCCGTCCCATCCGTTCGACCGCGCAACGCACGTCGCGGGCGGCCGCATCGTCATGTCTTGCATTGATTGATACGTTGGCTCCCGCCGCGGCGAGCTTTAGAGCGGTAGCAGCTCCGATCCCTCGCGACCCACCTGTAATGAGGCAAACCTTCCCCCCGAGCTTCACGATTTTAGTTAGCCGCCGAAGCAGAGAGTCCGAATCCGCCGACCAGGTCTTTGCTCAGCACCGTTGGGCACCAGTATTTTTCGATGTGCTCGATTACCAGTTCCGTACCTGCTGCGTGCGAAACGTAAGGTCTTCGCGCCGGGTTGTACATTGCGTCGGTGAGATCCCTGACCAGAACGCATTGGATGCCCCAACGCGTCATCTGCTTAATGGCAAAACTCCGGTTCAGGACGCACATGTTCGTGTGTACGCCCATAAGAAATAGAGTTCGGATGCCCTTTGCACGCAGCAAGTTGTAAACTTCATTCCCGTTGTCTGAGATGGCATCGTGCGGGCCCATTGAAAGAATCGCGTTCTCTCGAGACCAGACCGGGTGCTCGTGATCACCTGCCGTGTCGCAACCCCCGTCAGAGTCATCGATAGGTAGCGGAGGATCGGTAAGGCTCAACGCAGGTGGCGGATTGACTTTGGGCACGCGCAAGACCGCCTGGCGTTGCGGGTAATCTCGATAAAAATTCATGGTGTCCGAGGGGGAATGAATTATTAAGATGCCCGCGTCGCGTGCTTTTCTCAAGACAGGGTCCATCCGTTGCGCCAGATCTCTAACTCTTCCTGTCGCCCCGGCACACCAGTGCCGGTCCCACATGTCGCAGATCAGGATGGCTGAAGCGGGTGCCGAGAAGGTCTCCGAAACAATGGTGGCCTGCCAGGTGTCAGTGTTCTTGAACGGATGTACACGGGTTCGCAGTGGCAATTGGAACTGCTGGGCCATAAGAAAGGTAGCTGCAAGAAGCCAGACAACAACAAAAAGCCGACGCATAATTGATATATCAAAGACGATACTCGATTCGGGGCCTTCCGTCAATTGACTGAATGTCTGGCGTAATCCGGACCATCGCAGCGGGCCGAATTGACATAGCAAAAGCCGAATGCAATAATCCCGTTCAGTGGGGTCTGCTTCCATCCATCGCCGCAATGAAAAGAGCGCTACACGGTCCTCCCTTTCCGATCGAGCGTATCTCATGATTCGTGAGGCAATTTTGCGCGGCAAAGTGGGGCCCGGTACGGTCTTTTCGAGGCGAAAGCTCGCTGAGGAATTTGGCATGAGCTTCCTACCGATTTCCGAAGCGCTGCAGCGGCTCGAAAACGACGGCCTGGTAGAGAGCCGGCCGCGTGCCGGGACCCGCGTGCGCATTCCCACCATCGAAGAGGTGCAAGGCCGTTACGTAGTGAGGGAGGCTTTAGAGGCTCAGTCGGCACGCCTTTGCTGCGAACGCGCAACATTCGAAGAGCGCCTGGAGTTGCAACGCATGGCAGATCAAGTGGACACGTTGTACAGTCATGCCGAATCAGGCGGTCCCGACTTCCAGTTCGTCGTTCATACCCACCATCATGAGCTTCATTTGCGGATCGCCGAATACGCGCGTTGCCAGGAGCTCAAGGAGGCCATCCAAAAAAACCATGTTCTTGTCTACAACTGGTTCTATAACATTGCCGCGGAGCAACGTACCCTTCCTCCAAAGTTCCACGCAGACTTGATCAGATTTGTAACCGGAGACAATATCCAGGCAGCCGACAAAGCCATGCGCGAGCATGTGCAGTACGGGTTTCGTTACATAGTTGAACGAATTGTGCCTGAAACAAATGGGGAGTGGCGCCTGAAGCGCTAGGTAGCACGACTCTCAAGCGTATTGGTGAGCGAAGTATCCGGCTCGTTGGATTGGTGCGTTTCCGGGAGAAACCATACGATTGCCGCCCCGATCACGGGAATGATTCCAAATAGGATAAACGCGGGCGTAAAGGAATATTGGCCCACGATCCAGCCTGTAATCAGGCTGAATAGCATGCCGCCGAAGCCAGCGCCCATACTCGCAAAACCCCAGGTCGACGCCACCACGTCTTTCGGAAATACGTCGGCCGGGAGCGCCAACATGTTGGCGAGAGAGACTGTGTAACCGAGAGCGGCAATCGAGACCAACGCAATAGCGTGTGCCGGATTTGGGCTGAGAACGGCAGGAATTGCGGCAATCATCAGTACCGAACCGAACGAAATTGTAAGACGATGTGCGCTCCAGGGCGAACACCCGCCCTTCAAAAGCAGCAGAGACAGGGCGCCACCCAA
>Ga0126381_100002926_pt1 | contig 18574 bp, 20 predicted proteins | sample PanSoiMetPlot_28_FD_96465 | JGI IMG/M metagenome (GOLD analysis project Ga0126381, IMG submission 96465) | Tropical forest soil microbial communities from Panama - MetaG Plot_28 | ecosystem: Environmental > Terrestrial > Soil > Tropical forest > Bulk soil | place: Panama | collected 2016-02-17
CTGTCTTGAGGCCGCCCGCCCGGCCCGGCGCCGGGCCGGGCCTGCTTGCCGCCCCGGCTGGAGTTGCCCGCGCCGGGCCGGGTGGCCGCGCCGCCGCTCTTGGCCTGGCCGGCGCCCGTCCGGGCCGGCTTCTGGCTGGCCATCAGAGGTGAGCGCTCGCGCTGACGACCCCGGCTGAGGTGCAGACGCTGCCGGGCTGGCCCCCCGTCATCTTGCAGATGGCCGCGGTGATCAGGTTCGCGGTCCCGTTGACGGCCTGCGCGACCTTGCTCGACGGATCGTGCAGCGCGGCGGCGACCTGGTCCCAGGTCATGCCCGCCAGGATGCCCGGGTCATACGACGGGACCTTGATCACGTACTTGTTCCCGAAGTCGATGAACGGATAGCCAACGCCCTGCGCCGTGCTGTCGTACTTCACCCAGAGCGCCTGCTGCGCGGCCGTGGTGTTCTGCAGCGGGCCGCGGCTGATCGTCTCGTTCTCGACCGGGGTGAAGGTCAGGTACGGGCTGGTGTAGCTGGACTTGTAGAACGTCAGCGTGGGGGTGTTCGGATTGACGTCGCTGCTGGAGGAGTGGATGCCGTGCAGCGGGGTGGTGAACGTGCCGAACCGGCTCAGCGCCACCGCCATGGACCAGCGCATCGCCGCGCAATACGGGCAGTACTCGGCGCCGATGTAGAGCATCTCGGGCTTGCCGTTGCTGGTCAGCGGCTTGTCCGAGATGGCCTGGATCGGCGTCGGCTGGTAGCTGAGCGCCGAGCCGATGCCGACCTTGTCCAGCGTGCTCGCGGGGACCGAGGTGACGTTCTTCTGCGCGGTGGCCGACAGCTCGGTTCCGGTCACGCCTCCCGACCCGCTCGCGCTGCTGCCGGACGGGTTGTTGTTCACCTTGATCAGGACGAAGGCGACCACGATGGCCAGGACGGCGACGACGCTGCCCGTCACGATCAGCGTCCGCTTGCGGATCTCGGAACGCCGGGCCGCGGCGCGTTGCGCGGCTATCTTCTCCCTGGCGTTCTGCTGCTTGATCCTGGTTGCCTTGCTCATGCCAGCCCTGCCTCACCCGTCCCGATTGCCCTGGCCCGACAGCGGCGGATGCCGCGGTCTCGCTCGCGCCGCGCCGCCCGGCGGGCCCGGCACCCACAGATCCCGGGCCGCCGCCACGACGACGGCCCGAGACTATGCTAAAGCGCGCGAGCGGATGGGGTTACCCTCGAGATAGGGAACCGCATCTTCCTGAATGCCCGCTGAATGACGTCTCTCGGCAAACTGGACGCGCTGGGTGGTGTCGTGGCTTCTTGCGTTGCGCAAGTGACGATAGCTATCGTCGGGCGATGGCGCTATTCCCGGAAAGAACCGCGGCGCGCGCACGGGCGCGCTGCTGGTGATGACATGCATCGCGCTCGCTGCGGCCGGCCTCCCGCCGGGTCGCCGGGCTGGTCGGCTACCTGGGCTTCGTCACTGCGGTGGACCCGCCGTGGTCCGGGCCCGACGGGGCGGCCGTGGAGCCGCCGGTAAAGTCAGCCGTTCCTCCCGGGACGGCCAACCCAGAGCAGGTCGGCAGATGAATGATCACAATGCGGACGGCGGCATGGCACTCCGGCTCGCCCGGCAGGCGCGAGGGTTCTCACAGCAGCAGCTGGCCGGGATGGCAGGGGTGTCCCGCCAGGCGGTCTCGGCGGTCGAGTCCGGCCTGTCCGACCCGTCGCTGCGCGTGGCCCTGGCCCTGGCCCGGGCGCTGGGCCTGACGGTCGAGGAACTGTTCGGGCCGGGCAGCCCGGTTTCCCCGGTCGCGGCCCGCCCGGTGGCGCCGCTCGGCGGGCCGGACGCCCGGGTCGCGCTCGCGCCCGTGGGCGAGGAGTTCGTCGCGCTGCCGCTGTCCGGCGACCCGGTCAGCCGGGCCAGGTTCCTGCCCGCGGACGGGCTGGCCGGCGCAGCCGGCACTGGGAACCGCGGGGCCAGGACCCGGCCGGTACGCCCGATCGTGCCGCCCCGGCCGACCCTGGTCGTGGCCGGGTGCGATCCGGCCATGCCGCTGCTGGAGACCCCGCTCGGGCTGCTCGACCCGCCGGTGGCCCTGAGGTGGTGGCCATGCCCGAGCCAGGAAGCGCTCCGGCTGGCCGCCGACGGCCTGGTGCACGTGGCCGGCGCGCACCTGCGCGGACGCTCGGGCGGCTACAACACCGGCCCGGCCGGGGAGCTGCTGCCGCAGGGCGGCGAGGTGATCGGGTTCAGCTCCTGGCGGGAGGGACTGATGCTGCGGCCGGAGCTGGCCGGCCACGTCGCCGGCCTCGGCGACGTGGCCCGCCGCGGGCTCCGGCTGGTGAACCGCGAGCCGGGCTCCGAGGCCCGCAGCGTGCTCGACCGCGAGCTGGCCGGCCTGGGCGTCGACGCGGGTCGGCTGCCCGGCTACGGCACCCGGGTCACCGGGCACCTGCAGGTGGCGGCGGCCATCTCGGCCGGCCTGGCCGACGCGGGCATCGCCAGCGAGCCCGCCGCCCTCGCCTACGGCCTGGCCTTCATCCCGCTGGCCACCGAGCGGTTCGACCTGGTGATCCCGGCCGGCCTGGCCGGCTCCCGGGAGGTCCAGGGCCTGATCAGGGCGCTCTCCTCGCGGTGGCTGCTCGGCCAGCTCGCCAGCCTGCCCGGGTATGACGCGGCGACGTGCGGGGAGCACGTCGCGACGCTGCCGCCCGCCCCGCGGCGCTCGGCGTTATCTTCCCGGTACGCCCAGGATGAACAGGGGCCAGATCCGGCGGCGGCCGGGGCAAGGTTAGTGACATGAGGCTGCTGGTCCTGGGCGGAACGCATCATGTCGGCCGCGCGGTCGTGGAGACCGCGGTGGCCCGGGGAGACGACGTCACCACGCTGAACCGCGGGCTGACCGGGCGCCAGCCGCCGGGCGCGCGGGCGCTGCACGCCGACCGTACCGACCCGGCCGCGCTGGCCGGCGCCCTGGGCGGCGGATCCTGGGACGCGGTGATCGACACCTGGAGCGGCGCGCCCCGCGTGGTGGCCGACGCGGCCGCGCTGCTGGCCGGCCGGGCCGGGCACTACGGGTACGTGTCCAGCGAATCGGTGTACCGGTCGTTCTCCGTCCCCGGGGCCGACGAGAGAGCGCCGGTGGTCGACGCGGACCCGGCCAGCGACGACGGCAGTGATTACCAGGCGGCGAAGCGGGGCGGCGAGCTGGCCGCGAGGGCGGCGTTCGGTGACCGGGCCCTGCTGGCCCGGGCCGGCCTGATCCTCGGGCCGTACGAGATCGTCGGGCGGATGCCGTGGTGGCTGCGGCGCCTGGAGCGCGGCGGCGACGTGCTGGCCCCCGGCCCGCCGGACCTGCCGCTGCAGTACATCGACTGCCGGGACCTCGCGGCGTGGATGCTCTCGGCCGCCGACCGCGGGCTCGGCGGCGCCTTCAACACGGTCAGCCGGCGCGGCCACGCCACGATGGCCACCCTGCTCGAGGCGGCCAGGGAGGTGACCGGATCCCGCGCGACGCTGATCTGGGTCTCTCCCGAGGTGATCGAGGCCGCGGGCATCGAGCCGTGGACGGAGCTGCCGGTCTGGGCTCCGCCGACCGGGGAGTACGTGGGCCTGCACGACTCCGATGTCTCCGCGGCCTACGCGGCCGGCCTGACCTGCAGGCCGGTGAGCCAGACCGTCGCCGACACCTGGCGGTGGCTGCAGGACGAGGGCGACCCGCCGCAGCGGCCGGGGCTGCCGGTGCACGGCCTGAGCCCGGACACCGAACGGCGCGTGCTGGCCAGCCTGGGCGGCTGACCGGCTGCCGACGCCGCAGGCTGCCGGTATAACTTAGGCCAGGGAACGTCGTCGAGCGATGGGATCGATGGTGGCATCCGGCGATGTGCCAGCGGGCCGGCTCCGGCGGCCGGGCCAGCCGTTTACCGCCGCGCAGCAGGCGGCGAGCAAGGTTCCGCAGATCACGATCTACTTCTGGATCATCAAGATCCTGACCACCGCGCAGGGCGAGGCGCTGGCGGATTACTTCGCTTTCCGGATCGACCCGTTCATCGCGGGCGGCGTGGCCTTCGTGCTCCTGGTGGCCGCGCTGGCGCTGCAGTTCCGGGCCCGCCAGTACGTGGCCTGGATCTACTGGCTGACGGTCGACATGGTCGCGATCTTCGGCACGATGGCGGCCGACGGCATGCACATCAAGCTGCACATCAAGTACGCGGCGTCCAGCGCGTTCTTCGCGGTCGTGCTGACCGTGGTGTTCATCTGCTGGTACCTGACCGAGCGGACGCTGTCCATCCACAGCATCCGCACCCCGCGCCGGGAGGCCTTCTACTGGGCTGCGGTGCTGGCCACGTTCGCGCTCGGCACCGCGCTGGGTGACATGACCGCGACCACCCTGCACCTGGGCTTCCTGGCGTCCGGGGTCATGTTCACGCTGATCTTCGCCGTGCCCGGCGTCCTGCACTGGCGGTTCGGCCTGAACTCCGTCGTGGCCTTCTGGTCTGCCTACGTCGTGACCCGGCCGGTGGGCGCCTCCTACGCCGACTGGCTGGGCGTGCCGAAGAGCGTGGGCGGCCTCGGGTTCGGCCGCGGGCCGGTCGCCATCGTGCTGACCATCCCGATCGTCGCCCTCGTCGCCTACCTGGCGGTGACCCGCAGGGACGTCGAGCAGCCGGACCCGTCACCGCCGCCCCCGGCACCGCCGGCGCGCGGCCGGCATCGCGCGTGACGGCGAGTCCGGCCCCGCCCCGGACCGTTATGTCAACGACGCCCTAGCGACCTCGGCGTGTTGATCTTGTCCGGGGCGATCTTGAGGATCACGCGGCCCTGCGGGCCGATCGGGTTGCGGTAGTCGGAGCCGACGTACTTGCGGGACAGCTTGTCGATGTGCTCGCGGGCCTCGCGGCCGCCGACCGTGTCGACGACCCGGCCGCGCACCTCGGACCAGTCCCAGGGATCGGTGTCGGAATGGATCAGCACGGTGATCCGGGGGTCCCTGCGGATGTTCCTCGCGCGCTGCCGCTGTGGCTCGGTGTTCACGAGCACGTACTCGCCATCGCTGTCCACCCACGTCAGCAGGGCCTGCGGCTGCCCGTCCGGCATCAGCGTCACGACCGTGGCCAGGTTCTTGCCCTGGGCCAGGCGCACCGTGTCCTCGTCGAGCGGCATCTGCCTTCCTTCTTTCCGTTCAGTGGCCGAAGACCGGAACGATCACGGCCCGGGCGATGGTGTGGAACCCGAGGTTGAATCCGGCCACGGCGGGGGAGACGTCGGAGTCGATCCCCAGCTTGTCGGTGTCCAGGGCGTGCACGGCGAACAAGTACCGGTGCGGCGGGTCGCCCGCGGGCGGTGCCGCCCCGCCGAAGTCCTTGGTGCCGTAGTCGTTCCGGACCGAGAACGCGCCGCCCGGAAGCCCGGCCCCGCCCGCGCGGCCCGCATCGGCCGGCAACTCGGTGACGGACGCCGGGATGTCGATGACCAGCCAGTGCCAGAACCCGCACCCGGTCGGCGCGTCGGGATCGAAACAGGTCACGGCGAAGCCCGCGGTATCCGCCGGGAACCCGCGCCAGCGCAGTTCCGGCGAGATGTTCTGGCCCGACATCCCGAACGAGTTGTAGACCTGGGCGTCGCCCATCTGCTCGCCGTCGCGCACGTCATCGCTCTCGACCGTGAACGATGGCACGGGGGGCAGGAACTCGTACGGCAGCGGTGCTCGGTCGGTCATGGTCTCCTCCTCGGGCTGGGTCCTTCGCGGCGGACTGTTACTGCCGGGGCTGACGTGGCGATGCCAACGCTACTCAGGTGGCGGCCCGGCGTCGCAGGCACCCGCAAACCAGGGCCATCCCGGTCATTGACCTTCACTCTGGGCGGCACGACAGCCCGGCCTGGCCACGATGAGTCACTGGCCCTGACGGCTTACCGGCCGAGGACCGCCGGGTTGGCCACGGGCGGCGTGCAGGGCTTCAAGCGCGCGCTGTTATGAGCGGTGCCGGCCGTCCGCGGCGCGGCCGCGCACCGGTTCGCGCTCGGGAACCTGGCCCCGACCACGATGGCCGAGGCGACGATCGCGAGCGCGACCGGAAAGAACAGCGCCGCGCGCAGCTTGGCGCGTCTCGGCGCGCCGAACCACCGGGCGAACGAGGCCAGGCGGTAGCCAACCCGGGCCATGATGATGGCCGCGCGGGCGCGCACCTGCTCGATGCGGGGCATCTCCTCGTCGCGGTTCAGCCGGCTGAATATAGAGAAGAGCGCGGCGAGACGCGGGTCCGATCCGCGCAAGGCACCCTCGATCACTTCGAGGATTCTGCGCTGGCGGGCGGGAAGGCCCATCGACGCCTCCGATCTGGCCCGTGTTTTCCCCAGGCACAACTTAGCCGGCAGCCTGGGGGTCCTTGGCACCGAACCTCTTTATCCTCCCTCGGCTGCCCAGGTGCTCTGAGCGTGGGTCGGCGGATGAAAAGGCTCGCCGGTTGCGCAGACTCCGCCGGGGTCAGCGGGCTAGCTGGCCGCCGACCGGCGGGCGCGGTACGCCGCGACGTGCAAACGGTTGCCGCAGGTCCGGCTGTCGCAGTACCGGCGGGACCGGTTGCGGGACAGGTCCACGAAGATCTCATGACAGGTGGGTGACGCGCAGGTGCGCACCCGGCCGCTCTCGCCGGCCACCACCAGCTCGGCGAGGCCCATCGCGAGGTGGGCCGCTATCCGGTCCGCCATCGGCGCGGCCGGGCGGGAGACGTGAACGTGCGGGCCGCGGCCGTCGTGGGCGACGATCTGCGGGACCGCCCCGGTCTCGGCGAGCAGCGCGTTCAGCATCTCGATGGCGCCCTCGTCGTCACCCGACTCGCAACGGGCGGCGATGGCGTCGAGCCGGGCGCGGTGCGCGCGCAGCCGGGCCACGTCCCGGGGTCCCGCGGGGATCCCGCGGAACGCGTAGCGTTCGCCGAAGGCCTGGACGTCCGCCGCGGTGCGCAGGCCGTCGCCGGGGGAGCGGCCGGTGTTGATCAGTTCGGCGCCCGCCGCGAGCGCCTCGAGCAGGTCAGCACCAAAGCTGCTTTGACTCCTGTCAGAACGCTCCCGTAGGGTGGACGTCATGTCAGCACCATATGCGAGTACGGTCATGACAGGCAACGACCGGGCCGGTGCCGACCGCGGGGCGCTGCTGCTGGCCGGCCTGGGCGCGGCCTGCATCTCGGCCTCGGCGATCCTGGTCAAGCTCGCCGGCACCGGCGCCGCCACCACGGCGTTCTTCCGGTGCTTCCTCGCGCTGCCGCTGCTGGTGGCGCTGGCCGTGGCGGAGCGGCGGCGGCGCGGGCCGCGGCCGCTGGCCGTCCGCGGCGGGGCCTTGGTGGCCGGGCTGCTCCTCGCCGTCGACCTGGTGCTGTGGAATCACGCGATCGCCGAGGTCGGGGCCGGGATCGCGACGGTGCTGGGCAACCTGCAGGTGCTGTTCGTCGCGCTCGCCGCCTGGGCGTTGTTCGGCGAGCGGCCCGGCCGCAAGTTCCTGATCGCCCTGCCGGTCGTGCTGGCGGGCGTGGTGCTGGTGTCCGGCATGATCGGCCACACCGCGGGCGGCACTCACCCGCTGGCGGGGATCGGGTACGGGCTCGGCACCTCGGTGGCCTACGCGGCGTTCCTGCTCATCTTGCGCCGGACGTCGGCCGAGACCCTGCACGTGGCCGGCCCGCTCGCCGAGGTCACCGCCGGCGCCGCGCTCGGCTCGCTGCTGCTCGGCCTGGCGTTCGGCGGCCTGCAGCTGCACATTCCGTGGCCGTCGTTCGGGTGGCTGCTGCTGCTGTCGGTGACCAGCCAGACGATCGGGTGGCTGCTGATCACCTCGTCGCTGCCCCGGCTGCCCGCGGCCATCTCCTCGCTGACGCTGCTGCTCCAGCCGGCCGCGGCGATGCTGCTGGCCGCGGTCGTGCTCAGCGAGCGCCCGACCCTGGCCCAGATCGCCGGCGCCGTGGTGGTCTGCACCGGCGTGCTGGCGGTGAGCCTGAGCGCGTCGTCGCCCCGGCGGGACCGCCCCTCCGGCCGAGCCCGCGACCGGGCGCCAGAGCACACGGCCCCTGCTCCCAGCACGAGCCTGGCCTCGGCCCGGTAGGCCGCCCGGGGCAGCGCGCCCGGCCCGGGTTCACTGCTGGTAGCCGTCCAGGAAGCGGGCCAGCCGGGCGATGGCGTCGTCGAGCACGTCCACCGCGGCCAGGAACACCAGCCGCAGGTGATCGGCGGTCGGCAGGTTAAAGCCGGTGCCGTGGGAGAGCAGCAGGTGCTCCTGCTCCAGCAGGTCGATCACCATCCGCTCGTCGTCAGAGATCTTGTAGATGTCCGGGTCCAGCCGGGGGAACAGGTAGAGCGCTCCCGCGGGCTTGACGCAGTCGACTCCCGGGATCTCGTTCATCTTCCGCCAGGAGTGATCACGCTGCTCGCGCAGCCGCCCGCCCGGCTGCAGCAGGCCGGCGATGCTGTGCTTCCCGCTGAGCGCGGGCTCGATCGCGAACTGCGCCGGGACGTTCGGGCACAGCCGCATGTTCGCCAGCAACTCCAGCCCCTCGAGGTACTCGGCCGCGTCCTGGCGCGGGCCGGAGACCACCAGCCAGCCGGAGCGGAACCCCGCCAGCCGGTAGGTCTTCGACAGCCCGCCGAGGGTCAGCACCAGCAGGTCGGGGGCGAGCGCGGCCGCGCACTGGTGCACGGCGTCCTCGTAGAGGATCTGGTCGTAGATCTCGTCGGTGAGCACGAGCAGCCGGTTTCGCCGGGCCAGGTCCAGCAGCCCGAGCAGGATGTCGCGCGGGTACACCGCCCCGGTCGGGTTGTTCGGGTTGATGATCACCAGGGCCCGGGTCCGGCGGGTGATCTGCCCGGCGACGTGGTCGAGGTCCGGAGCCCAGCCGGCCTGCTCGTCGCAGCGGTAGTGCACCGCGCGGCCGCCGCACAACCCGACCGCCCCGGTCCACAACGGGTAGTCAGGGCTGGGGATCAGGACCTCGTCACCGGGGTCCAGCAGCCCTTGCAGCGCCATCACGATCAGCTCGGACACGCCGTTGCCCAGGAAGACGTCGTCCGGGCCGACTCCGGTGATACCCCTGGCCTCGTACGACCGGGCGACCGCCAGCCGGGCCGGGTGGATGCCCCGGGCGTCGCTGTAACCCTGGGCGTCGCCGATGCTGTGCACCACGTCGCTCAGCACGGCGTCCGGCGCGGTGAGACCGAACGGGGCCGGGTTGCCCAGGTTGAGCTTGAGTATCTGATGCCCTTCGGCCTCAAGCTGGCGCGCCCGGCGCAAGACCGGGCCCCGGATGTCGTAACGGACGTCTTGAAGCCTGCTAGCCTGCGACACCATCGCCCCGCACCTTCCCTTCGTCACGGGGCTGTCGTGCCGCCGTTGGCCGCCCGCGTTCCGATTATCGAACCTGAGCCGACGGTACCGTAACCCGGCGCCCGATGCGCGGCATGTGCGGGCCCCGGGCGATGGCGTTATGGTGGCGGTCGGTCTAGTCCCAGGGAGCCTGCGATGCCCGACCTCACCGCCACCGCCAGTACCGCCGCCCGGGTTGCCTACCGGTCGGCGCTCGAGGTCATCGCCGCCTCCGAGCCGGACGTGGCCGACGCCATCGCGGACGAGCTCGCGTCACAGCGACGGCAGCTGAAGCTCATCGCCTCGGAGAACTACGCCTCGCCTGCCGTGCTGCTGGCCATGGGCAACTGGCTGTCGGACAAGTACGCCGAGGGCACCCCGGGGCACCGCATGTACGCGGGATGCGAGGTGGTGGACCGGGTCGAGTCGCTGGCCGCCGGCCACGCCACGGCGCTGTTCGGCGCGGATCACGCCTACGTCCAGCCGCACTCGGGCATCGACGCCAACCTGGTCGCCTACTGGGCCATTCTCGCCTGCCGGGTCGAGAGCCCGGCCCTGGCCGAGGTCGGCGCGAAGCACGTGAACGACCTGGAACCGGAGGTCTGGGAGCGCCTGCGTCACGACCTGCAGGACCAGCGGATGATGGGCATGTCCCTGGACGCGGGCGGGCACCTGACCCACGGGTTCCGGCCCAACATCTCCGGGAAGCTGTTCAACCAGGCCAGCTACGGGGTCGACCCGGCGTCGGAGCGGCTCGACTACGACGCCATCGCCGCCCAGGCGAGACAGTTCCGGCCGCTCGTGCTCGTCGCCGGGTACTCGGCCTACCCGAGAAACCCCGACTTCGCCCGGCTGGCCGAGATCGCCGCCGACGTCGGGGCCACGTTCATGGTCGACATGGCGCACTTCGCCGGGCTGGTCGCCGGGAAGGTGCTGACTGGGGACCTCAACCCGGTCCCGCACGCTCATGTGGTGACCTCCACCACCCACAAGTCGCTGCGCGGCCCGCGGGGCGGCTTGGTGCTGTGCACCGAGGAGTACGCGCCGTACGTGGACCGCGGCTGCCCGATGGTGCTCGGCGGTCCGCTCCCGCACGTGATGGCGGCCAAGGCCGTCGCGCTGGCCGAGGCCAGGCAGGGCTCGTTCGCCGCCTACGCCGCGCGGATCGTCGACAACGCCCGCGCGCTCGCCGACGGCCTGCTGAGCCGGGGCGTGCGGCTGGTCACCGGCGGGACCGACAACCACCTCGTGCTCATGGACGTCGCCGGGAGCTTCGGCCTCACCGGCCGCCAGGCCGAGCAGGCGCTGCTCGACGGGGGCGTGGTGACCAACCGCAACTCGGTGCCGAGGGATCCCAACGGCGCCTGGTACACCTCGGGCGTCCGGCTTGGCACCCCGGCGCTCACCACCCTCGGTTTCGGCCCGGCCGAACTCGACGAGGTCGCCGACGTGATCGTTACGGCACTGCGCGCCACCACGCCTGCCAGGTCCACGGCCAAGGCCAAGTACGAGCTGGAGCCGCAGATCGCCGAGGCCTGCCGGATCCGGTGCGCCGATCTGCTGGCGCGCCACCTCCTCTACCCGGAGATCGAGCTGTAACGGTTGGGGAGCCCTCCCCAAATCGCCGGCGTGGTGTATCCCTCCGGCGCCTAACACCGTCCTAAGAAGTGACCGCTACCGCAGCCCGCGGCGCGGACGACGCCGCGCGGCCGCGCCGGCTGCGCTCACCGGGGGAGAAAACCTTGAACGCCATGCCACCTGCCGGCCCTGGCCGCGCGCCCGCGGGCCCGGGCCCGAGACGCCTTGCTATCGCCACCGCCGCGGCCTGCCTCGGCCTGGCCGCGGTGGCCGGCTGCTCGTCCGCTTCGCCGCCGTCCACCACCACCGCGCCCACCGCCCGGGCGACCGCCGCCGCGACCACCGCGCCCCCCACCACCCCGGCCGCCTCGACGCCGGCGGCCTCACCGTCGGCGCAGGCTCCCGCCAGCCCGCCGACCGCGGTCCCGACGCTGGGCCAGCCGGCCGGCGACTTCGCGCACGGCACCGGATTCGGGCAGGTGAAGCCGGCCAGGATCTTCAACGGCGGCGACCCCACCGGCCTGGTCACGCACGTGGTCTGGACGTCGTGGGGCGGCGCCCAGGCCGTCGCGACCGGGGTCAGCGACTACGTGGGGCCCGGCCAGTCCGTGGCCACCGGCACCGAGGAACCCGTGACCGTGACGGCCTTCGACCTGGGCACCTGCGACGGCAAGCTGATGTACCAGGCGGTCGAGTGGTACTTCCCCCAGCACGGCCAGGCGTTCGACGCCGGCCGGTACGAGAACATCTGCACCGGCAGCTACGTCCCCGGCCAGTAGTGCCCGCCGCCCAGGCCCGGCCGATCCTGCCGCATCCTCGCCCAGGACATTGCGCCTGCCCGGGGGTCACAGAGCTACTTCCTGGCGGCGGCGCTGGAGGAAGTCCCGTTCGGTGATGTTCTCGGTGCGGGCGATGGCTGCCTGATAGGCCAGGGCCGCGTCGGCGTTCCGGCCGAGCCGCCGCAGGAGATCCGCCCGGATGGCGTGGAACAGGTAATACCCGTCCAGGTCGAGATCCTCGAGGCCGGACAGGGCCACCTGGGGCCCGTCGACCTCGGCCACGGCGACGGCGCGGTTCAGCGCGGCCACCGGGGACGGCGCGAGCCGCAGCAGCTGGTCGTAGAGCTGGAGGATCTGGCGCCAGTCCGTGTCGGTGGCGGTGGGCGCGTCGCTGTGCACCGCGTTGATGGCGGCCTGGATCTGGTAGGAACCGGGCTCATTGCGCCGCAGGCATGCCCGGACGATGGCCTGGCCCTCGTCGATGAGGTCGCGATCCCACAGCCGGCGGTCCTGGTCCGCGAGGAGCACCAGGGTCCCGTCCGCGCTGACGCGGGCCGCGCTGCGGGACTGGATGAGCAGCAGGAGCGCCAGCAGCCCCATGACCTCGGGCTCGTCGGGCATCAGCCCGGCCAGCAGACGGGCCAGGCGGATGGCCTCCGCGCACAGGTCCTCGCGGACAAGCCGGTCGCCGGAGCTGGCCGTGTAGCCCTCGTTGAAGATCAGGTAGATGACGGCCAGCACGGCCCGCCGCCGGTCGGGCAGCTCGGCATCACCGGGTATCCGGTACGGGATCCTGGCCGCGCGGATCTTGCCCTTGGCCCGGACCAGCCGCTGGGCCATGGTCGGCTCGGGGATCAGGAAGGCCCGCGCGATCTCCGCGGTGGACAGCCCCCCGAGCAGCCGCAGGGTCAGGGCGACCTGGACGTTCGGGGCCAGGGCCGGGTGGCAGCAGGTGAAGATCAGCCGCAGCCGGTCATCTGGCACGGATACCTCCTCGAGCGGCTCGTCATCGCCGTGCAGGAGCTGGGCCTGGGCGTGCCGGTCGCTGCGCGACGCCTCACGGCGGAGCCGGTCGATCGCCCGGTTCCGGGCCGTGGTGATGATCCACCCCGCCGGGCTCGGCGGCATCCCGGCGGCCGGCCACCGCTGCAACGCCACGGTGAACGCATCTTGAACCGACTCCTCGGCGAGTTCGATATCCCCGAACACCCGCACGAGCACGGCCACGGCGCGGCCGTACTCGTTGCGGAAGACCTGCTCGATCGCGGTCTGGTCGACGGGCGGCACCAGGCCGTCAGTCCCGGGAATCCTCTTGGAGCGGCCGCACCTCGACCGGCGCGGTGCAGGCCTGCGTCGCCTTGGCCGCCCAGGCCAGCGCGGCGTCGAGATCCTCGGCCTTGATCACCCAGAATCCGCCGATGTACTCCTTGCCCTCGGCGAACGGGCCGTCGGTCATGAGCACCTCGCCGTCGGCGACCCGGACGACCGTGGCGGTGTTCGGCGGGTGCAGGCCGCCGGCGAACACCCAGGCCCCGGCGGCCTGGATGTCGGCGTTCAGGCTGTCCACCCGCTCGTAGATCAGCTGCGCCTCCTCCGGCGACGGGGGCGGGGTGCCGTCGTCGACCAGCTGCACGCTGAGCAGGTACTGCTTCATCGGGGATTCTCCTCTCGAGGGGGCCGGGACTGCGGGAGGGCCGGGTTCAGCCAGCGGCGGGCGCCTCGGCCGGGGCGGGGTGGCAGGTGAGCAGCTGGACGCCGGAGCCCAGCGTCTTCGCCTCGCTGACCGCGAGCGTGGCCGGGCTGGGCATCGCGTCCGGGAACACGCGCTTGCCGCTGCCGAGGATGATCGGGAAGACCATCAGCCGGTAGTCGTCCACCAGATCATGCTGGATCAGCGTATGCACGAGCTGGGCGCTGCCCTCGACCAGCAGGTCACCCCCGGGCTGGGCCTTGAGCTTGGCGATCTCGTCGGCGGCGTCGCCGCGGATCACCGTGGTGGGCCCCCAGGTCGCGTCGGCGTCGGCCAGCGTCGAGGACACGACGTACTTGGGGATGCTGTTCATCCTCTTGCCGAAGTCGTCGGTGCCCATCGACGGCCAGGCCTGCGCGAACCCCTGGTAGGTGACCCGCCCGAGCAGCAGCGCCTCGCTGTCGAACAGTTCGTCGTACTTGAACTTGTCCCCTTCCTGGCCGCGGTCGAACTGGAACGTCCACCGGGGCTCCTCCATCACGCCGTCCAGCGACATGAACTCGGTCACCACGATCCTGCTCATCGCTTCCTCCTATCACGCGGCCGCCTGCTTCGGGCGGCTCCTCACTACCCACACGAACGGGGAAGACGCGGATCGACACCCGGGCAGGATATTTTCGCCGCGCCGTGGCCGGGCCGCCGGGGCCGTCCGCGCGGCCCGCAGGCCAGCCTGGGATAGACGCCTCTGCGCGCGGCCCCGCAGGCCGGCCTGAGATAAAACAGTGTTGTGCTGTTTCGGATGGCCAGCGATCCCGGAACGCCCGGCTGGCCGAACGAGGACTACGCATGCGTCGGCCCGAGCGCGGCCGTGCTCCTGGACGGAGCCACCACCACCCCCCGCAGCGCGGACACCGGCTGCCAGCACGGGGTCGCCTGGTACGCCCGTACCCTCGGCACCGACCTGCTCGCCGCGATCACCGCCGAGCCAAGGATCCCGCTGGCCACCGCGCTCGCCGCCGCGATCGCGCAGGTCCGTGACCGGCACTCGGGCACCTGCGATCTGGCCAGCCGGGCCACCCCGGCGGCCACCGTCACCGCCGTTCGCGCCGAGCCCGGGGGCGTCGGCTACCTGGCGCTGTCCGACTCCAGCATCGTGGCCGACTTCGGTGACGGCCGGCCGCCGCGCGTCATCACCGACCGTCACCGGGGTGCGGCGGCCGATCCTGACGCGGCCCGTCACGCCACCGTCGGCACCCTGCCCGGCGCGGGTCTGCGCGGCGTGGCCCTGCTCAGCGACGGCGCCACCCGCATCACCGACCTGTACCGCCTGCTTACCTGGCCCGCCGTGATCGAGGTTGTCCGCGACCACGGCCCGGCCGCGCTGATCAGCCAGGTCCGCGCGGCCGAGGACGCCGACCCGGACGGCCAGCGCTGGCCCCGCGACAAGCCCCGGGACGACGCCACGATCGTCTACTGGCAGCACCGCTGAGCCGGATTGCCGCGAAAATCGGCCTCGGCCGGGTGCCCGTCATCGGCCCTCGACGAGACGGCCGGACCAGATCCCGGAATGCTGGGGAGCACGCAGGTCTATGCCGGGCTGGGCAGCAGGCTGCCGACTCGGGCGCGGATATTCTCCATCGCCTCCCAGTCGGCAGTGCGCAGGCTCGCCAGCGCGGCCGGGAAGACCCCGTCCTGCTCCTTGTGAATGTGAGTCCGCAGAATGGCCAGCGCCGCGGTCAGCCGGTCCGGCCAGGCCGGGTCCTCTGGCAGGCCGGGCGAGGCTTCGCCGAGGACCGCGGCGATCTGCCGGTGCTCGGCTTCCAGGATGGCTATCTGGTCCGGGAAGTCGGCCGCGAGCGCGGGGAACAGGCCGCGTTCCTCGACCTCGGTATGCGGGCCGAGCACGGCGGCGATCCGCGAGGCCAACTCGGCCATCCGCGGCCCGTCCCCCTCGTCCCGGGCTACCCGGACCTCGCGGACCAGGCTGAGCACCATATCGTGCTCGCGGGTCAATTCGCTGATCGGCGCCAGGGCCTGGCAGCCGCAATACTCGCACACGTTGCCTCCCTCGGACGGCGCCCGCGCTCGTCCCTCGGTGTAGGCCGGGAGTTGCCGCTGAACTAGGGGCGAAGGTCCCTTCGCAGGGCCCGGGCCGCGGGCCGCTCTGTCCGCGGAACGGCGATGCCTGCAGGACGGGGACTGGTGCGCGGCCGCCGGTCAGTCCTCGGGATCGACCGACGCGCGTTGCAGCATGTCCATCAGCCGGACCCTGGCGTTCCTGACGTGCAGGGCAGCCTGCTCGGCGGCCTTCGCGGCGTCGCGCTGGCCGAGGGCGTCGAGGATCGCCTGGTGCTCGTGCACGATTTCCCGGGTTCGGCCGGGTTCTTCCCGCACCATCATCCTGGCCATGATCACCCGGTCCAGGATGCGGCCGGCCTGGGACTGGAGCAGCCGGTTGCGGGTGGTGCTGGCCATCAGCCGGTGAAACTCGTCATCGAGCATGATCGCCCGCATGTAGTCGCCCTCGTCCTGGGTCCGCTTGATGTCGGCGGCCAGCTCGCGCATCTTCGCGAGGTCGGCGAACGATCCCCGCTCGGCGGCCAGGCCCGCGCTGAGCGCTTCCAGCGCCTCGCGGACTTCGTAGATGTCGCGCAGGCCCGCGACGGTAAGCCTGGCCACGGTGGCGCCACGGCGGGGGGCCCAGCGGACCAGATGGTGCTCCTCTAGCTGCCGGAAGGCTTCGCGTATCGGCGACCGGCTCACGCCCCAGCTACGGGCCAGCTCGGCCTCGCTCAGCAGCTCGCCTGGCTTGCGCTGGCCGCTGATCACTTCGGCGCGCAGCGTCTCGTAAATGCGCTGATGGAGCGGTGACGGGTCGTCAAGGGAGCGTCGGCTGCTGGCCGTCATGTTTCATTCATATCGCGGCCCATCCGTCTCGGCTCTCCCCGAGGTCAGAGCTTCGAGGGAGACGGGCTCGTTGCGCGCCGCCGACAGGTCCGCGGCCAGGGTGACCTCCATCACGAGACGGGCCTGGCGGGCGGTGACCACCGGGACCCTGCCGAAGGCGATGCACTCGATGAAGTGCCTCGTCTCCGCCTCCATCGGCCCGGCGTAGACGCTGCCCACCGGCTGGCCCGGCATGGTGGACAGCGGCCGGGTGATGCCACCCCGGGCCATCGTGAGCAGCAGGTCCCGGTGGCTTTCGTCGACGAAGACGGCACCGCCCGTGCCGACCACCTCCGCCGTCACCGAGCTGTAGCCCGGCGACTCGGTGGGCAGGCTCCAGCCCGCGCCGACGGTGACCACCGTCCCGTCGTCCATCGTGATCATGACCCAGGCGCAGTCCGGCTGTGCGTAACGGTCAAGCATGATCCCGTTCGCCGTCTGGGCGTAGACGCGGGCGGGACGCCGGGGGGACAGCCACCACAGGGCGAGGTCGATGTCGTGGGTGGCCTCCATCTGCACCGGGCCCAGCGAGCCCCGGCTGGCGATCTTCGCGCCCAGCTCGCGGGTAACGTGGCGGCTGATCAGGATGGTGGTCGGCCGGCCGAGTGCGCCGCTGTCGAACTGCTCTTTGACAAAGGCGAACTTGGGCTGGAAGCGCTGGCTGTAGCCGACGGTGAAGGTCGCGCCGGCCTGATCGGCGACCTCGATGAGGTCGTCTGCTTCGCCGAGGGTGAGGGCCATCGGCTTCTCCAGCAGTACGTGCTTGCCGGCCGCGAGGCAGTCCCGGGCGATCGGGTAGTGGGTGTTCTCCGGCGCGGTGGACACTATGAGCGCGTCGACCGCGTCGGCGTCCAGCAACTCCCGGTAGTCGCATCGGAAGGACGTGGCGTTCGTCTCGGCCGCGGCGAGCAGCGCCGTCTCCCGCTTGAGGTCGGCGAGGTGCAGCTCGGTCACCCGGCCGTCCACGGCCGCGGTCCGGGCGCGCGTCAGCCCGATCCAGCCGGTCCCGATGATGCCGAGCCGCACGCCCGTGGGCGCGGAACTCGCGTGCGGTACGGCCTGGTCCGGTTCACTCATGGGCGTGCTCGTTCATGACCTGCGGCTCCGCATCCCTAGCCCGGTGGTCTCAGCGGCTCGATCTTTGCTACCCAGTAGATGCCCGCGAGTTCGCGCAGGCTATTCGCCGGGACATCTAACAGGAACACCGTGTTGCCGTGCCGGCCGGCGAACACACCGTAAGAACTCAGCTGCGCTTGATGGAACGCCTGGGGCGGGAAGGGGAGCAGGACCTGCACGTTCACGCTCCCGCTGACGTGCTGGAGGCTGGGCGCCAGCCGGCCGGCCGAGGTCGCGCGCCCGTACAGGCCCGGCCCCGCGACGATGCCGGCGATCAGCGCCGCTCCCGCCACGAGGCGTACCAGGGCGGGACGGGTGTCGCGCCGCACCGCCGGCACCGTGATCTTCACCGGGTCCTCGCCCTCTCCGTGCTGACCAGGCCCCAGCGCTCGACCGTCCGGCGCTCGACCAGCCCCAGTACGGCGTCCAGGAGCAGGCCGATGGCCGCGATTACGATCACTCCGGTCACGATGACGTCGGAGCGCAAGAACTCCTTGGCCTGGTAGATCATCGCGCCCAGCCCGGTCGTCGCCCCGATGATCTCGGCCGCGATCAGGGCCCGCCATCCGAAGCCGAGCCCGCTACGCAGCCCTTCCAGGATGTGCGGCAGGGCCCCGGGAATGAGGACGCGGGTGATGACGTGCATCCTGGATGCGCCGAGCGTCCGCACGCCGTCTTCGAGCACCGTCGCCAGTGACCGCACGCCCAGCATCGTGTTGGCGAAGATCAGGAAGAATACCGAGTTCCAGATGATGAAGACGACCACTGGCGTGCCCAGGCCGAACCAGACGATCGCGATCGGCAGCCAGACGATGCCCGAGATCGCCATGAAGAAGGAGACGACCGGCTCGAGCATCCGGGCGACTAGCGCCGACAGGCCCGCCAGCAGGCCGAACACCACCCCGCTGACGACCCCGATCCCGAAGCCCAGGCCCCACCGGTACATGCTCGCCGAGATGTTCGCCTGCAGCTGCCCGTTGTCCCAGAGCTGGTGCACGGTCCGCCCGACCTCGAGAGGGCTCGGCAGGGTGATGAGCGGGGGACGCGCTATCTGCCATCCCACCGCCCACACGGCGAGCAGGGCCACGAACGGGATCACCGGTAGCGATCGCAGGAAGACCGCGTGACGCAGCCGC
>Ga0126381_100002927_pt1 | contig 18573 bp, 18 predicted proteins | sample PanSoiMetPlot_28_FD_96465 | JGI IMG/M metagenome (GOLD analysis project Ga0126381, IMG submission 96465) | Tropical forest soil microbial communities from Panama - MetaG Plot_28 | ecosystem: Environmental > Terrestrial > Soil > Tropical forest > Bulk soil | place: Panama | collected 2016-02-17
ATCCTCTTCTGCGGTTCTCCCGCACCGGACACATTCCCATCTCTCCCAGCGCCGCCGTAGCGGCGCGTAGCCCTGCACCGCGTAGCGGAGCGAAGGCGGCGCCACATCCGGCTTCGTCCTTCTGAAGCAGGGCGTTCTCTCATAATGCATTGACCTTGCCCCGTGTGTCTTGCGGTTGACGTACCACACCAAATTCTTGATCTCGCGAACGAGGCATTGTGAATTGCCCGTCAACTCTCGGAAAGGCTTTCGACTTCACGCACCTCAATGGGGTCAGAGACGATTTCAACTTCGCCCCACTCTCCCTCCAAATGGCTACGATCTCGATTGACATTAAAGGAATCGATCGCTCCGTAGTCGATTGTTCCGTCCGGGTCAGTAGTTGGCCGCATTTCCCTTCTAATCCAGTGAGTGCTTCTGACTTTGGGGAAGACGATCAGAATATTCGTCCAGCCTGCTCGAGGATGGTCCCAAGTACACGCTGCCTCGACCGCGAATATGACGGAGTCACCGTCTTCTGTGACATCGAGCAGCCAGCCCTCTTTCACATCGTATTTCGCGAACTGCGGCAGCGTGGAGTAGTCCACCCACCGATCGTTGAGTCGGCGTTTCCAACTGGCCAGGATGTTAGAAACCGCTTTCAGCATCATTTGCGGGATTCTACGCCAGTTGCTGGCGATAAATCCCATAGCACTCACTTGGGTCTCTTCTAGGGCGGGGGCCTCCCCCCCTCAGACATACCCCGCCTTGTCCGTCACCATGATCATGCGGTTATACTTCCAGATGAAAAATGAGGTCAGGCATTCATGAATCCGATGGATAACGCGGTCAAGGAAGTACTCGACAACCTCATAGAGGCCGTGGAAGACCTGACGGATGTTGTAACGGTTCTGTATTCGCGGCTAGAAGATCCTGCTGATCAGGATGAAGTGATTGCTACACGCCAATCTTTAGGGCAAGCAAGGCAATCCGTTGACGCAGCGCGTGGACTGTTTTCGCAGATTGAGAAGGAAACTCGGAGTCGGTAATAAACCTTGGTGCTCTCGTGCATATAGCCAAAGAGCCATCGCGGCATTCTACTCAGAATCAGGCGTGTCCTTTTCTTCGGGCGGACATTGGTGATCTCCAAACTCACGTCTGGCAGTCTGCTCCCACGTTTCTCCGCTGACGAGTTGTGTTGTCGCAGCAAAGCCACCGCGCTCACGCATGGGGGTGCAATTACAGAGGCAGGCGGGGCTTTTTCGTGACACAGCCGCTGGAATGTGATAAATACTGCCGAGAGAACCGAGTCGAAAGACTCCTCCTGTATCATGGGCCCCAAACCGATGCTGGCCGCTCTGAGGGTTGGGCGGCCAGTTTTCATTTGTAATCCAAACTTAACGATCATCCCCGGCACTCGTGTGGTAGGCTTCGGGACGCTTCTGCGGGACGGCGCACAATTAGTGCACCTCCTCCGCTCCACGGAAGCCAAAACCGAAGGGGTCGCTTTTCTTTAACCCGCTAGTAGCGACAGATGCCTGGCGGCCCCAAAGCTGAACTGGCCGCTTACAGAGGGAGTGGCCAGTTTTTCTTTTGGCGGTTAACGGCGCTTGTCGCTCAAGGGATACTAAGCCTAGAATTTTTCGGCGCGACTTCGTCGGCCCCGCGTAGCGGGATTTGCGCAAGGGATTAGGTATTCGGCAGACCCCTAAATCCGAATGCCCTCAAGTCCTCCATTGAAGCCTCAAACCACCCGGACTCTGCTGAGCCGCTATTGTCGCTTTCTGCTTTCATTGCCAATAGCGTTTCCTGGCTGAAATGAAAAAGGCCACGAAGTTTCGCCGCAAGCGGGTCCCACGGCAGACCGATCGTGGTCGGCATTGCTCCGTCACCGAGACCGGCAAGACTGAGAGTGTATGTCTTGTCGGGATGCGCGACTACGATGATCGATACCTTCATGGACCAATTAGAACCCAAGAGCCATAACTTCTCCAACCTTTCCTTTGGTCACGCTACGGTAACGCGGATTCATCTAATCCGAGCAAAATGGAGCAAGAGAGAACAAAGGCTGCGATGCGCCGCAAACCCATGCGACCAGTATCCAGCGTACAGATTTTTTTCACAAAAACGCTTGATGCCTTCGATGATGAAGGGGCAAGCTCCCGCAACGCTCAAAGTTTTCTCTTGCTTCTTGCCCTTCTTTGTATTCTGCTTTACGTTTCACCATAAGTTGATTATGCGCCAACTGTCGCTGTTAACGATTGCCTTCCTTTGTCTGTCTACTTTATTGTTTGGCCAGAAACATCAGCCAGACCGCAACAGTCCAGCACAAGACGTACATTCCACCCCCTCCGCACAACAGCCACCAACCCAGACGACCGTTGTTGAGATAAACGGAGGCCCCCAAGCCAGCAACCAAGAACAGGTAAGCAAGCACGCTCGCAGCGAAAGCAGCTGGCCAGAAATTATCTCGGCTTGGGGAACGGTAACCATCGCCGGGTTGACTCTCGTATATGTATTCGTCAACGGATTGATGCTTTCTCAGCTTAAGAAAGACGTTGCGATAGCCAAATCTGCTGCCGATGCCGCTGAGATCACTGCTAGGGCTGCGGTTAATGCGCAACGTGCTTGGATGCGCTCTGGTCTTGAGTATGGAGCCGTCAATGGTACCTATATCATCTCCACTCGCAACGACGGCAAGACGCCGGGCAGAATTGTAGGGTATAGCCTCACGCCACATCGCATGGATTTGACGGCGAATAGCAATCCCCAACCCAAAGAAGAACAGGTTATTGCATGCAATGTCTGGGTCAACGGTGGAGATTCCCCGGGCCCGATCAACAAGAACTCGATTACTCTGTTCGATCTTGCCCAAGAGGTCGCCCCCGATCCTACTGGATTCCCCAGCAAGCTCCACTTGATGACCATAGACTTGGTGGTTTATTACGTCCCAATGATTGACCCTGGCACGGAAAGCAGCCCCAACATCAGAAAAACCAGGGTTATATACGAATGGACTAGCGGACAAGTAGGACTCAAGGTCAAGAGCACATACTACGAATAGCCCTGTCACGGCAAGGGCGACACATGCTAGCACCGTCGCCGCTTTCGCTCTTGGTGCTTGCGGTCTGGGAACATATGACAAGCTAGGAGCTTCCCCAGTTCCTCCGCATGAAAACGATCCTGCTATGAACCTCGAAATCCCAGCCCTGTCTCGGCCTTTCCAATGTAGTTTTTCATCCATTATGTGTCTCAACGCCATTGGTGACGATTGCAACGGAACCCGCTGCTGAGGATGCGGTGGAGGTTTGCTATGTCTGACTTGCCGGAAGGGTCAAGAGTGTGTGATCTTCTTGGAACTGGCGTTCGCTTTCCGCGTCCCTGCGGTTCCTGATCGTCTCGCACACTTCTAATAGCAGCCGCACGTGGACGGCTGGCGTTTCTCCAGCCAGGAGCAGGGCTTTGTCGGTGCAGATACCGGCTGCTGTGGCGAGTTGCAGTGCAGAGGATTTGCCGATCTTGTCAGAGTCGATGGCGGCGACGCAGGCTCTAGCTTTCTCGCGATAGAGCACCGCTAGTTCCTGTTTCTCATCGCGAACTGCGGCTATGGCTTCTGGTTGGTTAAGGTATCTCCGAATCGTGTGTGGACTACGGTTCATATGCTTGGCGATCCTGTACACGGGCCAGCCATCCGCACTCAGGGTAGTAATCGTCTGTTTCTCTTCGGCGGTCAGTCCTTCTTTCATGCTTGCGCCCTCTCACGCTGCCGCTGCCTGAATCCAGCTTGATAGGCTCGATTCTTCATTCGATTATGTTCCGCTGCACAGCCCTCGCAACGTTGCTGATGATTCCCAGAGGGAATGTAGCCAATGCCGCAGTGGATGCACCTCCGCTGCGTTCTCAGTGTGACGACAGCGATTGGCGACGGCTGCACCAGTTGATTGTTCGCGGCGCTCCCTTGGTAGGGAGCTTGCTCACATATACCGTCACGCTTCGGTGTCGTTGCCTGTGCCTTCAACTCACACCAGGGGCACAGCGGAGCAGCCTCCGAGCATGGAATCTCAACACGGGCCAAGGGACAGAATCTCATCATTGCGGAAGGCAATGTCCCTCTGCCCGTCACGATGGCGATGGTCGGCCATATGTCCGCCGCCATGGTCCGCCACTATACCCACATCAGTAATCAGGCAGCACGAAAGGCGGTCGAACTGCTAGATAAGGCCGCAGAAAGAACCCCGCTTGTGGAGGTTTTTGTGGAGAAACAGGAAAGCCGCCAAGTGGCGGCCCCTAAGTTGCTGAATTAATGGTGGGCGCTATAGGATTCGAACCTATGACTTCCACCGTGTGAAGATGGCACTCTACCGCTGAGTTAAGCGCCCATTATGCGGTATTTGCATTGTAGCAAACAGCCGCACCGGCGGCCCTTGCAGCACCACATGGATTTGTGTTCATCTAAATGCCCATGGCCCTCGAGGAATACAAACGCAAACGCGATTTCTCGCAAACTCCAGAGCCGCCGCCGAAGGTGGCAAAGGGCAAGCAGAAACGCTTCGTCGTGCAGAAGCACAGCGCCACACGCCTGCACTACGACTTCCGCCTGGAGATGGACGGCGTGCTGAAGTCGTGGGCCGTTCCCAAAGGTCCATCGCTGGATCCCGCCGACAAGCGTCTCGCCATGCAGGTGGAAGATCATCCTGTTTCCTACTTCGATTTCGAAGGCATCATCCCAACCGGCAACTACGGCGCGGGCACGGTGATGGTTTGGGACGTCGGCACGTGGGAACCGGAAGGCGATGCGCACCAGATGTTGAATAAGGGTGATTTGAAATTTCGCCTGAACGGTAAGAAGCTGAAGGGCAGCTTCGCTCTGATTCACATGAAGGCCCGCAGGCCAGGCAGCAAGGGAACCGAGTGGCTGCTGATCAAGCATCACGATGCTTACGATCAGCCGGGCTATGACATCGACAAGCTCGACTACTCGGTGCTGACAAAGCGATCGCTGAAGCAAATCGCCGGCGATGAAGGTTCGGCAGCATGGGAGAGCAGCCGCAAAGCTAGTACGCGTGGCGGCTCGGCGAAGAATGCGTGGCTGGCAGACTCGATTGCTAAGGCCGACGCCAAGAAGGCGAAAGCAGCCAAGAAGGCCGCAGCCCTTAAGCCATCGTCTGCTGCGGCGAAGACCTCACCCGCCAAGGTCAAGACAAGCAATCTGACGGCAGCGACGTCGAAGCCAAGTCGGGCCGTCGGCAAAGCTGCGTCCGCTGAAAAGATCGTAAAAAAAAAGTCGCCGCTGAAGAAGACGGCGTAGCGCTGGACGCCGCACACCTCGGCCGCAAAGCGCCGATGCCGCATGCGATCCATCCCATGCTCGCCATCTCCGTCGATAAGCCTTTCGACGATGGCAATTGGCTCTACGAAATCAAATGGGATGGCTATCGTGCCGTTGCGTTCTTCGATGGCAAATCCCTGCGCCTGGTCTCGCGCAATCAGAACAACCTGACGGCGGCTTACCCGGAGCTACGCGAGATCCCGCAGTACCTGAAAGCGCAAACCGCCGTACTCGACGGCGAAATTGTGGCCCTCGATGATGAGGGCCGCCCATCATTCAGCCTGATGCAACAACGCACCGGAGTGGGTGAAGGCGGGCGTCGCATTCGGCAGACGCGCGACGATATTCCCATCGCGTATTACGTCTTTGACCTGCTTTACCTCGACGGATACGACCTGATGCAAACCGATCTCGAGCAGCGCAAACAACTGTTGGCGTCCATTGTCCTGCCGAATAACCTCGCGCGTTATTCGGATCATTGGGTGGGCAATGGCACGGCAGTTTTTGCGGCCGCAGCGCAGCGCGGCTTGGAAGGCATCATCGCCAAGCGTCGCAACAGCTGTTATCTGCAGAAGCGCAGCCGTGAATGGCTGAAGGTCAAAATTATCAAACACCAGGAATGCGTCATAGGAGGCTACACCGATCCGCGCGGCTCGCGCGAGAACTTCGGCTCGATCGTGCTCGGACTTTACGACGACAAGGGCCGGCTTATTCCGGTCGGCCAGGCCGGCAGCGGCTTCAACGAGCAAACCCACGCCGACATGTGGAAGCGCCTGCACGAACTCGAAACCAGCAAGAATCCGTTCTTCGGGAAAGTGGAGAGTGACCGTCTCGTTCATTATGTAAAACCCGAACTAGTCGCCGAAATTAAATTCACCGAATGGACGCATGAAGGCCAAAGCGGGGCGATTAAGATGCGAGCACCCGTGTATCTCGGATTGCGGCTCGACAAAGATCCGAGGGAGTGCAAATTCGAGCGGGTGGCGAGTGCCGAAGCCGCAATAAGGAATGCGGAGACGGCTGAACTTGGCTGAGATTGGGTTTCGTCGCGTTACCGCGCTCCGGCTTGCAATCTGATCATGGTTAGCGCTGATTGCTTGTCCCGCCCGCAAATGTGAAATAGACCGTCCCATTCCTCGACGTCACGCGTCGTAGCGCAGAGGCTGAAAAAGAGCTAGGATTCCGGCAGCAGGTCCAACGGCAAATGTGCGATAGCTCGCTTTGAGGTGCCCCATGCGTGTTCTTCGAAAGACGCTCCTGTTCAGCGTGCTGAGTTTCGCGCTGTGTGGATGGTCACAAAACACCAAGATTGTCATTCCCGCAGGAACGCCAGCCGACAAGGAGCTTGCCGTCATTGGTGCTGAGGCCGATGCCCAGAAGCGAATTGCGATGTATGAAGACTTCATCGCCAAGTACGCCAATGACAAGGCGGCGACTGCCTATGCGGAGTGGCAGCTCTCGCAGCAGTATCTTTCTTCCGGCGATACAGCCAAGGCATCGGAGTATTGCGATAAAGCGGCCGATCTGTATCCGAACGATCTGGACATTGCCGTCTCGCAGGTCACGATCGCCCAGGCCATGAAGGACAACGGCAAAGTCGTCAACGACGCAGTACGTGGAGCAAATATCTTCCAATCCATCGCCAGCCAGCCCAAACCTGCGGATATATCTGATGATGATTGGAAGGCTCGTGTGGCTGACGAGCAGCAATCGGCGCGGCCTAGCTATGATTTCCTCGAAACGGCCGCCTACAACGCCATCACAGCCGAACAAGATCCCGGCAAACGCATGACGTATATCGAGGCGTTTACTCCGGCATTTCCCAATTCCAAGTTCGACCAGCCGATCTCGCAACTGGCGCTCTACAGCCTGCAACAGTTGAAGCAGCCAGAACGCCTGGAGAGTTACGGGGAAAAAGCTCTTGCGGCAAATCCAAACAACATTCCCATTCTGCTGATGCTGGCAAACGCCTATGCCGAGAACACGAATCAGGCAGGCAAGGCCATCACCTATGCCAACAAGGTGATCGCGCTGACGGCAAACAGCACAGAGGCCAATCAGAAGCTCTCCGCGGGCGTCGCGCACTCCACGCTGGGATACGCCTATCTGAAACAAGACAAGCTGGCGGCCGCAGTAACCGAGCTGAAAACAGCGGTGGGCATGTTACCGGGTGATGCTCAGGCGGAGCAGGCGGCACTTTTCCGCCTGGGATACGCGTACGCGAAACAGAATCGGAGGGCAGACTCAATCGCCGCGTTGCAGAAAGCCGCAGCTATCGACGGTCCCTACCAGGCGCCGGCCAGGCAGATGCTTGCGAAGGTCAGCGCGACCGGCAAGTAAGGAAGAGATTCACTTCTTCGGCAGCGCATCACTAAGCAAATGGGCCTTGGTGGCGAGGTTGTAAGCTCGTTCGAAGTCGCCTTCCTTGGTCGCATCCCGCGACTGCGCAATGTAGGACTGGATTTGCGTAACCATTCCCTTTTCGTTGCTCGAAAGCTGCCGGTTCAAACCGCTTATCGCCTTCTCCGCTTCTTCCAGTAACTGTGCAGTCGTTCGCTTTTGCTGCGAGAGTTGTGCGCTGCTCACGTCCGCGGCGATGGCCGTGTCGGGAGGAGCTTCGGCTGCGGGGTTGGCCGGGGGATGCGCGGCTGCCATGGTCGTGGTGTTGTCAGCCGCATTACCCGGAGCTGCGGGCGCGCTGTTCTGAGCGGTGACCGTTGGCTGCGTAGGTTTTTTCCGGCGATGCTGAGCCAGCTTCGGCTTCGGTTGTTCCGCAGGAGCTTCCTCCTGCTTCGGCTGAGATGGCGCCGGCGGTGGAGGCGTCTCCTCGGAGATCTCAGGCGGCAGCGACGAGGGTATAGGTTCCGCCGGCGCTTTCGCTTGCGGCGGCAGGTGCGGACGCTTCTTTTCGCAACCGACGCCGAACAGCAGCCCGAAAGCCACCGCGAAAAAGACGACTTGGCGGCCAAAATTCATGATCACCTGGGGTTGCGCATGCCTCGACCGGCCCAAGCGGCGCGAGGCCGTCGTGCGCAAACGATGCTTCCATGATAAATACCCGCGGCCAAAATTGCAGCGTCACCTTCCTCAGTTAAGCGCAGCCTTTGCATTAGCGCTGAATTGCCCTTGCAAACTTCACGTTTGTGTCGTGACGGCCTCGCCCTCATGCTCCTTGGCGCCGATCATGGGCAGCATCAGGCGAAATGTTGTGCCACGGCCTATTTCCGTTACGAAATCCAGCGCTCCATTGTGAAGCTGAAGAGCGCGATAGCTCATCGCCAAACCGATTCCACTGCCGGTTTTCTTGGTCGTGAAATACAGGTTGAAGACTTTGTCGCGGACCTCCGGCGGGATTCCGCTGCCCTCGTCCTGCACCTCGATAGTTGCGGCCGCGTCATTCTGCTTGGTAACGACATGCAGCGTGCCGCCGCCGCTCATTGCCTGAACGCCGTTCAGCATCACGTTAAGCAGCGCTTGCTTAATAAGGTCGCCGTCAGCCCGCACCAGCAACGGTTCGCTGCCGAGTTGGGTTTCGATGCTGACTCCCTGCTGCGCCGCTTCGGGCGAAGCCAGCACCACCACATCTTCGATGAGCCGCCGCAAGTCGAAGTCGCTGAGCTGCAACTCCACCGGGCGATTGAAATCCACCAGCATCTGCACCACGCGATCCAGGCGATGGATCTCCCGTCCGATAATGTCGACGTGACGGTGGGTGTCGGGATCGGTGTCGCGCATCTTCTCGCGCAGCAATTCCAGGTGCACGACGATCGCGTTAATCGGGTTCTTCACCTCATGGGCTACGCCCGAGGTAAGTCTGCCGATGGCAGCCAGACGTCGCGATAACTCGATCTCGCTTTCGATACGGCGTACCGACTCGGCGTCGCGCATGATGAGGAGTGCTCCTATGCGCTCGCCTCGTTCGGCAATGAAATCAAGCCCAATCTGGATGCGACGGCCGTTGTCCAATTCGATTTCACGTTGCGGGATCGGACGCTGCAAAGCAAAAGAATCCAGCACGATTCGTCCAAGCTTGGTAGCGTCGGTAAAAACCTCCTCCACCAGGCTACCGAGAATGTCTCCTCGCGGCCGGCCGATGAATCGCTCTGCCGATGCGCTAACCAAAACAATGCGCGTATCCCGCGTAAACAGGACAAGCCCATCCTGCAGCGCGCCCATGATCTGGTCGAGGTTTTCCTTGAGGGCGCTGAAGACTTCTTTCACGTCGCGGATCTGCCGCCCCAGCCGATCGATCTTCGTGTGTACCATCGCGTATTCATCGGCGTAACGCGGGTCGGGCTCGGCGGTTGCATCAGCAGCGCCAACCGTCATCTGATCCAGACGTCGCCCTATGGCTTCCAGCGGGCGCAGCACGATATTCGAGAGTCCGGCCGCCACGAACAGCGACACCAGGATGGCAGCGATGGAAAAGTACAGGGCGCGCACCAACTGCGGTTGGACCTCGTTCTGTAGCAGCACCGTAGAAATACCAACGCGGACATCGCCAAAGGGCTTTCCTTCACGCTGGATCGGCAGGTACACGTTGTAGACACGAGGAACGCCAAACACGACTTTGAGCTGCTGCAAAAAGCTGCCCCCACGGAGCTCGTCAAAGTCTCTGCGCTGTTCCAGTTTTGTGCCGAGCGCACTTGCATCGGTATCGACAATAGCGCGTCCGTTAACATCGGCAATGGCAGCATCGGAAACGGTGGGCGAGAAACCAACCACCGATTTCAGAAGCGTGTCCAGGCCGGTGTCGGACTTCAGTGCCTGCTCCAGCACGCGCTTCACCTCTTGCGGATTGTTTTCGTTGACCAGCGTGTTGCTGAGGTCGACCTGACTGGCTTGCCGCGCGCTTTCACGGATTTCTTTCGCTATGAAGTCAGCGCTGTCGTAGGCTTCGTATATGCGCTGGCGCACCATCCGGGAGACATAAAAGTATGAAAATGTGGCGACCAGCGCCACCACCATGCCAGTGATGGCCAGCACCAATTTTGTTTTCAGGCGCGTTCGACCCATGAAAATACTCGGAAGCGCGGACTATTGCCGCCATCATAACAGCCTCTGAGTCCGAGGAAAACCAAGTGCGAGCTTGAAAGGCATTCGCTGAACATGATCTTCCCGGGCGAAATGTGCTAATGTTTTCCGCGGCATACGCACCCGAAACAACGCTGAGGGCGAGTTTCGCGTCTAATGTGTGGTTTTGCCATCCCTGCGGGCTGGTCCGCACATCGTACACAGCAGGAGAGCAAACGTGGTCAATACCACATCAGAAGAAAGCAAGAAGTTGCAAAACGAGACCGTTACCAAGCTACGCGGCCTGTCACATGATCTCAGCAATTACATTGAAACCATTATGCAGGCCTCATATCTTCTGGCGCAGGCTAAGCTTGACGACAATAACAAGAAGTGGCTGGAGATGGTGGATAAAGCCGCGCAGGATGCTGCCCGCATCAATCGGGAGATTCGAGAGATCTTGCGCGCCAACAGCTGAGTTCGCTTTCGCGTCCGCAACAGCCCGAATTGCCTGCAGCGCCGGCGATAAGCCTGACGCGAAAGCTTTGAGCCCCAGGAGCCCACCTCGTGCCCAGCTCCGGCAGCTTTGGATGGATGCGGCTACGCGAGGGACTGGCCGAAATTATTCCCGCTGTTCTTTCCTCCGCGCCAGTAGATAGGCGCGGACGAGTTCGTTGAGGTCGCCGTCCAGGACGCGGTCTACATCACCGATTTCCACTCGCGTCCGCAGGTCCTTCACCATTCGATACGGCTGCAGCACATAAGATCGGATCTGCGAGCCGAAGTCGATGTCGAGCTTCGAATCTTCGATCTGTTTTGTCTCCGCCCGCTTCTTCTCCAGTTCGTATTCATAAAGCCGCGAACGGAGAATGCTCATGGCTTTCTCGCGGTTTTTGTGCTGTGAGCGCTCGTTCTGACAGGCGACAACAATCCCCGTTGGAATGTGCGTTATCCGCACCGCCGAATCGGTGGTGTTCACATGTTGGCCGCCCTTGCCGCCCGAGCGATAGGTATCGGTGCGAATGTCTTCCGGCTTGATCTCCACCTGGATGCTTTCATCGATCTCGGGTGAGACGAAGACGCTGGCGAATGATGTGTGCCGCCGCTTGGCTTGATCGAAGGGAGAGATGCGCACCAGCCGGTGCACGCCAATCTCGCTGGTCAGCAGACCGTACGCGTATTCGCCATTCACTCCAAACGTGGCCGACTTGATTCCCGCCTCGTCGCCGGGCTGATATTCGTAGAGCTGCGTCTGAAAGCCCTGCCGCTCGGCCCAGCGGAGATACATGCGCATCAGCATCTCGGCCCAGTCCTGCGACTCGGTACCGCCAGCACCCGGATGAATCGTGACAATCGCGTTGCGATCGTCGTTGTCGCCTGAGAGCAGGGTCTCGGTTTCAAGCTTGTCCACCAGAGAACGAAGCTCATCCACCTCGCGACGCAAATCGGCAGAAACGTCCTCGCCTTCATGCGCGAGATCGAAGTACGCGTTGATGTCGCTGGAGCGGCGCGTAAGCTCGTCATGCGTAGCAAGAGCGTTCTCCAGCCGCTTCTTTTCGCGCATTACCTGCTGGGATTTTTCGGGATTCGACCAGAGCGTAGGATCGGCGGTTTGCTTTTCGATTTCGCTCAGCTTATCGCGCAGCCGGGGCGCGTCAAAGATACTCCTGTAGATCGCGAACCTTGTCGCGTAACGCGCCATATTCCTGTTCGAGTTCTTCCACCATAACGTTTGCGGCCTTTTTGTACTGCAAGCTGACCGGTTGTTAAATGCTGCGAGCTTCCTGCGTTTGCATCAGTCCGCCGGGACTGAAATATCGCAACACCAATCCGCCCACCGTGATTATCGCACACAGAAACGAGAACCAATCGCCGTGACGGGTGTAGAACGTCATCGATTCTTCCAACGAATATGCTGCCTGCAACTGGGTCCGCTGATTGCGCGGAGCCTCGGCCACCACGCGGCCGTAAGGATCGATAACCGCAGTGATGCCGTTGTCGGTGTCACGCAACAGCCAGCGGTTGTTCTCCACCGCCCGCATGCGGGCCATGTTCAGGTGCTGGCGCTGTGCGCCGCCTTCGCCGTACCAGCCGTCATTGGAAATGTTCACCAGCAGCTCAGCCCCGTTGTTCGCAAATTGCCGGACTTCGTCAGGGAAGATCGACTCGTAACAGATAAACACACCGGCCCGGGCATCGCCTATGTCCAACGGCATTCGTGATCTGCCACGCCCGAAGGTCCCGATCTGTCGCGTTAGTCCGGCCGCGAAGCTGAACAGTTTCTCCAACGGAACAAATTCGCCGAAGGGCACCAGGTGGATTTTGTCATAGCGTGCCGTCCATGCACCGCTCGGGGCAACCACCGAGGCGGAGTTGTAGATGACGGGCTGGCGGTTGACCTCCCCCGTGTGCTCGATACCCATGGAGCCGGCGATAACGTAGGAATCTGTATTGCGGGCAATCTCGGCCAGCTTGTACCGCAAGTGCAAGTCTGTGGCAAAGAAAGGCGCCGGCGACTCCGGCCAGACGATCAGCCCTGGCGTATCAGGCTTGTTGTGCTGCGGACGCACACTCAATGCCTGCAACGAATCAAGCGTTCGCGTGAGATAGTCGAGCGTCCAGGCGCCAGAATCGAGAATCGGGATGTCGGCCTGGACGAGGGTTGCGCCATCCGAGGTTGCGAAGGCTGCCGGATGGTGCAGTTTGCCGGCGTGCAGCGCGATCGCCGACGCAAGCGCAGCCGTAAGCAGCAGCTTGCGCCGCACGTAAGGAACCAGAAATGCGGCAGCTACGGCCGTGTTGACCAGGACAATTTCGAAGGAGATGCCGTACACGCCGGTTACCGTGGCAATGCGCGACAGGGCGATATTGTCGATTTGCGTTGTGCCCAGTAGGTCCCAGGGGAACCCCGTGATGTAGGTGCGCGCCAACTCAACCGCAACCCAGGCGAAGGGAGTAAATACCAGAGCGCGAAGACTGTATCCATTTCGTCGAGCGGCTATCAGCGCCAGGAGCAACCCAAACAAGCCGTGATACAGGCCAAGATAAAGCGCAAACATCACCAGCAGCAGAGCGGACATCGCCGGCCCGATGCCGCCGTAAACGTGCATCGCATGAAAAATCCAGGAACAGCTTCCCACATACCAGATGACGCCGCTCACATAGCCGAGCAGAAATCCTTGCCATGCGGTTGCGGGGGCGAGGAACTGGCCACCGTCGGCCAGCACCATCATCACGTCCTGCTCGCGGCACTTGAGGATGGCGTAGATCAGCGGCGCCAGCGCAATCCAGCCGAGAAGATAGAAGGAGAAATTTGGGAAGATCAGCACCTGGAGAACACCCGAGAGACAGGCGAAGATCCAGGCATTCGGGCGGATTCTTCTCACGAGGTGAGCCTAGCGAAAATCGCATTAAGAGAAGCTTAAGCCGGTCAACACTTCGTCCGGCGGATTCTCTCTCGTTCGGAGTCTAGCAAAGCGAGATAGCGGGGCGAACTGCGTGAAGATGACGATTTCATTACAGCAACCGCGAACAACAACAGTTACGCCGGAATACGAGAGCCCACGCTCGCACGCTAAAAAAGCTGAGACCTACTTTATGGCGACCAGTTTGTTCATCAACTCGGAGTAGTCTTTCTTCTCCACTCCGTGCACTTGCCGGTTATACTCATCAACTTTCGCCGAGTAGTTCATCGAGCAGAATTTCGGACCGCACATGGAGCAGAACGCGGCTTCTTTGTAATACGCGTCGGGCAGCGTCTCATCGTGCATGGAGCGCGCGGTTTCCGGATCGAGCGAGAGTGCGAACTGCTTGTCCCAATCAAACGTGTATCGCGCGTAGCTGATGGCGTTGTCGCGATCCTGTGCGCCGGGCCGATGCCGCGCGACATCGGCTGCGTGTGCCGCGATTTTGTACGCGATGATCCCGTCCTTTACATCTTTGTCGTTAGGCAGCCCGAGGTGCTCCTTCGGCGTGACGTAGCAAAGCATCGCCGCGCCGTGCCAGCCGATCATCGCCGCGCCAATGGCCGAGGTGATGTGGTCGTAACCCGGCGCGATGTCGATGACGAGTGGCCCGAGCGTGTAGAACGGCGCGCCGTGGCACATCTCGACTTCCTTGTCGACTTGCTCTTTGATCTTGTCCAGCGGCACATGGCCGGGACCTTCGATCATGACCTGTACGTCGCGTTCCCAGGCTTTCTTCGTCAGCTCGCCTAGCGTCTTCAACTCGGCGAACTGCGCTTCGTCGCTGGCATCGGCAATGCAGCCGGGCCGCAGGCCGTCGCCGAGTGAGTAGCTGACGTCGTGCTTCGCTAGAATTTTCGTAATGTCGTCGAAGCGGTCGTAGAGAAAGTTCTGCTTGTGATGGTGTGCCATCCACTGCGCAAGGATCGCGCCGCCGCGGCTGACAATGCCCGTGATGCGCTTCGTGATGAGCGGCAGATATTCGACCAGCACGCCGGCATGGATAGTCATGTAGTCCACGCCCTGCTCGGCCTGCTCCTCGATCACCTCCAGCATGATGTCGGCGGTGAGATCCTCGATGCGCTTCACGCGTGTGACCGCTTCGTAGATCGGAACCGTCCCGATCGGCACAGGCGAGTGTCGCAGGATCGCTTCGCGGATTTCGTGAATGCCGCCCCCGGTCGACAGATCCATCACCGTGTCGGCGCCGTAGTGGACGGACGTGTGCAGCTTCTTCAGTTCTTCGTCGACGTTGCTGGTGATTGCCGAGTTGCCGATGTTGGAGTTGATCTTGCACTTCGAGGCCACGCCGATACACATCGGCTCGAGTTCAGGGTGATTCACGTTTGCCGGAATAATCATGCGTCCGGCGGCAACTTCATCGCGGACCAGGTCCGGCGAAAGCTGCTCGCGCTCGGCAACGAAGAGCATCTCTTCCGTGACCAGGCCTTTGCGGGCGAAATGCATCTGCGACATGTTGCTGTCGCCGCTGCGGGCGGCTTCTTCACGCCGCTTCGCGATCCACTCCGCGCGCGGCTTTGGGACAGTCGCGCCATTGCTGCCATTGGTTCCCGTCATAATCTTTAGGCACTCCTGATTGATCTTCGATTATACGTCTAGAGATTGGGGAAAGGTGCGTCGGGCGAAGGCGTCAGATCTGAAAGCTTGCGACAACGCGGACCTGAAAGTCCGCTCTACCCATGACCTTCACGCTTCTCGACTGGACCGCGATCGTCGGCTATCTGGCCATCACGCTGGGGATGGGCTTGTGGTTCAGGCGCCGCTCCAGCCGCAGTGTCGATGACTACTTCGTTTCCGGCCGCAGCGTGAACTGGTGGCTGGCCGGAACATCCATGGTCGCCACCACATTCGCGGCTGACACGCCGCTGGTTGTCACGGGACTGGTATACACCCAAGGCATCTCCGGAAACTGGCTGTGGTGGTGCCTCTTGCCGTCAGGCATGCTGACGGTGTTCTTGTTCGCGCGCCTCTGGCGGCGCTCCGGGCTGCTCACTGATGTGCAGTTTGCCGAAATCCGATACTCGGGCAGGCCCGCGGCATTCCTGCGTGGCTTTCGCGCAATGTACCTCGGTCTCCTGATGAACTGCGTCATCCTTGGATGGGTAACAAAAGCGATTACCAGCATCGTCTCGACGACGATGGCCGGGACACCGATGCTGAACAACGTGAGCCACTTCATGAGCCCACGGTTTGGCGCACTGTGGTCTGGAGACGACGGCGCGGCGCTGGCTATTTGCGTCTTCTTCCTGATTCCGTTTACCGGATTGTATGTTGCGCTCGGTGGCCTCTGGGGAGTGCTGTGGACCGATCTGTTTCAGTTCGTGCTGAAGATGAGCATCGTCATCGCGATTGGATACTACGCGGTCGCGGCCTGCGGCGGGACGATGGCAATGATCGCCAGCCTGCGGCAAATCCAAGTCAATGCCGGAACGAATGCTGCGAGTCCGCTTGCATTTCTACCGCAATTCTCCCGTGGCGCAACGGCCGAGCCTCTGTGGATGGTTCCGGTTGTCAGCTTCCTCGTCTTCATCGGGCTGCAATGGTGGGCATTCTGGTATCCGGGCGCTGAGCCGGGTGGCGGCGGTTATGTCGCGCAACGAATTTTCAGCACCAGCGACGAGCGACAAGGCCTGCTGTCGGTGCTCTGGTTCAACATTGCTTATTACGCGGTGCGACCCTGGCCGTGGATCGTGACCGGTCTCGCAGTGATCGTGCTGTACCCGGGACTGCAGCATCCCGAGATTGGATACATGCTGGTGCTCAACCAGCATCTGCCACACCAGTATCGCGGGATCGCGATGGCCGGATTTCTTGCCGCCTTCATGTCGACCATCGCCACGCAACTGAACTGGGGCGCTTCGTACCTGGTTGCGGATTTCTATCGTCGCTTCCTCAACAAAAATGCGTCTGAGCAGCATTATGTGCTCGTCTCGCGCCTCTGCACGGTCTTGCTGGTCATCGCCTCTGCCTGGGTATCGGTGCAACTCGGATCGATTGCCTCAGGATGGCAGGTCGTATTACAGATCGGAGCAGGTACAGGCGCGGTTTACATTCTGCGCTGGTACTGGTGGCGCATTAACGCGTGGAGTGAGATCTCCGCAATGGCGTGTTCCCTTCTGGTGACGATTATCCTGGCACGCTGGCAGCCGTTCACAGGAAACAGCTCGCTGGTATTCGCGAAAGGCGCGCTAACCACAACAATGATTACTACGCTCGTGTGGCTGAGCGTAACGTTTGCGACGCCACCGGAGCCGGACAACGTTCTGGCTGCCTTTTACCGGCGAGTACGGCCGGACGCGCGCGGCTGGGGACGTGTTGCGTCGCTAACGCCCGACGTGAAGCCGCATCGCGATCTGCGCGGGAATCTGTGGGCGTGGGCACTGGGTTGCGGCACGATCTACATGTCCCTGTTTGGTACCGGGAAGCTGCTGCTGCGTGAATGGAAAGTGGGATTGGTACTGCTGGGCGGATCGGCCGTTTGCGCTGCGCTTCTGTACCGCAACGTCGTGCAGAATTTCAAGAGCGACCCACTGAACGCTGGAAGCAGCAGCGCGCAACCGCAGTAAAAGCTGGTGCAACAGGAAGCAGTATCCGATCGCAATCCACGCATCACGGCACGTCAAAACTTCCGGTGATACTCTATTTTTAGCCGCAATAAAAACGGGGGAGTTACGGCTCCCCCAAGAGCGACAGAGGCGATATCGCTCAACTAGATTCTGGCTGGGATCGTTTTGGTTGCCATGGGCAAGACATCGCAGGCGCAGCATCTCGAGAGGGTTCCGGAAATTGCGCGCATTCCAGGGGCCGAGGAGCGCGAGGTGCTGCTGGACGGCGTAACCTGGCGCTACTGGTTCGCGGGCTCGGGTCCTCCCCTGCTGCTCATCCATGGCTTCATGGGATATTCCTTTTCGTGGCGGTTCAACATGGAACCGCTCTCGCGCCAATTTACCGTCTACGCAATGGATTTGCCCGGCTGCGGGTTCTCGCAGCGACCCCAGGTTAGTGAGTTATCTCTCCGCGAGGACGCTAAGGGCGTTCTGCACTTCATGGCAAAGCTCGGTATCGAAAACGCCGACATTGTGGGCTCGTCGCGTGGTGGCGGACTTGCGACGATTATGGCGGCCATGGCCGGGCGCACCAATCAGCTACACCGCATTCGTCGCCTGGTGCTGGTGTCGCCCATCAATCCGTGGTCGAGTCACGGAAAAGTTCTGACGCGTTTGCTCGCCACAACCCTGGGCGGCGTATACGTCGTGCACGTGCAACCACGATTACCCGTGATCGCGCGCCGTTATTTCAAGGCGCTGTATGGCGACCCGGCGCGGATCTCTCCGGGAACGTTTGAAGGCTACACCGCCGGACTTGAAGTGCCGGGAAGCTTCGAGCATCTGCTGCGCATTCTGCGTTCCTGGCGCGAGGACCTTGCGACGATCGCCGAATCGCTGAAAGAGATCAACGGTCTTCCGACTTTGTTGCTGTGGGGATCGCGCGATCGTGCGGTTTATCCTTCCTCGATCCATCAATTACAGCGCCAGCTCAAGAACAGCGCGCTGGTAATGTTTTCCGGAGCCGGTCACCTGCCCTACGAGGAAGTACCCGAGGAATTCAATCGCGTGCTTTGCGATTTCCTTCTGCACGATGCGCCGAGGACAGCACTCGAGATCGCGGCAGACAGGAAGGAAGCAATTAGCAATTAGCAATTAGCAATTAGCAATTAGCAACGAGCTGCGCGCCGCGAGCTTCGAGCTTAAAGCAACCGAGCTACAA
>Ga0126381_100002928_pt1 | contig 18570 bp, 20 predicted proteins | sample PanSoiMetPlot_28_FD_96465 | JGI IMG/M metagenome (GOLD analysis project Ga0126381, IMG submission 96465) | Tropical forest soil microbial communities from Panama - MetaG Plot_28 | ecosystem: Environmental > Terrestrial > Soil > Tropical forest > Bulk soil | place: Panama | collected 2016-02-17
AAACTAGGCCAAGTGCGCCTGGAAAATGTCGCCACCATTCAGCGCGGAGCCGGCCCCGCCACCTTGCAGCGTTACAACCGCGAGTTCCAAGTGAGCGTCTACGCCAACGTCTCCGCCGGCTACCCGTTGGATCTCGCGGCGGCACACACCGTCCAGGCCATCAAAGACGTCGGGCTACCGGCGGGCTATTCGTACCTTTTTTCAGGCCAGGTGAAGGTTCTCGAAGAAACCACCTGGAATTTGTTGTTGGCGATGTTGCTGGCCTCCATCTTCATGTACATGGTGCTAGCGGCGCAATTCGAAAGCTTTTCTTACCCCTTTATTATCATGCTGACACTGCCGCTGAGCGTGCCGTTCGCGCTTTTCTCACTTTGGATTACCGGTCGCGCCCTTAGCCTGTGGAGCGCGTTGGGTATGTTTTTGCTCTTGGGCATTGTGAAGAAGAACGGAATTTTGCAAGTGGACTACACGAACCGCCTGCGCGCCACCGGGATGCCCTTGCGAGAGGCGATCTTGGAAGCCAACCGGGTGCGTTTGCGTCCTATTTTGATGACTACGCTTTCGATCATTGCGGGACTCATTCCGGTAGCCATCGGCATTGGCGCTGTCTCGGAGCAGCGCGCGTCCATCGCCGTGACGATTATCGGTGGCCAGACGCTTTGCTTGCTGCTGACGCTGCTGGTCGTGCCGGTAGCGTATTCCTACCTCGCGGAGCTGGAAGCCGTTCCGTGGAGGGAATGGGCTGTGTGGCGTGCCGGCCGGGTTCGCAGCGCGCCGCGACCTTCGGATAACGACTGAATCGCTACTTTGGCTCGCAAAGAGTATCAAGCACAACGTGAAGTCAGGAGCGCCGTGTAGCTGCGCGCTTGGCGTTGGGAGCCTCTGAGAAAACTGAGGGCTCCTCAGGAAGGATCCGCGGCGCGCGCAGAATCAGGAACAGTTCGCTGGCCCAAAGCAGGATGTCCAGCAAGCGCGCGCGTTCCAGATTCGTGAGATTGGCGCGACGCAAACTGACCTCCAGGGCCCTTTGCGAGCATTCCTCGATGAAAGCGCGCATGGCGGCGAGGTCCACGCGCTCTTGGCGAGACTTTTGACCGCGCGGGTCAACCGCCTCCAGCCTCGCATAACACCGGAGAAGAAAATGGTTCAGGCAAAGAGCCTGCTGATCGAGTGAAGTAGCTGCGGCGCTCGGACAAGCACCTTCGCTGCAGTTACGTTCTGCGAGCTTCGTATCCACCGAACCCACACCTCACGACTCCGCGCTCCCCCATTTCACCGCTTCCCTTTCTTTTTCAGCAAGATGCGCTAGGAGACGCAGACCTTAGCTTCCTGCGCACTACTGTTGCTAGCGACAAAGTCCGTGTCAATAGAACTAGGCCCGTGCGAAACCGCTTGCGCAGACGGCAGGTGCGCCAGCAGGTTTTGCGCCCGCAAACAGCGGTCCACGTAAGGCGCAAGGAGCGCGCGCACACGGCGGAGGCTCTGGGCGCAATTCCGCCTCGCGTCACTTCCTTGCCAGAAAATGATCACGGTGATCAAGCGAGCTTCCAAGTCGGAGACCATCACCAGGCTGCCCGCGAAACCAGCAAAATCCTCCAACCCAGACTGAATCCCTGCGGGGAGGTCCAAAACAGCCTTGGTGGCTTGCTCGGGTTTAGCCACAAATTCAAAACTGAACGCCGTAAAGTGGCTCGAGTCGCGAGCGACGGGCCACTCCACGTGGCATTTACGGTCCGAGAGATCCGAGAAAGGCACGACAGACTTTACCGCGTAATTTGGCTGGCGAACTGGACTTGCCACAAAACCTCCATGGATTCGGCCTGTCCCTCCGGAAGAGGGGAGGCGCATCCGGCCCGTTCAGGGCGGCCCGGATGCGCCTGCTGGGGCACAAGGGGATCGGGGTGGATCCCCCAGGTAGAGAATCCCGGACATTCCGAGAGTTCACGGATAGGTAGTGCCGGGTACGCCGATTTCGTTTCATTGCGGTTTAGGGGAGATTCGTCAGTGCGGGGGTTTGCCCGGTTTGCCCGGGTTCCATTGCGGGTCAAGAAAGGCGACGGTATACTCCATGCCCGAGTCGCAAGGCATTTGAGTCCCCGAGGCGGGTGTGGATTTCTTTGCTTTTGACAAGGGATATTTGGATAAGTTGCGGGGAGGCGATCTCGCGACGCAACATCACTTTGCCAGTTATTTTGGAAGATTCCTGCGCATCCGCTACAGGGGGCGGAGGCTTCCCCAAGACGTAATCGACGACTTGGTTCAGGACACCTTGCTAAGGGTCATGATCAAGGTTCGCGATGGCGCCGTGCGGCAGCCGGAGTGCTTTGGGGCCTTCGTTAACTCCATTAGCAACAACGTCTTGCTGGAACACTTCCGATATGCCTCCAAAAACCAATACGTCGAGGATGGACCGGTCAACGTGCCGGATAAGGTGTTGGATCTAGACGGTTTATTGGTCACACAGGAGACGGCAGAGAATGTTCGGCGGGTGCTCGGCCAGTTGCCGGAAAGGGACCGCCGCATCCTTCGCCGATTATTTTTTGACGAGACCGACAAGGACACGATCTGTATCGAATTTGGGGTAAACCGCGACTACCTGAGGGTTCTGGTGTTGCGAGCCAAGGATAAGTTTCGTGTTCTCTACAAGTAAGGACAAAAGCCGGCAGGGGCGAACGGAAGGCGAGTTTGGGTGAAACGATTATACTGCCCCGCGCACTAGTCATGGGATCGCACCTATGGATCACAAACAGGCAGTAGAACTGCAGCTAGCCGTGAAGTATGTGCTCGGCGAGCTCTCGGCCGTTCAACGGGATGAATACGAGGACCATTACATGGACTGCCCTGAGTGCGCCCAGGACGTGTACGCAGCGGCGGCATTTGCCGACACGGCGCGAGAGGTGTTTCGGCAGGAAGCCCCGAGCGATGAGCGCGTACAAAATCAAGCTCGGGGTGGGGGGCTTGGATGGCAGTTTTGGTTACGTCCAGCATTTGCTGCTCCGGTCCTGGTGGTTCTTCTGGCCGTCGTGGGCTATCAGAACCTAACAACAATACCGAGGCTGAAGTCTAGGCCGGAAGTCTTCACCTCTTTCTCCTTGGTCGCAGCCAACAGTCGCAACGAGCGTGGCGAGGGTAAGGTGGCGGTGCAAGTACGCAAGAATGAAATGTTTGCACTCGATTTCGACTTTCTGCCCAAGCAGGGTTTTGATCACTACCTGTGCCAGTTACAGGATGCGTCGGGGCGCGTGGTGCTGCAGGTGGCCATTCCTGCCGAAAAAGAAAAGCAAGAAATGCATTTGCTTGTGCCAGAAGGGTTGGATCGCGCAGGCGAGTACAACATTGTGATTGTGGGCGACCCGGGGGGAAAAGGGCAGTGGAACAAAGCGAATGAAGTTTCGCGAATGAATTTCGTGGTTGATTTTCATCTCTGAGATGATTAAGTATTCGCCCTGCGACAAGCCCCTGAGGTAATACGATGCCCAAATACCAGCCCCTTCGCTACCACTTCCATGCCAGCGGATATGCCTTGAGCGCACACTTTCACCGGCCGCTCGATGTGCCGATTCCAGCGCAGGCGGCTCTAGCGCTGCCAATTGAAGGCGGCAGCGCGCATTCGGGGCTGGAGCAGTTCGAGATTCCGCGGCTGATATACTTCGGGTCTGCACAAACACACCTCACCGGGAGCTGGCCGGACCAAGACACGGCGACGACGAGTGTCACGGTGGTCGTCGAGGGCCTGAGAATCCTGGATTTCCTGACTGTGGATCGCATGGTGACGCGCTTAACCTCGGAGTACAAGTTCGGTGGGACAACCAGCGAGAACCACATCATTGCCGTGGGGAGCCATTTCGACGGGCTGCGGCTAGGCGGGTTCGACGTGAAGGTCACGCTGCGGCATGACCTGCTCATAAACTGCAAGACCTTTGCGGATTTGCAAAACGGTGTTATGAATGACACGAATTCCGGAAAGCTAGCGTTCCCGGGCAAAGAGGTCTTGCTGTGCTCGCTGGTGGAAAAGATCGAGACGGATTTGGACAAAGTGCCGGGAGTAGAGATCGAAGGGCACGTGATACGGATTCCGCACTTTGGCGAGGTTGCCCTGGCAGAGGTTTTTGCCGGCCGCGGAATTCGCACATTGACCATGCTTCGTTTCCAATTGGGTTCCCCCGATGGGGGCGGTGGTTCATCGGGAAGTGGTTCATCCAACGGGCAGCCGCCAAAGGGGGGGTAGCCCAGGTCCTTAGCTTCGCTATTCTCCTTTGCGCCTGCCACGCGCCGGCAAGCCCGCAGGCGCTTTACGACGACGCGCGAATGAAATTCAGGCGCGGCGATATGCCCGCGGCTTTGCACGCAACAGACGTCGCTCTCGAGCGCCTCCATTCAAAAGAAACAGAGTCGCACTGCCGATTCCAAGTCTTGAAGGCCGAAATCCTCGATGTGCAGGGAAGGGAGCGTGAAGCCCTTGCCCTCCTTCAAGAAGAACTACCTCCTTCTCTCGCCACCAGCGAGTCGGCGGTGCGGCGCAAGTACACTCAGGGCTCAGCCAACGCCAGTCTGGGATTGATGGAAGAAGCCGATGGGGAGCTGGCGGAGGCCGAAGCGCTGGCCAAAATCTATCACCCAGAGCTCTTGGGGGAAGTTGCTCTGATGTATGGGACTGTCCAATTCATGAAGGGAGCCGCACCGGCGGCTGAAGCTGCCTACAACAAGGCGCGGGAGCTAGCGCGGGAGGAGAGGGACCCATTCCTGGAAGCGGCGGCACTCAGCGGGCTGGGCGTGGCAACAACGATGGAAGGTCATTATGACGAGTCGATCGCCTGGAACCGCGCTGCTTCAGAATTGGCGCGATCGGTGGGAGCCACAGGCTCGTTGGCGAGGACTCTCGGAAACACGGGGTGGAGCTATGCGGAGCTGGGTGACTATGAAACTGCCCTGACTTTCTACCAGCAAGCAGAGGAGATGTCGGCGCAGAGCGGGTTAGTGGGGGGCCAAACCTACTGGCTCACCGCCATTGCTTGGGCGGACCAGGGATTGGGTAACGACACCAGTGCCGAAGCCATTCTGAACAAAGCTCTGCTACTCGCCCGCGCGCAGGACGACAAGGGAACTTTGGCTCAATGCTTGAATCAACTTACTTGGATCGCGCTGGGAACCGGAAGGACTGATCTTGCGGAACAATACAATCAAGAAGCTGCGAGACTCGAAAAAAAAGGAATCGAACCGAGGACGACAATTGATTCGACCTTGCTGCGGGGCGTCATTGCGGCAAGTAGAGGTAACTATTTGGAAGGGGAGAAATTCTTTTTGGCGGTAATTCAGGAACGGCAAGCAAGCGAGTACCAGGAATGGAAGGCGCAAGCGGAGTTGGCCAATGTTTACGCTGCCGAAGGTCTGGACGACAAAGCCGAAAAGGAGTACCGCGTGTCCTTGGCGACCATCGAGGATGCTCGCGCGTCAGTTCGCTCGCCAGAACTTCGCCTCTCCTTTCTGTTTAACACGATCAGGTTCTACGCCAATTTCGTTGAATTCCTCATATCGAGGCAGCGGATTGAGGACGCCCTTCAAGTGGTGGAGTTGAGCCGCGCACGAACGCTTGCGGAAGGGCTTGGCACCGTGCCCAAGACGCTGTCCTTCCCCTTGCGTGATTTTCATCCGCAAAAGGTCGCGCGGCGCCGGAATGCGGTGCTCCTCGATTACTGGCTGGCACCGCAGCAATCCCACTTATGGGTGATCACGCCAACGAAGATCAGTTGTGTGACGATTGCCAAACAATCGGAAATTGAAGCCTTGGTGAACGATTATCGAGGCGCGATGCAAGACGGGAAGGACCTGCTCGCCGGGGGAGGTGTCGCGGGCCAACGGCTGTATTCGATGCTGGTTGCGCCGGCAAAGCAGCTGATTCCACCGCATGCCCGCGTGATTGTTTTGCCTGACGCCAGCCTGTACCGGCTGAATTTTGAAGCGCTAATTGCTCCGAGCCCAGAGCCGCATTATTGGATTGAAGACGTCACCGTGAGCATGGCGAGCTCGTTGACGCTATTGGGTTCCAGCGCACCTGGGTCACCTCCGAAAGGGAAGAGCCTGCTTCTTGTGGGGAATACGGAGCAGCCGAACGGTGACTTTCCGGCTCTAGGGCAAGCCCCGACGGAAATGAAGAACATCGAGAAGTACTTTCCGGATGACAGGCTCAGAGTGCTGGAAGGAAGGGAGGCCACGGCCAAGGCTTATCTCGAGAGCCAGCCCGAGCGATTCTCTTATATCCATTTTGTGACCCATGGCACAGCCAGTGTCAGGCATCCCCTTGAATCCGCCGTAATTCTCAGCCCTGACGGGAGTTCTTACAAGCTGTATGCGCGAGATATCGTCCAGCATCACATCAACGCCGGTCTTGTCACCATCTCTGCTTGCAATGGCGCGGGGGCGCGTCCCTACTCCGGAGAAGGCCTGGTGGGGCTCTCTTGGGCGTTCGTACGGGCCGGCGCCCATAACGTCATTAGTGCGCTTTGGGAAGTCAGCGATGTCTCCGCACCCCAGTTTATGGATTCTTTGTATGCCGAACTGACTCGGGGCAAAGATCCGGCCACGGCCCTGCGCGATGCCAAGCTCGCCATGTTGCATGCCAATGCAAACACGGTTTTCAGGAAGCCGTTTTATTGGGCGCCGTTTGAGCTTTACGCCGGATCTTGAGCCGATCGCCGTCATCTCCCTTCTTGCGCGCACTTGGTTCCCGCGATAGCGGTACGGGATGAAACGAATGAAACGATTTTCGGGGCGGAGGCACTACAAAATGTGGAGTAGTGCTCTTGGGAGGGCCATTTACACATGATCATGGAAAGCAGCAACCGCAAAGCGGTGAGTCAGAGCCAACCGCGGAAAGTCGCGACGCTGAAGGAAGCTGAACCCCGGGGAGTACCGCTGGAAGAGCGTGAATTCGAACGCCTGTTGCAACAAGCCTTAGAGGTCCTTAAAGTTCGCGAGCGGGCCGCCTGAAGAACGCCCGCAACTCACACGCCGACCCACGCGTGTCCAGAGCGGGCTCCGCATCAAGGATTTGGCGGAGGACGCGGATTGCGAATTTCATTTAAGGGTGATTCTGCAAACCTGCTCCCACTGTGCTCAGGTACCGCGCGCGATCGTGCGTGCATCTTCTGCTGAATAACCGTGCCAGCTTCAACAGGCGCTGCCCTTGTGTTTTGAGATGAAGTCTGCCTACACTCTCTGCCTGCAAGTTTTCGTAAGCCACCATTACCTGAGAGAGCGGGGTACTGCATCGCGAAACAGAAACTCCCGATTTCGCCACTTCCTCAGGGTTCGGCTCAATCAGCGCCACGGTGAACAACCCGCGGCTGGCGCAATTGGTCTCAAGCTGACAATTTTGCTGCTTGGGGAGGCTGGAGCGTCTTGGACAGATGGATCATCGGTAGCGTCGTCGCGAGAGAAAAAAAGAAAAGGAATGGCGCCCGCAAGGTAACGAAAAACTTGCCCTGCTTTTGCGCGTTTGCGCTTCTGCTGGCGACGGCTTTTGCCTTGCCGCTTCACGCCCAATCCAAACGCAAAGTCATCATCGATCAGGACGCCGCCGGCCCGGGCGGTACCGACATGCAGGCCATTCTTGCGATCGTCAATTCACCGGAGACCGATGTTCTCGGCATCACCGTTCTCACCGGCGACGACTGGCGGGATGAGGAAGTGCAGCACACCCTGCGCCTCATGGAAATCATCGGCCGCACGGACATCCCGGTGGTTCCCGGAGCGGTATTCCCGCTGGTTAGCTCCAAGGAATACATCGCCAAGTGGGAAACACTTTACGGCAAGGTTGTCTATCAGGGCGCATGGAATTTTGCGCGGCGCCACCCGGTCCACGGCCCTTACGAGGTTCCTCCGCTGCCCGAAGGTGCTCCCTCGACGAAGCCTGCGCCGGAAGACGCAGCGCATTTCATAGTCCGCATGGTGCATCAATTCCCGCACGAGGTGACCATTTACGCCGCTGGCCCAATGACCGATTTGGCGCTGGCCGTCGCGCTTGATCCTCATGTTCCCGAGCTGACAAAAGAACTGATCGTCATGGCCGGAAGCATTAATCCGGTGAGCGACAATCCGGAATTTGCGCTGACGCCTCGTCGCGAATTCAACTTTTGGATGGACCCCGAAGCTTCTCACGCCGTGCTTCATGCGCATTGGCCGCGCTTCGTCCTTACAACCGTGGATATTTCCGTCAAAACCAAAATGGAGAATGCTCTGATCGAGCAAATCGCCAAAAGCCGGACGCCTGCGGCGCAATACGTCGCCAAATACGCCGAGGCGAACATACTCTGGGATGAGCTCGCGGCGACTGCCTGGCTCGATCCGAGCATCATCACCAAGTGGCAGAAACTCTACGTGGATGTCGAGGTGGATCACGGCGCGTCCTACGGCGACACACACGCGTGGGCCCCCGGGCAGCAGCCGGGCATGGGCGAATCGCTCGTAGAAGTCCAACAGGACCTGGACAAGGAAAAGTTTTACAAGGAGTTTGTTGAACTGATGAGCCGGCCAACGCCCTCGGCTCATGGCCCGCCTGCAAAAGCGAATTGAAGCACGTAACCCCGGGCGAGAGCTCTACGAAACCGCGCCCGCGCTCGCGTCCGCGGAAATTCGCAATCACTCGAGCCGCGCGCAGCAACACGCAGTTTCCTACGGCTTGCTTGACCGCTTCGTTTCCCCGACAATGGATGATTCAACGTTGCCTAACTTTTCCGCATGCGCCATCGCCGCGCATCGCGGAGAATTGAGTCAGATGTCGACGCAGCCGAATGCCGTAAAACGATTCATCGCTTACTTTTCCATGGAGATTGCCCTGGAGAACGCTATGCCCAGCTACAGCGGCGGGCTCGGCGTGCTTGCAGGTGATACCATCCGCGCCGCCGCCGACCTACACTTACCGATGGTGGCCGTATCGCTGCTTTACCGCAAAGGCTACTTTAGGCAGCGCCTCGCAGAAGACGGCTCGCAAACCGAAGAGCCGGTCGATTGGCACGTCGAAGATTTCTTGACGGAGGAAGCGGCGCGCGCCAGCGTTCCGATTGAGAATCGCCGCCTCGAACTTCGATGCTGGCGTTACTCGGTGAAAGGCGTTCACGGATTTGAAGTGCCGGTGTTTTTCCTGGACGCCGACTTGCCTTCGAATAACGAATTCGACGGAAATCTCACCGGGTCGCTGTACGGAGGAGATTCGTATTATCGGCTTTGCCAGGAAGTAGTGCTCGGGATTGGCGGAGTGCGCATGCTGCGCGCGCTGGGCTATAACGATCTCACGCGCTTCCACATGAATGAGGGCCACGCCGCGCTTCTTTCTCTGGAACTGCTCGGAGAAGAAGCTCAGAAGGCGGGGCGCGCTTCCATTCGGGGCGAGGATATCGAGAAAGTTCGCGGCAAGTGCGTTTTCACCACGCACACGCCCGTTCCGGCTGGCCACGACCGTTTTCCGATGGAATATCTGACTCGGGTATTCCCAGCGCAGGTCAACTTTTTTGACTTGAGCGATGCCACGGCCGCGGACCTGGTGAAGCGGATTCTGCAAGCGGAACAGAATGTTTCAGGCCTGCTCGACGCGGCGCGCCGGGGCGCTTCCGTGAACATGACGCAACTGGCGCTGAGCCTGAGCACGTATGTCAACGGAGTGGCCAAGCAGCACGGCGAAACCTCGCGTCAGATGTTTCCCGAGGTGCCCATCGAAGCGATCACCAATGGCGTCCATGCGGGCACATGGACGTGCCCGGCGTTTCAGCAGCTGTTTGATCGCTACATACCATCCTGGCGCGAGGACAATTTCAGTTTGCGGAGCGCCCTCGGTTTGCCGGCCGAAGACTTGTGGGCCGCCCATCTCATCGCCAAGCATGAATTGCTTGACGTGGTTCGCACCAAAACCGGTCTCCATCTGGGCTCGGAGGTGTTTACGATTGGCTTCGCCCGCCGGGCCACCGGGTACAAACGCGCCGACTTGATATTGTCCGATCTCGATCGCCTGCGCCAGATCACGAAAGATGCCGGCCAGTTCCAGATTATTTTTGCGGGGAAGGCGCATCCCAATGACGCCGGCGGCAAGGACATCATTCGCCGCATCTACAAAGCGAAAAAAGCATTGCGGAAAAACGTCCCGATTGTGTTTCTGGATGATTACAACGTCGAACTCGGTGGAAAAATGACTTCCGGCGTGGACCTGTGGCTCAACACGCCGCAGTTTCCTCTCGAAGCTTCGGGCACAAGCGGCATGAAGGCCGCGCTGAATGGTGTGCCGAGCCTGAGCATTTTGGATGGCTGGTGGGTCGAGGGGCACATCGAAGGGGTGACCGGCTGGTCCATTGGAGACTCACGCCGCGGGTCCGGGAAGGGCGCGCCAACCGACAGTGAGGGCGAAGCCGAATCGCTTTATTCAAAACTGGAAAGCGTCATTCTTCCCCTGTACTACAGTGAGCGGCACAAGTTCCTCGAAGTGATGCAGCACGCCATCGCCATCAACGGCTCGTTTTTCAACACCCAGCGCATGGTGCAGCAATACATCACGGACGCGTATCTGCGTTGAGGTTAACAACTGCGCTTTCAGACCTGACGGAGCAGCGGGATGCAGCGGAGGTAGTTCTTGTACAGTGCCATACCGACAGCGGCGTCCATGCCGATCTTGTCGAGCGCCGCGATCTCGCGTTGCGTCCTGATGCCGCCGGCAGCGATGATCAAGTGATGGGTCGCGTCGCGTAGTTTCCTAAACCACTTCATGTTTGCGCCCATCATGGTACCTTCGCGGTCCACGTCCGTGCACAAGAAGCCCGCACAAAAAGGTTCGAGTTGTGCCATCACTTCTTCCGCTTGAAAAACCGTGCGCCGGCGCCAGCCATGGATGGTAATTCGTCCTTTGAGGGTGTCCAACGCGATGACAATGCGCTTGCGGTTGACCGCTCGTTCGAGCTGGCGAAGAAAATGCAGATTCACTTTTCCATCACGGAAAACGGCGCTTCCAACGATGATCTGACTTGTCTGCCATTCGGCAATTCTCTTCGCGTGGCGAACCGTGCGAATCCCGCCGCCGAAGCGAACCTTCATCCCGAATTTTGTTCTTGCCTGTGCGCATAGCGCGCGAGCCAGCTCATCGTTCGATCCTTTGCCGGTCGCGGCGTCCAGGTCGATCACGTGAAGCCACGGATGCTTCCTGAATTTGCGCAGCAGGCTAAAGACGTCCCCGATGGCAAGCTCGCGCTTGCGGCCGTGCACGAGTTGAACGGCTTGCCCGTTCTGGAGATCGATACAGGGGATCAGCACGGCAGGCGAACCTCGACTCCGTTCACGGCAAGAAACTCCTTCAGTGTGCGAATGGATTGCAGACCGTCGTGAAAGATGGAAGCGGCGAGCGCCGCGTCGGCGGCTCCTGCTTTGAAAATCTCCTCAAAATGTTCCGGTAACTTGGCGCCGCCTGAAGCTATGACCGGAACCGACACGGCTTTGGAGATGGTGGAGGTCAGTTTCGTGTCAAAGCCCATCTGCGTTCCATCGCGGTCTACGGATGTGAGCAGGATTTCACCGGCCCCTAAGGCGACCGCTCTTTTCGCCCAGTCAATGGCGTCGCGAGAAGCGGACTCACGGCCGCCGCGAACCATGACCTCCCAGCGATGGCCACTGCACTTTGCGTCAATCGCCAAAACGACAGCTTGCGCGCCAAACTCGCGGGAAAGCTCGGTGATCAATTCCGGGCGCGCGACTGCAGCCGTGTTTACGGTGATTTTGTCCGCGCCCGCGCGCACCACCGAACGGCCGTCCTCCAAGGTCCGAATGCCACCACCCGCCGTGAGCGGAATGGAAAGCTCGGCTGCGACACGGCGGATGGTCTCGAGGAAAGTCGGGCGGTGGTCGCGCGAAGCCGCAATATCGAGGACCACGAGCTCGTCTGCGCCTTCCTTGTTGTACCGCGCGGCAAGAGCCACAGGGTCACCCGCATCACGCAGACCGACAAAGTTCACGCCTTTTACCACCCGCGCTCCATCGGTGTCTAGGCACGGGATGATGCGATGAGCGAGGCTCATGCCCTCAACCTCAGGAAGTTTTCTAGCAGGCGCAAGCCGGCATCGCCACTCTTCTCCGGGTGGAATTGCACGCCATAAATATTTTGTTTTTCCACGACGGCTGCAAAACTGGTTCCATGAAAACAGGTAGCTGCGGCCGATCCATTCGAATCGGGCGCGGCATAGGAATGCGCAAAATAGAAGTAAGCGTTGGAGTCCATGCCCGCGAGCAAACGCGACTCGCGATTTGCGACAATCCGGTTCCATCCCATGTGCGGCAATTTCACACTCGAAGGCAAGGCCCACACCTTTCCTGGCAGCAGGTTCAGGCCGCGCAATTGCGGCGACTCCTCGCTCGATTCGAACAGCACCTGCAGCCCCAGGCAGATACCAAGAAAAGGCACGCCGCGCCGGATCGCGTCGACCAACGGCACGCGCATTTTGTGCTCATCGAGCGCGCGAACGAGAGCGGAGTAATGTCCTACACCGGGCAAAAGTAGAACTTGCGCTTTGGAAATGTCCTCCGGCGAACTGGTTGGCTCCGATTCTGCGCCGATCCGGTCGAGAGCGCGCTCGACAGAAGGCACATTCCCGGCGCCATAGTCGATGATGGTGACCTTCATAGCAGCCCCTTGGTGCTGGGCAAAACTCTTCGCAAGCGTTTATCCTTCGAGACAGCAAAGCGCAGCGCGCGTGCAAAAGCCTTGAACATTGCTTCCACTTGGTGATGCGAAGAGCGCCCGTACAACACGCGCAGATGCAAGTTGGCCCTTGCCGCCTGGGCAAAACCTTGAAAGAAATCCTCCAGCAGTTCCACTTGGAAGTCGCCGAGGCGCTTTGCAGCGATCTTTGCGGTCACTACGCAATAAGGGCGGCCGCTGAGGTCCACCGCGGCCGCGGCAAGCGTCTCGTCCATGGGCATCAGAAAGTATCCGGCGCGCAGAATGCCACGCTTCGACCCCAGTGCCTTTTGCACCGCCTCGCCAAGCGTGATGCCCACGTCTTCCACCGTGTGGTGCTGGTCCACATCGAGGTCGCCGCCGGCTTTCAGTTCGAGGTCAAACGCTCCATGGCGAGCAACCAGGTCCATCATGTGGTCGAAGAAGCGGATTCCCGTAGCAATACGCGCCTTTCCCTGTCCATCCAGATTGAGCTTTAGCCGGACGTCCGTTTCGTTTGTCTTGCGATGAATTGTCGCCGCGCGAGCCATGTTCAGTTCATTCTTGAAGTGATGCCGTTTCGCGCTGCTGGCTTCCATTCCTCGCGAATGATCTTCAGCAGCCGCCGCATTTCGGCGGAAGTTCCCATGGTTATGCGCGCGAAGCCGGTACCCATGTCCTTGCTCCGATCGCGAAGCAAAATTCCTTGCCTTTCCAGCTTGCGAAACAGCGCCGGTCCAGTAGGGCCAAAATCTGCCAACAAAAAATTGCCCGCACTGGGATAAGTCTTGACGCCAAGGCCACAAAGTTCTTTGGCCACCCACACGCGCAGGCGCTTTACCTCAGCGACGTACGCCCGCATCCTGGCTTGATCCCCTGCCGCCGCCTCTGCGGCGGTCAGCGCAGCCAGATTGACGGGAAAGGGGGGCATCGCGCGGCGCACCAGAGTAAGCGAGTCAGCGCGCCCGATCACCGCGCCAAGCCGCAGCGACGCGAGCCCGGCAACTTTGGAGAACGTTCGCGCGACAAACAGCTGAGGATATTCGTGAATCCACCGGAGCGCAGTGAAATCGGAGAACTCCGCATAGGCCTCGTCCATCACGACCACCGTTCGCCTCGTCGCCTGGAGAATGCTTCGCAGTTCTTTTTCGCGGATTAACGTGCCGGTGGGATTATTCGGATTGGCGATGAACAGGGCGCGCGGATTCTTGCGCAAGCCCGCGAGCACTTCCTCCAATGGAAACTCCATTTGGGGGCCGTAACGGGCTGCACAAACCCGGGCTCCGGCGATCTCCGCCCAGTAGCGGTACATGGGAAAAGTGGGCTCGCAGATCAAAATGCTTGTGTCCGGTTCGACGAAAGTATCGAAAAAGACGCGCAACGCGTCGTCGCCCCCGTTGGTCAGCAACAACTCTCCAGCGCGGACACCGAAATAGCGGGCAAGCCGTTCGGTGCGCTTCTGATACTCGGGATACATCGCCAGTTGCTTGCCGGTGAGCTTCGCCAGGGCGCGCCGGACCGCCGGCGAACAACCCGAAGTGTTTTCATTGAAGTCCAAACGCACTTTGCCGCTCCGCCCTTCCGCAGGGGCTTCATAGGTGCGGCGATTCAGGATGGCCTGGCGCACGGGCAACTGTACTTTCATCGGCGGATCCTCACGGCGTTGCGATGGGCCATCAGCCCTTCGGATTCGGCAAGAGTCTCCACGGCCTGGGCGAGATGGAGAAATCCCTTGCTGGTGACGGTTTGCACGGTGATGCATTTTACAAAGTCAGCGGAGGAAAGTCCGCCGCGCCTGCGTGGCCAGCCGCCAGTCGGAAGAACGTGATTGCTTCCCGTAGCGTAGTCCCCGAGCGGTTGCGCCCCCCAGGGTCCAAGAAACACAGTTCCGGCGCAGCGAATTTTCTCAAGAAGGGTCTCAGCACTTTCGGGAAGGCTGAGATGCTCGGGGGCAAATCGGTTCATAAATTCGCAGGCCCGATCAACCGTTTCCGCGATAAGGATTGCGCCGGCGTCTTGCGTCGAGCAGTGGGCCATGCTGCCAGGTAGCTCGGCAAGCTGGTTCCGGATCTCTCGCTGAACCTCGCGAGCCAAGCTGTGCGAAGTGGTTATGAAGAAGCTGGCCGCGTCTTTGGCGTGTTCTGCCTGGGCCAGGAGGTCGGCTGCAAACCACCGCGCATTGCCTTGCTGAGCGAAGATCATTGCCTCGGTGGGACCTGCGGGCAAGTCGATAGCGCAATCGTTGCTGACGATTTGCTTGGCGGCCGTGACGTACTTGTTCCCCGGCCCAAAGATCTTGTCTACGCGGGGCACACTCTGGGTGCCATAAGCCAGCGCGGCGATGGCTTGGGCCCCGCCGATGCATGCGATTCGCTCGATGCCTAACATTCCCGCTGCGGTCAGCAACTCGGGACTCGGCTTGGGGCAAACAACAACCACATTCGGCACGCCCGCAACCTTCGCCGGGACAACCGTCATTACCAGGGTCGAAACAAGCGAAAATTGGCCGCCTGGAATGTAACAACCGATTGCCTCGATGGGCCGGACCGCCTGGTGGATCTTCACTCCGGGCGAAGTCTCTACCGTCCAGGGTCGCGGAAGTTGTTTTTCCGCCACTCTCCGAACATTTTCGGCAGCCTTCTCGATAGCCTTGCGAAACTCTGCGCTGGTTGCTTTTTGAGAGACTCGGATGTCCTGTTGCATGATCCAGGCTCCGGTTCTTCGCAAGTCCGTATGATCGAATTTTCTCGTATAGGCGAAAAGCGCCGTGTCCCGGTGGTTGCGCACGTCTGCGATGATTTTCGCAGCGATCGCGTGGGCTTTCGCATCGTGCTGCGCGCGTCGCGCTAGCAGCCGCTTTTCCGTCTGCGGTGTAAGCTTTAGGATTTGCATCACAACACGATTTTGTTTAGGGGGTATTCGACGATCCCCTCAGCCTTGGCCGCTTTCAGTTTTGGCAGAATCTGCCGCACCACGGCTTCTTCTATGATGGTGTTGACGGCCACCCACTCCGGGTCGCTCAACGCGGAAATCGTCGGTTTCTTGAGTGCCGGAAGCACGCCCAGGACGCCCGGCAAATCGTCGCGGTGCACGTTGAGTAGCAAGCCTACCCTGCTCGCCGCGGCAATGGCGCCCTGCAGCATCAGGATCAAACTTTCCGCTTTTTGACGCTTCCAGCAGTCTGCCGCAGCGGAGCGATTCATGATGAAAACGGTGGCCGATTCCAGAACGGTATCGAGGATGCGAAGACGATTGGCGCGCAGCGAAGAGCCGGTCTCTGTTACTTCCACGATGGCGTCCGCGAGTTGCGGCACTTTCACTTCCGTAGCGCCCCAAGAGAATTCCACACGGGCTTTAAGGCCATGCTTGGCCAGATATTTTTGAGTGATTTGCACGACCTCGGTCGCGATCACTTTGCCTTCTAGGTCGCGTGGCCCGCGGATCGGTGAATCTTCGGGCGCGGCGAGTACCCAGCGTACACGCGCCAACCGTTGTTTGGCGTAAACCAACTCCGAAAGCTCCTCAACATCCGCTGCTGTCTCGACAACCCAATCGTGCCCGGTGATTCCAGCATCGAGCGTTCCCGATTCAACGTAGCGCGCCATTTCCTGCGCGCGCACCATCAGGCATTCGATTTCCGGATCGTCGATAGCAGGCACGTAACTTCGCGAACTCAGCGTGATTTTCCAGCCCGCGCGCGACAAAAGGTCGAGTGTCGCTTCTTGCAGGCTGCCTTTCGGTATCCCGAGTTTCAACAGGCCCATCAGCGTTTCTCCGTTCCGTAGACTTCTTCCGGGCAATAAGTGCGTTCCGCAATGACTCTCACTTCGCCCCCGGGTTCGATGGCGCGAAAGAAGCAGCTACGATAGCCTTCGTGGCAAACCCCGGGCCCCACCGCTTCGACGCGCACAAGCAACGCATCCGCATCGCAATCCACGCGAATCTCGCGGACGCGTAAGACGTGTCCACTGGATTCGCCTTTCTTCCAAAGTCTGTTTCGCGAGCGGCTGAAAAACACCACTTCGCGGGAACGCTGTGTTTCCCTTAGCGACTCCGCATTCATGAAGCCCAGCATCAGGACTTCGCCACTTCGTTCGTCCTGAATAATGGCTGGTACCAAGCCGCTGGCTTTCTGAAAGTCTACGTTCATTTCCTTTTGCCTCCCGAAATCCTGGTTCCAAAAACACAAAACCCGCCAGGCTTGATTGCGCCGGCGGGCCAAAGAGTGCCTTGTTTAGCGGATCGCTATGCACACCTCAGCGGGCGCGGCGTGTGGCCGTGATGATGGTGCCGATGCGCCCGAGGCGTGTGTCTGGGTTCCATCGTGAAGTTCAAAAGTAGAGGAAATCTTTGCGTGTGTCAACAGAGGTCTGAAAAAAGGTCTGAAGCGACCACCACCTCGCGTATTTTGCTGTGCGATTCTACCTCGAGGCGGTCTCCTGCTAACATGGAATGGAAGATAGGACGGAGGAACGAAGTCATGGCAGAGAAGATTCACAAAGACGAGCAAGCCTGGAAAAAGCAGCTCACGCCGAATCAATACTACGTGACACGGCAAAAGGGAACGGAACCTCCCTTTACGGGCGAGTACGAGAATACCGAGAGTCCCGGGACCTACAAGTGCATCTGCTGTGGGCAGCCTTTATTTCGATCGGAGACCAAATATCATTCCGGCTCTGGCTGGCCCAGTTTCTGCGCCCCCGCCAGCAAAGATGCCGTCGAGGAGGAATCCGACACCAGCCACGGGATGCGGCGAATCGAAGTGAAATGCAGCCGCTGCGATGCTCATCTTGGACACGTCTTTGACGATGGTCCCCAGCCCACAGGTTTGCGCTATTGCATCAACTCCGCCGCGTTAAATCTCGACCAGGACTAAAAAAACGCCCCGGTCGAAACCGGGGCGCTCTTTGATGTGTTTCTCGGTCAAAGGACTCAAAACAAAATCAAGCCGCCGGACAGGAGCATGCCACGATTTCTGCGACTGGGTCGCGTTCCCATACGGCAATCAGGAGAACCTTTGTGCCGGACGGGTACTTGAACACGTAATACGTGTGGTCGGGACCTTCTACTTCATAAAACCCAGGCCGGCGTGGATCAGGCCTCGATGGCGCGCCACTCATCAAAAGCAAGCGCAATTCAGCGACTTGCTCGTGCGAGTGGTTTCGCAGATCTTCCAAAATAGGCGGGTGTTTTGTAATGGGCATCGTCATTAGGTTGCTCCGCCACATTCCAGCTTATGTTCTCCTCACTTATACAGACGAAAGAAACGCCAAAATGTTTCATGGGTTCGAACGATTTGTGCACTGCCCGTAGACAAATTGGCCTGCCCGGGGGTCCGATGTCCGGGACCGGGGGCGCCCGGGGGGTCGAATTGGTGCTTAGAGAATGCAAGTCAATTTACGCCCGCGGTTTGCCCTTCGGGATTCGTTCCCTCCGATTTTTTGCTGTAATAGGTGGCGTGTTAGTATCTCTATTGGTACTTGCGCGGCGCGTGCTTCCTTGAGATAGTGCCGCGCAGATCCTTCAAAGAGAGGGATGCTTAAAGTGACAAAAGAAGAGAAGGATGCATTTGGCAGAGACCGCCGCCGCAAACACCATCATTGGCTGGTTAGCGTTTACTACGCCGACGGTGAGAAGTTTGGCCGCGTCTACACAGATAAGGACAAAGCCACGCGCTTCGCGGAGCGTCAGCGCCGCTCCCCAGTAGTAAAAACGGCTCGCGTTACTCAGGTTTCTTAACCGCTTTTTGTCCTGGCGATTGCCGCATAAACCGCTGCAGCTGAGTGCTTGTAGCTACCCACCGGGCGTGTTATAAAAAGAAGGTATTTAAGCGGCCTTAGTATAGTGGTAGTACGGAACCTTGCCAAGGTTCAGGTGTCGGTTCG
>Ga0126381_100002929_pt1 | contig 18564 bp, 16 predicted proteins | sample PanSoiMetPlot_28_FD_96465 | JGI IMG/M metagenome (GOLD analysis project Ga0126381, IMG submission 96465) | Tropical forest soil microbial communities from Panama - MetaG Plot_28 | ecosystem: Environmental > Terrestrial > Soil > Tropical forest > Bulk soil | place: Panama | collected 2016-02-17
GGACGCAGGTAGGGGAGCGTGCCGTCCTTGCGGACCGCGGCGAGGCGCCGAGCGAGTCGGTGCGCGAGGGCGATCGGCATCGGCATGAGCTCGGGAGTCTCGTCGGTCGCGTAGCCGAACATCATGCCCTGATCCCCGGCGCCTGCCCGGTCGAGATCGTCCTCGGACTGCTTGTCCCGGATCTCGTGCGCTTCGTCGACGCCCTGCGCGATGTCGGGAGACTGCTTATCGAGGGCCACCAGGACGGCGCAGGTCTTGCCGTCGAAGCCGCAGTCGCCGTTGTCGTAACCGATCCGGGTGACCGTGTCGCGGGCGATCTGGGTGTAGTCGAGATTGTGCGGCGTGGTGATCTCGCCTGCGACCACAACCATTCCGGTGGTGATCAGCGTCTCGCAGGCCACGCGCGAGTATGGGTCACTGGCGAGAGCGGCGTCCAGGACCGCGTCGGAGATGGCGTCGGCGACCTTGTCCGGGTGGCCCTCGGTCACCGACTCGGAGGTGAACAAGTAGTCGCCGTGTCCTGCCTGCGTCATCGATCAGTCTCCTTGCGCGATTGCTTTATCTGGTAACGGGCTCGACCGGGGTTGCGGTCGCTCGCGTGCTTGGTGCCAGTTCGTGCCTGACGATAGCGGTGCCCTCGACCATAGCGGCGAGCTTCGCCCGGGCGACCGGCCCCGGCACGTGCCGCAGCCCGCAGTCGGGATTGATGACCAGCCGGTCGGCCGGCACGATATCGAGCGCGCGCCGGATCCGGTCGGCCACCTGACCTGGCGTTTCTGCAGCGCTGCTCTTCACGTCGATGACGCCGAGGCCGACGTCGCGGTCCCAGCCTGAGTTGGCGAGCACCGGCAGATCCTCATAGCCCTTGCGGGCGAACTCGAGGACGAGCTGATCCACCGCGGCGTCCAGCACCGCGGGGAACAGGAAGTCGTAGTGGCCCTGCCACAGCGGGCGAGCATAGCGATTGCCGTAGCACACGTGCAGTGCCCACGTCACCTCGACATCCTTGGCCACGAGGTTGATTGCCTCGACAGCCGTCGCGACCTGGTCGGGGTGGCCGGCCAGGAACGGCTCGTCGATCTGCAGCAGCTTGGCGCCGCGGTCGGCCAGCGCGCACGCCTCGGCGTGCAGGAAGCGAGCGATCGCGAGGACCAGCTCCCGGTCTTCGGGGTAGGCCTTGCCGCGGAGGTGGCGCGAGAGCGAGAACGGCCCCGTGAACGAGAACTTGATCGGGGCTGAGGTGTGGGTGGCCGCGAACCCGAAGTCGTCTGCCAGCCCAAGCGGCGTCCCGTCCGGCTCTGGCAGCGGCCGCGGCAGCGTGGCCTCGTAGTAGTCGAAGTAGAAATCCTTCGCCGCGTTCGCGATGGCGACGCCGGGAAGCCGGGCCAGGAAGTAGTCGATGTCGTTATCCCGGCGAAGCTCTCCGTCCGACACGATGTCGATGCCGGCCAGCTCCTGGTCGCGCAGAGCCGCCTTGATGGCCATTTCGTGCAGGTCAGCGAGCTGCGCATGGCTCATCCGGCCGCGAAAGTAATCAGTCTTCAGGCGCTCCATCCAGTCGGGCACCGGATAGGAGCCGACGACCGTCGTCGGCAGGAGCGGCACCCGCGCTAGCAGTGGCCCGGTCGCCATCTCAGTCCCTGGCCTGAGCGGTCATCGTCACGATGTTCCCGCCGCTGCGGTGCCGGAACGGCTCATAGTGCACGTCGAGTCCGTGCCGCCGCCCGACGTGGGCGATCAGCGGGCCGTTCACCCAGTTCACCACTGACCCGTCGTACTTGCCCGGGCCACGGAAGGCTGTGCGGTAGCCCTGCACGTCGGTGAGGAACAGGTCATGGCAAACCAGTTTGCCGAACGGGTGCAGCAGCTCGATGCTGTCCGCGAAGCTGGCGAGGGCTCCGTTGTTGACGTGCATCCGGATGTCGCCGCCCGACTCGAGCATCGGCCGCAGCATCTCGCCGTTCAGCGAAGTGGCCAGCCGGTACAGGTCGAGGCCGGTGAGCGGGACGTACCGCTCGGCCAGCCGGAGCGAGGACCAGACTCGCCGCCAGAACGCTACCGCGGCATCGGCGTTAGCGAAGTGACCGGGCGCCGCGTCGGGGAGCAGGTCGGGCCCGAGCCGCAGCAGCTTGTGCACGAGGCCGGGCAACTCGGCCGGGGCCGCGGCGACGGACGCAGCGAGAGCAGCCGCCTCCTCGGGCGCGAAGTACGCCCGTGTCTGCACCAGGTAAGCCTGGCCGCCGAACTGCGCGACCTCGTCGGTCGGCAGGTTGTCGTAGACGTTGGAGATGTAGAGCAGGAAAACCCGGCCGCGCAGGAACCCCAGTGATCGGAGCGGCCGGGTGGCGTCCAGGGAGACGGAGCTGACATGCGCAGAGTGCGGCGCGACGGTCTCCCTGGCGAGGTCCAGGACGTGCTGAGAGAAGTCACACATGAGGTAGTGCAGCCGCCGGTAGTAGTCCTGACCATGGGCAGCATCGGCGTCCCGGAACTCGTCAAGGAAGACCTTCGCCTGGCTGCCGTTGCCCACCCCGAGCTCAGCAACGTAGAGCTGATCCGGCAGCGCCCCGGTCGACGCCAGCCCGTCCCAGATGGAGAACAGCTCGGCCACCAGCTCGCGAGCCGCGTCGCGATTGCGCGCGTCGCTCTCGCCGCCGGGCAGGGCCTGCTCGTAGCCATGGCCGACCGCTTTCTCCCACAGCGCCAGCGCGGTCCAGTACAGCGCGTTGAAGTCCCAGATGCAGCTCTGCGTGCCGGGACCCCAGTCCTCCAGGAAGACCCGGCCGGTGCCGCTGTCGCGCAGCCGTCCTGCGGTGAAGCCTTTCAGCTCTACGCCGCTGCTGCGCCGCACATCGACGGCGATCTCCCAGCGGTAGGCCGGCGGTCCGGCTGGATGCGGCGGCTGGTCAGGGCTCGCCGGCGTGGCGGCATAGTCCAGCAGCGGCCGGACATCCACGACGTCCCGGAAGTTCTCCCGGTACTGAACCCAGTCGCAGGTCACCCTTGCCCGGCCCAGGTCGTCGTAGCCCGCGTCCGCCGCCTCAGCCAGTGCTTCGACGACCGGGGTCACCGTGGCGCCGAAATCCACCGGGTTCTTTCCCCGGAGGCGGGTGTGCGGCCGGAACTCGATGAGCATGGCTAGGGCCCCTCCTGCGCATGCGCCAGGCCCGCTCGGGGGCCGACTCCCGCGCGCTCGAGGATGTCGGGGACACCGCGCTCGAAGCCAAACGCCATCAGGTGCACCCCCCTGACGCCCGGAATCTGCGTGACCTGCTGGATCGTTTCCACGCACAGGGTGATGCCCTCGTCGGCCACCTGGTCCGCCGGGACGCCGTGCAGCCGGCGCACTACATCATCGGGCACGTAGATGCCGGGCACCTCGTTGCGCAGGATATCCAGGACGCGCAGTGACCGGATCGGCCCGATGCCCGCGAGGACGGCGCAGCGCTCGGTGATGCCAAGGTCTCCCAGCTCAGCCATCCACGCGGCGAACTTCTCGACATCGAAGACGTACTGGGTCTGGACGAACTCCGCGCCCGCAGCCACCTTCTTCGCCAGGCGCCTGGCGCGGTATGACGCTGGCGGCGCGAACGGGTTCTCCACCGTGCCGATGAGCCAGCCGGGCGGGTGCTCGAGGCGCTGGCCGGAGATGAGTGCGCCGTCGCGCAGCGTGCGAGCGGTCCAGGTGAGCTGCACGCCGTCGAGGTCGAAGACCGGCTTGGCCTCCGGGTGATCACCGAACCGCGGGTGATCCCCGGTCAGCAGCAGGACATTCGGGATGCCGAGTGCCGCCGCTCCGAGCAGGTCCGACTGCAGCGCGATCCGGTTCCGGTCGCGGCAGGTCAGCTGCATGACCGGTTCAACACCGGCGGCGCGCGCGAGCACGCAGCCCGCCAGGCTGGACAGTTTCACCTTGGCGCCTTGACAGTCGGTCACGTTCGCGGCGTCGACCCAGCCGCTCAGCACGCGGGCCTTGCGGGTGATCGCCTCGGGGTTGGCATCCCGCGGCGGGCCGATCTCGGCGGTGACGACGAAGCGCCCGGACGCGATAGCGGCTCGCAGCCCGCCCGGCGTCCCGGCCTGACCGTCGGGGGAACCGGCCTGACCCGCAGCCGGAGCAGGGCCAGTCACTGCACCGCTCCGGCCGGATCACGGTACAGCAGCGGAGCCGGATCCGCCGACGTCGCGGCGACCCAGAGGCCTTCGTCGCGGCCCTGCCAGTAGTTGACCCAGGAGCTGCGACCGAGCTCGCGCCGGTCGACCGGGCGCTGCAGCAGGTCGAGGTCGCGACCCCGACCCGCCTTCTCACTCCGCTCGAACGCCACCACCCACACGCAGCGCATCTCGGGATGCACCTCGCACTGACCGGTCGGGGACACGCCACCGCAGGGACCGTTGCGCAGCTGCTTCGGACACGTCATCGGGCAGGCGTAGCCGGTGGCAGGCAGCGCGCACTGACCGCACATCTGACAACCGAAAATCTGCTCCTTGGTGATCCGCTCGCCCGCGGTGAACCACCGGCCGAGGAGCGGATGCCGTTCGAGCTGAGCCGCTAGCCAGCGGTAAAACGGGCGGGGTGCCACGAGGGCATGCAGCCCGTAAGCAAATCGCGCGGACAGCCGTGGCCTAGTCGGTCTCGGCCACCCGGAGGCCGGGCTCTCACTCGGCATGCGGTCTCCCAGTAGTCGCCGCCGCACTCGGTGACGGGTAACAAGTCGCATCCATCGTCGCAGCGGCCTCACTGGGTGTCGTCGGGCCGCAGGCCAACCGTCAGCGCGTCGGGCTTGTGCCCGGCAACAGTGCCGCGAAGACCCGCTAGCGTGCGCCTATGCCGACGACGCTTCGTCGCAATCCGGGCAGGATCTTCATCTGCCACAACGGGGCGCGCACGAGCTTGTGTTGCGCCACAAGCCGCTATGGCGGTCTCGGCGGATGCCTGGAAAATCCGGTTCGAGACGTCTGTCCGCGAGTTAGGGACGGCGAGCGCGCAGGAACAACGACACTCCCGGAAGTGACCGGACAGGCAGATACCGCTCAGCCACGATGATCGAGGTAAGCGCGGCGTTCACCAGGGGCGGGACCGCGCTGAGGTCACTTCCGCTGGTCGACTTGCGCCGCAGCGCCACGACCGGGCGCAGCAGCACGTTCCAGCTCCAGACCTGCTCCACGGTCAGCCCGGCCTTGTTGATCATCTCGACGAGGTCAGCTCGGCTGTAGCGGCGGACGTGCCCGACTTCGTCGTCATGCGCGGACCACAGGGCCATGTCACACGGGACGGCAATCAGCGCGGTCCCGCCAGGCCGCAGGACCCGGCCGATCTCGGCGGCTGCCAGGTAGTCCTCGTCGATGTGCTCGAGGATGTCGAACGCGGTCACCAGCCCGCAGGACCCCGTATCCAGCGGCAGGTATCTGGCGTCCGCGCGGATCGCCGAGATCCCTCGTGCCTTGGCCACGTCGGCGACGGAGTCGGAGTACTCGAGCGCGACCGCGTCCCAGCCGTGCTCCTGCAGCACTCGAGTGTTACCACCGCCGGCCGCCCCGATGTCCAGAGCCCGGCCGGTAACGGGCAGCCGCCGGAGTTGCCGTGCCAGGATGGCGCGGCGTTCCCGGTACCACCAGTGCCGGTCCTCGAGCGAGGTCAGGAGCTGGAGCTCAGCTGGCTTCATGGCGTCTTTCATACCGCATGGCGGGGCTGCCGGGCGCGGCGAAGGCCACCGAGCGGCGCCTTGTCCGATGGGACCCGCGCCGGCCTGACCCAGACAGCATCAGCGAGAATGCCTTGATGGACTCGTTCCCGCCTCCGTTCGTCGGCGGCCCGCCGAGCGGCCGGGTGTACGAGGCCCGGCGGATCGTCCGCAGCACCGATGTGGCACCTTCGGGCCGGTTGCGGCTCGACTCGCTGGCCCGGTACCTGCAGTCGGCCGCCGAGGACGACCTGGCCGACGTCGGACTGTCCGAGCCGGTCGTGTGGCTGCTGCGCCGATGTGAGTTGTCCATTTTCGATCTGCCGGGGGCCGGAAATAAGCTGACAATCCGTACGTTCTGCTCGGGGATCGGGCCGCGTTGGGCTGAGCGGACGACAACCTTGTCCTCGGTCGACGGCGACGCGGTCCAGGCGAGAGCCGTGTGGGCGGCCATCGGCCTCGCCGACGGGCGCCCAGTTCCGCTGTCGGCCAGTTTCCTCGGGATCTACGGGCCGTCAGCTGGCGGCCGGGCGGCATCTGTCCGGCTGTCACACCCTCGTCCGGACACCGCGGAGGTGGCTGATGGCCGGCCCTGGCCGCTACGGGCGACGGACTTCGACGAAGCGGGGCACGTCAACAACGCGGTGCCCTGGGCCGCCGTAGAGGATGAGCTGGCGGTCAGCGGCTGGCTTCCGGCGGTGGCCGAGATGGAGTACCACCGGGCGATCATGCCGGGTTGTGATCCTGCGCTGGTGACTGACCGCCGCGACCGAGAGGCCGCAATCTGGCTGATGAGCAACGGGTCAATGCTGGCGTCGGCCTGGCTAGAACGCTAGCTGTCAGCTCGCCGCCAGCGATCGCGTCGAGGTAGCGGTTAGCTGCGGGTGCAGACCCGGCATCTCCGGTCCGGATGGGAACGGGGTCGTCCGTGGCTGGCAGCGCGATAATGGCCCCAGCCGGAAGGGCGACACCGCATGAGTCATGAGCTCGGGCAGCTGCGCGCGGCGATCCCGGACGCTGCGATCATCACCGACCCTGATGTCATGGCCGCCTACAGCCGCGACGAGACGCCCGCGGTGACGGCCGGTCACCCTCGCTGCGTCGTGCTGGCGAGGACAACACAGCACGTTGTGGCCGTGCTCAGCTGGGCGCAGCAGTTCCGGGTGCCGGTGGTGCCCCGCGGCGCTGGCACGAGCCTGGCCGGCGGGGCAACGGCGACCGACGGCTGTCTGGTGCTGTCGACAGCGCGGATGACGACGATCCGGGAGCTCGACCCGGTCAATGAGGTTGCGGTGGCGGAAGCGGGCGTGCTGACCGCCGATCTCGACCGCGCCGCGGCCCGCGACGGGCTGATGTACGCGCCGGATCCGAGCTCAACTGAGATTTCCACGATCGGTGGCAACGTGGCGACGAATGCCGGCGGCCTGCGCTGCGTGAAGTACGGCGTCACCCGCGACTCCGTCCTCGGCCTGGAGGCCGTCCTCGCCGGCGGTCAGGTCCTGCGCACCGGGCGGCGCACCATGAAGGGCGTCGCCGGCTACGACCTCACCGGCCTGCTCGTCGGCTCAGAGGGCACGCTCGGCGTGATCACAGCGGCTACCCTGCGGCTGCGCCCACGGCCGGACCGCTACCCGAGGACGGTGACGGCCAGCTTCGCCAGCTTCAGAGCGGCGGCGAGCGCGGTGTCCGCCATCCTGGCAGCCCGGCTGCGGCCGAGCATGCTCGAGCTCATGGATGCGGCCACCCTGCGGGCCATCGACGACTGGAAGAACACCGGATTCGGCGGCGTGCAGGCGCTGCTGATCGCCCAGGACGACGGCGACGAGGCCGACCGCCGCGCCGCGGCCATGCTGGAGATCTGCCGGCGCGAAGGCGCGGCGACAACCCTGGTATCCGCGTCGGAAGCCGAGTCACGGCAGCTGCTCGAGCTCCGCCGGCTCTCGTACCCGGCGCTCGAGCGACTCGGCGTCACGCTGACCGAGGACGTCTGCGTACCAAGGAGTGCGCTGCCCGAGATGGTCGGCCGGATCGAGCGGGCGGCGCAGCGGCACGGGGTCTTCATCGCGACCGTGGCGCACGCCGGTGACGGGAACCTGCACCCGCTGTTCGTATTCGACCGAGGGCTGCCGGACGTACCGGCGGAGGTGTGGTCAGCGGCCGACGAGATCTTCCGCGGGGCGCTCGAACTCGGCGGCACGCTAACGGGAGAGCACGGGGTCGGGATCATCAAGCGCCGGTGGCTGGCCACCGAGCTCGGTCCGGCTTCGATGGCCGTCCATCACGCCATCAAAAGGGCGCTCGACCCGGAAGGGATCATGAATCCGGGAAAGGTGCTGTGAGGATTACCCAGGCGTCGTCCCGGGGGAAAATAGTGCCGTGACTACTGGGAGTGACTCGGTCGCGCTCCTCGAGCGTGCCCTCGAGCAAACGTCGGAGGTCATCGCGGCTATCCCGGCTGACGAGGGCGGCCTGGCGACGCCGTGCCCGGCATGGGATGTGGATGCACTGGTCCGGCACCTGATCCACCAGGATCTGCGCAACTTCCTGATTTCCGCCCGCGGCGGGACTGCCGACTGGCAGGCACCGGCCGGTGACGCGGACGAGGACTGGACGACGGCGTTCGAGACCCGTGCGGGCGAGCTACTGGACGTCTGGCGGGCGGCCGACCTCGATCAGATGACAGATCTGCCCGGCCGGAGGCAGGCACCCCTGGGGATGCGGGCCGATCAGCAGATCGCCGAACTGGCGATGCACTCGTGGGACCTGGCCAAGGCGACTCACCAGCACGTCGATCTGGATCCCGAGCTAGCGGAGTACGCGCTCGCCTGGTCTCATCAGATGCTCCGGCCCGAGTTCCGCGGGCCAGGCAAGGCGTTCGGTTTTGAGATACCAGTGCCGGCCGACGCGCCTTCCTATGACCGCCTCGCTGGATGGTTCGGTCGCGATCCAGGATGGACATCTCCAGATCTTGTCTCGTGAGCGTGGGGCGTTGCGCGTGCCTGCCAGCCCTGACCAGGTGCGCGACGACCTGACTCATGCGGTGACGACCGGGGGGGACCGGCCCTTGGCGGCCGGCGTCCGCCAGTCATGTTCGCGGCAGCCGGTCCTGCAGCATCTGCATGGCCTTGCCGAGCCGTTTCTGCAGCACGGCCTCAGTCACCCCGGCGACGTCTGCGGCCTGCTGTCCGGTGAGGTCGAGGTAGTGCATCAGGACGACAGCTTCGCGCCCGTGCCGCGGCAACTCCTGCAGCGCCCGGACGACGGGCAGCCGCGCGAAGCCCGGTGCGCCCGGCCCGCTCGGCCTGGTCCGCCGGCACCGGATGAGCACCTGCCGCTGGAGGTACCGGGCGATCTCGTCGCTGCCGGGCGCAAGCCACGATGGCAGCGTCCCGAGTGCGCCGCAGGCCACTACCTCGGCGGCATCCGGGTCGCCGGTCAGGAGCGCGGCCAGGCGTACGAGCGGCCGGTAATATTGCTTATGGAGCTGGCACTCCAGCGGTGACCCGGCTTCGCCGGCCTGCTGGTCGGTGTCGCACATGGACGCTCCACACACGCGGTCGATCACCACGCGTCGCGCAGCAAGCGTGGTCCCATCGGCGAGCAGTGGTGTCCGCCGTTTCCCGACGACCTGAACTTAAGTGTTAATGTATGAATGAATCGGAAGACAAGTCAAGCGATGTGACTGGAATCTTCCGCTCTCTTCGAGCAGGATGGGCCACATGCCCGGTGATGACTGGCGACGGCTCGCTGACTACGTCGTGGCGCGTCGAGTGGAACTCGGCATGCGCGAGCGGCGCGCGCTGGCCGCCGCGACCGGTGTCACCGATCGCACACTCGGCAAGCTCGAGAACGGGCAGCGGGTGTCACCGAGCACTCTGGCCCTGATCGAGAACGAGCTTGGCTGGGCTCCCGGGTCCTGCCGCCGCATCCTGGCCGGCAGTGAGCCGAGCCTCGTAGCCGCAGCAGGCGACGGGCAGTACTCCGATCCGACGCTGCGCCACCTCGCCAGCACACCGGGATTGCCGCCGGACGTGGTGCGCGGCCTCATCGCGCTCGCGCGCAGCTGGCGCGATGGCGATGAGGGCACGGGAGAGCAGGTTCATCGGCGCGCCTGAGACTGCAGCCAGCCGCTACACGCAGATCCAGAGACCGAGTACCTCCAGGCAGAGGCCGTTGCGACTAGTCGCCCACGGGCCCGGCGTGGCCGCGGGCGTCGGCGCGCCCGGTGTCTGTTGAGGTGCCGATGCTGGCGTCGTAGTAACCCCCGTCGACGGCAGCGGCTGCGCACCGGTCGGCTCCGACGGCCCGGCGCGGCCGCGCGCGGACGCGGCCGGCCTCGCAGCCGATCCCGGCTGAGGTGCTAGCGCCGCGGCTGGCAAGTTCCGGCCGGGAACGGCAGGGGCGTGTACAAGCGGCGCGACCGTACAGGCTGCGCTCATAACGAAACCAGCTCGCCGCGAACCGGGCTACGCTAGCGCGAACTCGCCGAGGAAAGGGTCATTCGCATGTCAACATCCGACCTGATGGCGCCCGGACAGTCCGCGCCGACGCACGGATTTACCAGCCACGGGATTGCCGTGCACCGGCGCACCGTCGATCATCTGCCGACCGCCACCAGCTACCAGCGGTTCAACAAGCGCGTCGCCCTCGGGCTGACCTCCGCGGTCGGCACGATGACCTGCTTCTGGCTCTTCTGCATCCTGGCGCTGCTGTCGCTGCCCGCGGTGCTGTCGGGGTTCGGGACCTTCGCCCACACCTTCCCGACGTGGATGATCAGGGCAAGCATCATCGCCCTGGTCTCCTGGGTCGCGCAGACATTCATCCAGCTTGTCCTGCTGCCCGCGCTGATGGTCGGCCAGAACCTGCAGAACGAAGCAGCCGATGCCCGCGCCGCCAAGACCTTCGAGGATGTCGAGGACGCGCGCCAGCGCCTCACCCAGGTCATCGACCTGCTCGACATTCACACCCAGGGCGGGCTGCATGATCTCCTCGAGGCCATTGAAGGCCTGACGGCGGGTCCCGCCCTGACCAGCGGGGATTAACCGCGGTGGACCTCCTCGTGCTGTCGGCGGCCGATGTGCACACGGTGCTCGGCTACGCCGAGTGCGCGGCGGCGATGCGTGGCGCGCTCAGCGCGCTCGCGGTCGGCCGCGCACAGCAGCCGCTGCGCACCGTGGTTCAGCCCGCTGGCGCGGCCGGTCTCGTCGCGCTGATGCCGTCCTATCTCGCTGACGACGGGGCCTCGGCGTACGGCCTCAAGGCCATCTGCATCACGCCGGGCAACCCGGCGGCCGGGCTTGACACGCACCAGGGCGTGGTGCTGCTCTCGGACGGCCGTACCGGGGAGCCGCTCGCGATCCTCAACGCCTCGGCGGTGACCGAAATACGAACCGCAGCCGTCTCGGTAGTCGCCACCGAGCTGCTCGCCCGCACAGACGCCGCCACCCTCGCGGTCGTCGGTGCCGGCGTTCAGGCGCGGTCGCACATCCTCGCGCTCGATACGGCGCGGCGACTGACGGAGATCAGGGTTGCCAGCCGCGACCCCGTCGGTGCGGAGCGGCTGACGGCGAGCGTGCGCGGTGAGACCCGCGCGATCGTTCGGGCGTGCTCATCCGCGCGTGAGGCCGTCACGGGGGCCGACATCATCGTGACCGCGACCAGCTCGGCCACGCCCGTGCTTCACCGCGACTGGATCGCCCCCGGCACGCACATCAACGCGGTCGGCGCGTGCGTCCCTGACGCGCGCGAGCTTGACAGCGCGACCGTCGGTGCGGGGGTGCTGTTCGCCGACCGGCGGGACTCGCTGTTCGCCGAGTCTGGTGATTACCGGCTGGCCGCCGCGGACGGTGCGGCCGGTCCGGACAGCGTCCGCGCTGAACTCGGGCAGCTACTGCTCGAAGTCGCGGACGGCCGCCGAGATGACGGTGAGATCACCATCTTCGAGTCGCTCGGCCTGGCTGTCGAGGACCTGTCGGCCGCGACGCTCGCGTATCAGAAAGCCCTGCAGGCGAAGGAGGCGAGCGCGCCGGTCGGCAGCTGGGTCAGCTTCTGACGGAACCGCCGGCCTGCCCGCTGCGTCGCAGGGACAGCAAATCGTCCCCGCGGAGCAGGAGCACATGCCATGCCGCAGTTCAACCCCAGCTACCGCGCCGCCGCGATGGGCGTCGCGGCCGCGGCGCTACTGACCGGCGCCTTCGCCACCGGCACTGCTCTGGGTGGCGGATCAGGCGCCCAGGCCGCGACCACGGCAGCCCACCAGCTGACGCCCGGCGCGAGCGCAGCGGGCCGGATTACCGTGACTGGAACCGGCACCGTGACCGGCACCCCGAACCAGCTCGTCCTGTCCATGGGCGTCCAGGTCAACGGCGGCTCCGTCAGCGCCGCCCTGGCGCAGGCAAACCAGGCCACCGAGCACGTGACGTCGGCGCTCCAGGGACTCGGCGTGGCCAGCGCCGACATCCAGACCTCCGGGCTGAGCATCTACCCGAGTTACCCGGACTCGTCCCGGGTGCCGGACGGATACCAGGTCACCGAGTCGCTGACGGCTACGCTCAGGCAGCTGGACAAGGCAGGCCAGCAGATCCAGGCCGCCGCGGATGCCGGTGGCAACGCGATCACGGTCAGCGACGTCTCGCTGAACCTGACCGACGACGGTCCGCTGCTGGCCATCGCGCGGGCCAACGCCATGAAGGACGCCCGGGCCAAGGCAGAGCAGTTCGCCAGGGCCGCCGGCGAGCAGCTTGGCCAGGTCATCAGCATCACCCCGGTCGGCAGCTCGAGTCTGCCCGTCCTCAATCAGCTGCCGTCGGCGAGCGCCGGGTCGGCGGCGGTGCCCATCTCGCCCGGCAGCCAGCAGGTGAGTGAGTCCGTGACGGTCGTCTATGCGGTCTGACCACCACTCGCCTGAGCCTGCTATGCTGCCGCACATGCGCGCAGACCTCCCGGCAGCAGGCTGGTGGCGCCGCCACTAGGCGGTGCCAGGGTTCGCGCGCAGAGCAGACCAGGAGGCGACCGTCCGACGGGCGGCCGCCTTCGCGCGTCCTGGCCGTCGGGCTTTCCACAGGGCGAGGCCGATATGGACCAGACGAGCTACCTGACCGCGGGCGGCGTCCGCGTCATCCGCGACGCCGAGGCCTTCGACCCGGCCGAGCTGGACGGGCTCACCCGCCAGGTGCAGGACAGGCCAGGCGGCGTGCTCAGTTCTGGCATGGAGTACCCCGGCCGATACAGCCGCTGGCACCTGGCCTACATCGACCCGCCGGTCCAGATAGTCGCGCGCGGCCGGCGGATCCGCGCGAGCGCGCTCAACGATCGCGGCATCGTGCTGTTGCCGGTGATCGCCGCCGCAATGTGCCGGGTTGCCGGCGCCGATCTGGATGGCTGCGCGCGCCACGCCGAGGTAGTGATCCCGGAGACGGACGAAGTCTTCACCGAGGATCAGCGCAGCCGGCAGCCGACCGTGTTCTCCGCGCTGCGCGAGATCATCGCCGCTCTGGCCGGCCCCGACCCGCACCTGGGCCTGTACGGGGCGTTCGGCTACGACCTGGCGTTCCAGTTCGAGCCGGTCCGGCTGCGGCTGCGCCGCGACGACGCCGCGCGCGACCTCGTGCTGCACCTGCCCGACCAGGTCTGGGTAGTTGACCGCAAGCGGGAGACGGCGACCCGGTTCAGCTACGAGTTCGAGACGGCGGCCGGGTCGACCGCAGGGCTGGAGCGGCCTGGCGGGGCCGGGCCAAGCGACCCCGTTCCCCATGCCGAAGTGCCGGAAGACCCGCAGCCGGGCAGCTACGCGCGCGTGGTGGAAACGGCCCGCGAGTATTTCGCCCGGGGCGACCTGTTCGAGGTGGTGCCCGGCCACACATTCCACGCGCCGTGCCCGTCGCCGGCCGCGTTCTTCGAGCGGCTGCGCGCCCGCAATCCGGCGCCGTATGAGTTCTTCCTCAACCTTGGCGAGGGCGAGTACCTGGTCGGCGCGTCGCCGGAGATGTACGTGCGGGTCACCGGCGACCGGGTCGAGACGTGCCCTATCGCTGGCACCATCGCCCGCGGCGAGGACGCGCTCGGCGACGCTGCGCAGATCCGCGCCCTGCTGACCTCGCCGAAGGAGGAGTCCGAGCTGACCATGTGCACGGACGTAGACCGCAACGACAAGTCGCGGATCTGCGTGCCGGGCAGCGTTCGGGTGATCGGGCGGCGGCAGATCGAGATGTACAGCCGGGTCATCCATACGGTCGACCACGTCGAGGGCACGCTGCGGCCCGGCTTCGACGCGCTGGACGCGTTCCTGACCCACATGTGGGCGGTCACGGTAACCGGCGCCCCGAAGAACTGGGCCATGCAGTTCATCGAGGATCACGAGTCCGCGCCGCGGCGCTGGTACGGCGGCGCGGTGGGCATGATCGGGTTCGACGGTGGCATGAACACCGGGCTGACGCTGCGGACCGCGCACATCAGCGCGGGGGTCGCGGCGGTACGCGCGGGCGCCACGCTCTTGTTCGACTCCGATCCGGAGGCCGAGGAGCGGGAGACCCAGCTGAAGGCGCGGGCGCTGCTGGAGACGCTGGCTGACGCGGGCGATCCGGTACCGGCCGGGGCTACCACCCGTCCAGGCCCGCAAGGGGCAGCTGCCCGGCGACTGCCCGGCGCCGGGCTCTCCGTGCTCCTTGTCGATCATCAGGACTCATTCGTGCACACTCTGGCCGGGTACTTCGCAGAGCTCGGGGCGCAGGTCAGCACTTTGCGCGCGGGCTTCGACTTGGCCCTGCTGGCGGACTTCGCGCCGGAGCTGGTCGTCCTGTCGCCTGGGCCGGGCCGTCCGGCGGACTTCGGCTGCGACAAGCTCCTGACGGCCCTGGATGAGCGCGGACTGCCCGCGTTCGGCGTGTGCCTGGGGCTGCAGGCGATGGTTGAGCACGCGGGCGGGTCGCTTGGCCTGCTGAACACGCCAGTGCACGGCAAGCCTGGCGTGGTGCGGGTGCTTGGCGGCGAGCTGCTGGCCGGACTGCCCGCCGAGTTCACCGCGGCCCGGTACCACTCGCTGCACGCGCGACCGGAGCAGGTGGCCGGCGGCTACTCGGTGACGGCTGTCACGACTGACGGCGTCGTGATGGCGATCGAGGATCCGGCACGGGCGCGGTGGGCGGTGCAGTTCCACCCCGAGTCGATCCTCACCACGGCCGGCCGCGCCGGTCACCAGGTCATTGCCAATGTGCTGCAGTTGTGCCGGGACCGGCAGGAGTAACCGCGAGCCGCCGGATTCCTGCCGAGAGCTTCAACGTTTCTGCACAGATGATCTTCATGAGAGTGGATTTGCTGTCGTCATAGCGACAGCAGGGTCACTCCCACGGTGCGGGGGATAGGCGGTCGGCGGGCGTTCTGGCAATGTTTGCACCATGACCGACAGCAGCAGCTTTGAGGTGGCGAGCTATGACGCCGCTGGGCGCACGTGGCCTGGTTATCTAGCGGTGCCCGCTGCAACACCCGGTCCGTGGCCAGGTGTCGTGGTCATCCATGAGGCGTTCGGCCTGACCAACGATATGCGCCGCGCGGCGGACCAGCTTGCGGAGTACGGCTACCTGGCGCTGGCGCCTGACCTGTTCGACGGGAAGTCATGGATCCGCTGCATCGTCGGCGCCATTCGGCAGCTGCGCGCTGGTCAGGGGCCGGCGTTCGCGATCATCGACGGTGCGCGCGCCGCTCTTGCGGCCCGGCCCGACTGCACCGGAAAGACCGGGGTGATCGGGTTCTGCCTGGGCGGCGGATTCGCGCTGCTGTGCGCGCCAGGCCACGGATTCGACGTCGTCGCGATCAACTATGGCGACGTGCCGAAGGACACGGAGCTGCTGGCCGGCGCTTGCCCGGTCGTCGGCAGCTTTGGCGCGCGCGACCCTATGGGCACCGGGCATCCGGAGCGGCTTGAGCGGAGTCTCACCGCGCTGGAGGTCCCGCACGACGTGAAGGTGTATCCGGGCTCGGGCCACCGGTTCATGACGCAGTCGCAGGGAGTCGGCGCGGCGCTGACTCGGATCGGCAGGATGAGCTACCAGCCTGCCGACGCTGCGGACGCGTGGCAGCGGATTTTCGCATTCCTCGGCAGGTACCTCGCGAGCTAGCTCCACTCGCCAAGCGCCAGGTTGGTAACTTTCCTTCCCATCCTGGGGGAGCGTTGGCCCAGCACGCCCTGCACTGACCGTTGGTGCCGGGCGAGCTAAGGCAGCGGGTCGTGGTGAATCTGGCCCTGAGGAAGGCTCGCGGCGAGCAGGGCCGCGGCCTGCCGCACCATGCCAGGCGGGCCGCAAACGTAGGCCTCGACGTCGCTGGCCACGCCCTGCGCCTTGACCACGTCCGGCAGCATCCCGGTCAGCCCCGCGTAGCCGGGCTGCTCGGACAGCACCGGGATGATGCGCAGCGCCGGGCAGGCGGCTTCAAGCAGCTGCAGGTCCTCAAGGTCGTAGAGGTCGAAATGCTGGCGGGCGCCAACGAACAGGGTGATCGCGCGCGGCTTGCTGGCGGCCTTGTCGGTGGCGATCGCCTGCTCGATGATGGCCTTGATTGGCGCGAGCCCGGTTCCGCCCGCGACGCAGAGCAGGTCCCGCCCGGACTCGGCGAGCGCCATAGTCCCCTCAGCTGCGCCCAGCAGCACGCAGTCGCCGACGTCCGAGTGATGCACAAGAGTGTTGCTGACCAGGCCGCCGGGCACGGCGCGGACGTGCAGTTCGAGCGGGCCGCCGGGGCGTGGTGCGGTGGCGACCGAATACGGCCGCCAGGTCCGCGACCACCTCGCGACCTGAACCGGCACGTACTGGCCAGCCTCGTAGGGCAGCGACTCGTCGGTTCGCAGCCCGAGAACGGCGACCCCCGGTGACCGCAGTTCGTGACTGATGATCTCGGCGATCCACCACGCTGGCGCGTCGTTCGCCGTGGCGGCCGCGTCCCGCATGGTAGCCGAAAAATACTCGGCCGCGCGCTGCCAGGCAGCTGACATCTCGGCTGTCCACGACCTGCCGACGCCGTGCTCGACCGTGTCGCGCAGCGCGGCGAAAAATGCGTCACAGTGCTTGTCAAGCACGCCGTAGCGGCGGTGCTCGCGGCCGATCTGGCGCAGCAGGGTCGTGCACTCCGGCTCGGTATCCAGGCTCCAGATCACCCGGCTGAGAGCGGCGAACATCCGCGCTCGCTGCACGGCCATGCTGGTCGGGAATAGCGCCCTGACGCCGGGGTTCACGGCAAAAAGCCGTGCATAGAAATACTCGGCCGCAGCAACGGCGTCGGAGGTCGCATGCGCAAACGATTGCTTCACCAGGCGCCAATTAGCAGTGGGCGTTTCTTCCGCTTTGCCTGTTGCGGCCGAGGGGGTCGCCGGGGCAATTTGGGTGGCCGTGAAGTTATGCGCCGCGACGTCGGCGCCCGTTTCCGGAACCGGGGTCTGCGTCTCACGCTGGACGCGTGCGGGACCGTCGGCAAAGCGCACAACGCCGTTCTGACGAGCCGATCCGTTCGGCTTGCTGTCAGACAATCTCCCGCCGAGCGCTATTGCCACGTGCGTCAGTCTTGCACCGCTGCAGTAGGCGGACAAGCCATTCCGGCTAGACTCTGCCGCCTGCACGTAGCGTTACGGAATGGCATTCGGTAAAACGGCCAGCTGGCGCACGGACCGGGTTCAGGGCTTTTGGCTTTGCGATCGGCGCGCTGTGCAGGTCATGAACAGCAGATGAAGGTCACGCAAATGGACCTCCAGGCGAAAACCGGACGTGATAGACCCCAGAATTGCGTTCGGGCCTGCGGAGAAGTGCGCGGTCAGGCATATCGTGCACGGCGCGGTTGACATATTCGCGTGCCTCGGACAGTGGTTCCTAGCCGTCGTCCGGCGGGTGTGCCGCGGCCCGGCTGCCGCCAGCTGGCCACCTAGGATTACAGGGTGACTTCACGCGGTTACCTCCGTTTCCCGCACGTAGCAGGCGATCTGATCGCCGTTGTGGCAGCCGACGACGTATGGCTCGTACCGTCCTCAGGCGGCCGGGCGTGGCGATTCACAGCTGACGCGGCGCCGGCCGCGACGCCGCGGTTCTCGGCTGACGGCTCGCTCCTCGCGTGGGTCAGTTCCAGGCACGGCGGCATGGAGATCTACGCCGCGAACCTGGCCGACGGCTCGGGCGTGCGGCTGACGTACTGGGCAGCGCTCGCCGCCAGGGTGTGCGGCTGGACGCCCGCCGGGGAAGTACTGGCAGTCAGCGCCGCCGACCAGCCGTTCCCGCAGTACCCGCAGGCACGCGCGCTCGGTACCCAGGCGTCCGGCGGCCCAGGTGCCGACAGAATCCTGCCGCTCGGAACGGTGAACGACCTGTCTGCCGGAGTCGGCGCCGACGGCGCGGCTCTCGTCGGCCTGCTGACTGCGGCTTCTCGGCCGGAGCCCGCGTACTGGAAGCGCTACCGCGGCGGTGCCGCCGGCCGCCTCTGGATCGGACCGGCGGACGACATGCTCGCCCCGTCAGCTGGGGATGCGGCAGTCGGTGGCGGAGCCGCGACAGCAGGCGATCCGACGTACGCTGACCCGGCCCCGCGATTCCGCCGCCTGCTGGCCGGCCTCCCCGGGCAGTTCGGCAGCCCGATGCTGGTCGGTGGCCGGCTCGCTTTCATCTGCGACCACGAGGGCACGGGCAACATCTACTCGTGTGCGCCGGACGGCAGTGACCTGCGCAGGCACACCGACCATGACGGCTGGTACGCGCGCCAGGCGAGCACGGACGGTCACCGCGTTGTGTACGTGCGTGGCGGCGAGTTGTGGCTGCTATCCGACCTCGAGGCCGCGCCCGAGCGACTGGACGTCATCCTTGGCTCGCCGGTATCCGGCCGGGCTCCGCGGCTGATCTCAGCCGCGGAC